>Ga0208888_100048_pt1 | contig 102401 bp, 77 predicted proteins | sample LakWasM115_HOW13_2_FD_183929 | JGI IMG/M metagenome (GOLD analysis project Ga0208888, IMG submission 183929) | Freshwater sediment methanotrophic microbial communities from Lake Washington under simulated oxygen tension - Sediment Metagenome... | ecosystem: Environmental > Aquatic > Freshwater >...
ACTTGGATTATTTTTAGTTGAACGATAGCTTCCGCTAAAACACTTCACATATTTTTACGGCTTTACTTATTGAATTCATGATTTGTAAAACTATTAATATCATCTGGATAATTCCTAGTTATCACTCATTATAGTCGCGGTCACCCTGCCACAAACAGCCGGGTAACCTCTTTTAGCATTCAATGCCCAGCCACCCCCACATCCCTCTTCTTAAACTGAATCACCTGCATCATCCCCATATCCTCATGGGACAACAAATGACAATGCAGCACCGTCTTACCGTCGAAATCTTCATAACGGGTCAGGATGGTTTGCGGCTGGCCGTATTTCACCAGCAGGCTGTCGCGCCATAAGGTTTCCGTATGGCCGAGCGGGTCGGTGCGGGTGGTCTGGAAGTCGTTGGTGTGGATATGAAAGACATGGTTCCGGGTCGGGTCGGCGGAACTGATAATCCAACTGTCGGTGCCGGTTTGCGGGCCGTTGCTGTCTTCAGGCGCTTTTGCCAGTTCTTCGGCATTGGGGCGTAGCTCCAAAACGCGCGGCTGGTTGGCATCGAAAACATGGCCGTTCACCTGGAACCCTATCGGATAGCAGGGGGTTTTGTCCCTTTCCGGGTTGCAGGCAATACCGCCATCGTTGCCGCCTATCGGCTGATCGCGGTTAAAAGTGGCGATTTGGTTGTATTTGACATTGCTGTTTTTAATGTCGGTATACGGGTACAGTTTTGCCATTTCTTCGTTGGTCGGCAGGCCGGTGTCTGCAACCGGTTCGCCTTCCACTTCGACCCAGGCGACCACATAGTCGGTAAAGCTCGCTGTGGATGGGTCCAAGCGGCCGCTGATGTAGGTGTCGGCGGCCAGTTTGTAACGGCCGGGCGTTTTGCTGGCCTGCACCAGCACGTCGCTGCGGCTGCCGGGTATTAATTCTACGGCCTGCCGTTTCAACTTGAAGGTTTTTTCCTGATCCCATTCGCCGGTGCAGCAGTAGTCTTTTTGCTCCCAGTTGTTCACCCAGGTGTCCACTTGGCTCAAGTAATTACCGTCCACGGCGATTTCGTGCAAGTCGTGTTTTTCCAGCGTGAGTTGGGCGGTGCGGTTAAATGAGCTGTCGATAAAACGCCAGCGCTGTACTTCGCCGGGGCGCATTTTTATGGTCGGTGCGATTTGTCCATTGACCAGCAGGTAGCGGTTGCGCACAAAAGCCCGGTCATCGCCCAAGGCCAGGAAATCGTTTACCTTTCCGGTGTCGTCGTAGGGAAGGGTTTGCAGCATGAAGATTTTTTCATTGGCGTTGGCTTTCATGATCGATTCGGGCGTTTTGGCGGAATCGTCCTCAACGATGATCGCGCCTTCCATGCCGCTGCCCACTTGGACGCCAGTGGAGCCATGCACATGGGGGTGATACCAGTACGTGCCTGGGCCGTGATTTTTCGGGATGTTGATGGTGATTTGCCGGGGGTTGGCGCTTAGGCTGCTATTTTTGGAATTCTTATAGGGAACCGGCGGCACCATGACCAGGATATTGTCGGCATCGCCGCTCGGCGAAACGTGCATGCCGTGGGTATGCAGGTTGGTGCAATTGAATTTGTCGGGCAGCGGCGATCCGCCGAATGCATCGTGGGGATTATTGCAAAGCTGTTCCGGCGTTAATTTGCCGGTCTGGCCCAAGGCGTTGTTGAGGGTGATGTTCAGCGTATCGCCGGGTTTGACGCGCAGGGTCGGCCCAACCAGTTTGCCGTTGTAGGAACGCAAGGTAACGCCGCAACCGGCGATTTTGGTTTTGGCAGGCTCGGTAAAAACGACGTTCAGCTTGGCGGTGAGTTGGCCGTTAACCGATTTGATTTCTTCAGGTGCTGCGTAGGCTTGGCCGCCGTAGGTTTTGAGGTCAGTTTCCTGGTATATGCAGGCCGGGTCGGACGGTGTGTCGGTGGTATCGGCCAGGATCGGCATTGAGTTTAGGCCGGCGATCAGGGCGAGCAGTGCGGTGCGAGTGGCTGTGAAATAGAACATGGTTATCTCCTGATTCAGTGAGGCTTGACGGGTGGGCAATTACGCTCAGCAGCATCAGTAGCGGCAACGGTCTCTTTGGTGCGCTCGTTGTGGCAGGAAGGACAACCGGGTGCGGCGCATTTTACGCATTGCGTCGGCACGCCTGGATAATTCGCGTCGTACTCACCGATGGGGCAAGCGTGACCGGTGCCTTGAGGCGTTGCTGTGGCGATTGGCGATGGATCGGCCATCGCTGTTCCCATCAGCAGGGCAAGCGTAACCGTTAGAATGACAGTTTTGAGATTGAGCATAGTGAGGTGTGCCTCTTTATTATTATGTATGCGGTGGAGATTAAGGGTGTCGCTTTAATCATGTCGCGGTTCGTCGAGCGGTTTTATCAAGTTGGCCGCTACGAAAGCCTGTTGGGTACTTAAGATTCACGAATGATAGGAATTCCAAGAAGGCTTTTAGCCCAGCCGAATGATGCGCTTCGGGTGAAATGTTAGCCTCTTTCAATGTAAAGTAAATCTGGAAGGGCGCTGCATTCTAACGGAAAAAATGAGTCAGGCAAATGTTTAAATCTTGTTCATGACAAGAGAATGGAGCCAATCGTTAACATCAACGAACTAAATACCTTAGAACAAGGTGGAACGGTTTTTAATCGGTGGTCAAGAACTCGCCTTTCTGGTTGCCGGTAGTAAGGACAAGAAAATCTATCCTTATGAAGGTATAATGCCGTTTTATGCAAAACCCATTGAACCGGATCAATGACAGGACCGCTGAACAATTGCAAAAAGAACGCTCTAAATCATTTGAATCATTAATGAACAAGACTAAAAAATCGGCTGAGTTATTGGGATTTATTGACCCCTTTTTCAGGCTCATTCATCTGTTGGCAAATACGGCCATTCTAAAGTTGTCGGCGTCGGTTCCGGGCATTTCCGGTGTAAAAATATTTCTCACTGCCCGGTAAAGTTACAAAACATGAATGCCGCAAATCCCATTGGTGTTTTCGATTCAGGCGTTGGCGGGTTGTCCGTCCTCCACGAGATTCGCAGGGCGCTGCCGGGGGAGGATTTGTTGTATGTGGCGGACTCGGCCCATGCGCCGTACGGCGATAAATCCCAGCAGTTTATCGAGAATCGGTCGATTGCCATTACCGAGTTTTTGGTGAGCCGGAACGCCAAGGCCATCGTCGTTGCCTGCAACACGGCAACCGGCGCGGCGATAACAACGTTGCGCTCAAGGTTTTCCATGCCGATTATTGCGATGGAGCCTGCCGTCAAACCGGCGTCAGAGAATTCCAAATCAGGCGTTATCGGCGTTCTGGCGACCAGCCGAACCTTGGCTAGCGATAATTTTGTGAAGTTGTTTGCGCGATACGGCGCGGATGTCGAGATATTGGGTCAGGCGTGTCCCGGACTGGTTGAGCAAGTGGAAGCGGGAGACCTGTCGGGCGATAAGACCCGGATATTGCTTGAGCGATATGTGCTGCCTTTGCTGGAGCGGGGGGCGGATACGCTGGTGCTGGGCTGTACGCATTATCCGTTTTTGGCGCCGCTGATACGGCAGATAGCCGGTCCTGGGGTGGCTGTCATAGATTCCGCCGCCGCCGTTGCACGGCAACTTCGCCGTCGGCTGGAAGTTGTCGATCTGTTGGCGGATGGGGCCAGGGTCGGGGGGGAATCCTGTTGGACCAGCGGTGCAGTGGATAAAGCGCTGCCGCTGTTTGCTCAGTTATGGAAGGCGGACGTCGAGGTGTGTGCTTTGCCAACATACGCAGGAGGTAGTGAGTAGGATGTGCTGAACAAAGCTGAACAAAGTGAAGCGCATCAATCGCGAAAGATGCGCTTCACTTTGTTCAGCACATCCTACGTACTACCTAGTCGGCGTTTCCGGCAAACACCTTCGATCCGCCGGACAAATCTGTCTGGAACAGATTTGCATTTACCCGAAGGGCGTCAGGCAGGATAGCCTGACGTGAAACGCCACCTCGCGCTACGCTTGGGCGGTCTTATTCCGGCCTACGCCGATTTGATCAAAACTGTCCACCTGTCGGTGCTCGGCTTGCGGGTCTGGCGTGCTGTCCCGGGTCAGCCAGATGGTTTGAAAACCGGCGGCTTTGGCCGCATCCAGTTCTTCTTTAATATCCGATAAAAACAACAGCTGGTTCGCCGGTATGGCAAGCTGTCCGGCTATGTTGTCATAGGATTGTTGTTCTTTCTTGCCGCCGATATGGGTATCGAAATAACCGGAAAATAACGGCGTTAAATCGCCGTATTCGGTATGCGCGAACAGCAGTTTTTGCGCGTAAACCGAACCGGAAGAATAGATGTATAAATCCAGCCCTTCAGTTTTCCAGGCTTTGAGATTTGCTGCGGCATCGGGATACAGATGACCCTTGAAGTCGCCTTGCCGGTAACCGGCTTCCCAGATCAGGCCTTGCAAGGATTTTAACGGCGTGACTTTTTTGTCTTCGTCCAGCCACTGGATCAATTGGGTTATGATTTGCTCGGTAGATAATTCTGAACCGGCTTCTTTACAGACATCTGCCAGCAGCGGCTTAACTTGCGGGTCGTCTGCATGGTTGCGGACATAGTCGGCCAGGTTTGCCCGCGCATAGGGAAACAGCACATCCTTGACAAATAAAATCGATGAGGTCGTGCCTTCGATGTCGGTGACGATGGCTTTAATCATGATAGTTCGGCAACGTATTGATCAAGGGTAGGGAAGGATTTGGCGATGTCGCTGCCGGTAAAGTCGGCCACCCAGCCGTCCGGCGTGGTGAATAAGCGGATGCATTTAAACCGGGGATTTTCGCCCATATCAAACCAGTGCGTGGTGTTGGCCGGTACGCTGATTAAATCGCCTTGTTCGCACAATATGGCATACACCTTATCGGCGACGTGCAGGTAAAACAGGCCGCGACCTTCGATAAAAAAGCGCACTTCAAAATCGGCATGGATGTGCTCGGACAGAAACTTCTGCCGGAACACGGCTTTGTCGGGATGATCGGGATTTAAGCTGATCACATCAACAGACTGAAAAGCGTATTGCTGCTTCAGGCGCTCGATGGAATCGCTGTAAGCGGCAAGCACGGTGTCCTGGTCGGCATCGGCGGCTAGTTCGCAGTTGGCCGTCCAGCGTTCAAACTGTACGCCTATGGTAACCAGCCGGGCTTGGATGGCGGTAAAATCGGTGGCTGTTTCGCCTAACTGAGGCTGATTGTCGGGGTAAACGGTTAATGCGCTCATCGTCTTTTGACTCCATGCAGTCGTAATTCACAATCGAATAAAAATTCCAGCGCCTCAAGATGACGCAACGTTTCCTGTACCGAACTGCCCCAGGTATAAAGCCCGTGTCCGGCAATGATGTAGGCATAAATGGCGCCGTGTTTGTCCATATATTGTTCCACCTGCTCGGCCAGACGGGGGATATTCTGGTCGTTGGCAAAAATAGGTATAACAACCCGGCTTTCGTGGGTATCAATGCCGGCCAAGGCTTTTAACAGCTCGTAATCTTCCAGCACGATTTCGGATTTGAACAGCCGAGAGGTCAGCGTGGCATTAATCGAATGCGGGTGCAATACCGACTGAACAGCCGGGAACCGTTTATAGAGTGAGGTATGCAATGCCGTTTCCGCAGACGGTTTTTTTCCATCCAGAGAGTTGGCATCGGCATCGATCAGCATGATATCGTCCAGTTGCAAACGACCTTTGTGCTTGCCGGAAACGGTAATGGCAATGGTGCCGTCAGGCAATCGTGCGGAAAAATTACCGCTGGTTGCAGGTACCCAGCCTTTGCTGTCGATAAATTGACCGGCATCAATCAGCTGATTGGCCAGCATCAAAAAGTCTTTGTTGTACGTCATGTCGGTTAATGGTTGTGGAAGTTAAACGTTACGGACGGGTTGCAAATCCCGTCCGACATGGAAAATCTTATTTAATCATAATTATCAGCGTCATCAGCGTTCTATTTTTGACTGCTGAGCAGTTACTAACGTTTTATGCTTTGAGCTGATGCGGATGGGATATTTTCCACTCCGGCGGCGCTCGCCATTCATTCACCCAATCGGCAAGCTCGGATGCGGGCATCGGTTTGGCAATGCCGTAGCCTTGCGCATGGTGGCAGCCCATTTGCAAAAGAGCGCTGCCGTGTTCGATCGATTCCACGCCCTCGGCGATGACTTGTCGCCGGAAAGATTCGGCCAAACCGATAACGCCTTGCACGATAGCTAAATCATCCTCATTTTCCAGCATATTGCGCACGAAAGTTTGGTCGATTTTAAGGGTTTCCGCAGGCAGATGTTTGAGATAGCTCAGCGATGAATAGCCCGTTCCGAAATCATCCAGCGCAAATTGTACGCCCAATGTCTGACAGTCTTTAATAACCTGGGAGGTCAGCGATAAGTCAAGTAAGGCCTGGGTTTCCAGTATTTCCAGCTCAAAATGAGCCGGTTTGATAGAGGGATGGCGTTCAAATGCGTAATAGAGTTGCAGGATAAAATCGTCGGTTTGCAGCGATCTGGCGGTGACGTTGACGCTGATCTGGAGTTGAAGCCCCTGACTCTGCCAGTTTTCCATGTGCTGCAAGGCCTTGTCGATAACCCAGGCATCGAGCCGGGTTATAATGTCATGATTTTCAAGCAGCGGCAGAAAATCGCCCGGCATGACCAAGCCGCGTTCAGGATGTCGCCAGCGTATCAACGCTTCCGCTCCGAACACGATGCCTTGCTGCATGTCGACTTTGGGCTGGAAAAAAAGTTCGAATTCCTCGTTTTCAAACGCCTGTTCAATGCGGTTTAGCGCCTCGCGATGCGAATGGAGTTGACGATCCAGTTCCAGATTGTAAATATGGAAACAGTTTTTGCCCTCTTGTTTGGCCTGATACATGGCCTGATCGGCATGCCGCAACAGCGTATCCGGGTCGGTGTTATCTTCGGGGAAAATACTGATGCCAATACTGGCGGATACCGAGACAGCCTGGTTTTTCAAGGAAACAGGCTCGCTGATGACTTCCAGCAGACGATGCAACGTGGTTTCGCAGTCTTCAACCTTTTCCAGACCCAGTAATAAAAACACGAATTCATCGCCGCCTAAACGGGCGATGGTATCGCCTTCGCGCAGGGCGTTTTTAATGCGCAGGGCAACTTCGATCAGCAGCTGGTCGCCCGCTTCATGGCCCAGTCTATCGTTGACCGGTTTGAAACCGTCCAGGTCCAGATAGCCTACCGCCATTAAACAATTATCGCGTTTGGTTTGGGCAAAGGCCAGATGCATACGATCCGCCAATAGAATCCGGTTGGGCACACCGGTGAGCGGGTCGTAGTGAGCCATGAGCTCCAGCTTCCGTTCCTGTTCTTTAAGCTGGGTAATATCCGAAGAGGTGCCGATGTAATGGGTTATTTTGCCCTGCTGATCGGTAACTGCGGAAATGGTGAGCCATTCGGCAAAGATTTCCCCGCCTTTCTTGCGGTTCCAAACTTCGCCGCGCCAGTAGCCCTGCCGGTTGATTGCTCGCCACATGTTTTCATAGAAGCTGGCATCGTGAAGTCCCGATTTAAGCAAACTTGGCTTTTTGCCCAATATTTCGTCTCGCGAATAGCCCGTTATGCTGCCGAACGCCGGGTTCATATCAATAATGTTGCGCTGTGCATCGGTAATCAGGATGCCTTCCTGCGTGCTTGCAAAAACGCTGGCGGCCATACGCTGTTCTTCTTGAACCTGTTTCCGTTTGCTGATGTCGCGTCGCAAACGCATATTCCAGGTGACAATAAAAGCAAGCAGCGACAGTGCCGCCGCAGCATAAAGCAGAACGGTTTCAGTTTTTACGCCGGGCTCATATTTCAAACTCATCCAACGATTCTGGATGGCGTCTTTTTCAGCCTGGGGGATGTCGGCCAGTGCTTTGGCAAGTAAGGATGCCAGCTCGGGATTAAGCCGGGTGGCGGCCATGCGATGGTAACTTTTGTAAGTGGTACCCCCGGAAAAACCGAGATTAAGCATGCCCTCTCTTTTAATCGCGTAGTGGGTTGAAGCGGCATCGCCAATATAGGCATCCGCTTTGCCGCTGCTGACCAGATTCAATGCATCGTGAATATTTTCGGCCGGAACCAGCTGTATTTCAGGATGGTCATGCATGAGCAGTTCTTGCATGAAGTAGCCTCTTTCCAGCGTCACCCGCTTGCCGTTGAGATGATCCACTGTACCGATAAATCCGTTATTACTATCGTTGATAATGATGGCGGGGGTGTTTAGATAGGCTTCCGTGAACAATAAATAGCGCTCACGTTCGGGCGTTTTGTTGGCGTTGGAGATCATATCCAACTCGCCGCGTTGCGCCATTTCCAGCATTTCAGCCCAGGATTTATCCTTCACTATGTTAAGTTTTACGCCCAGCCGCTGTTCGATCAAGGCAATATAGTCGGCGCTCAGGCCGACGTAATTGCCGTTGGCGTCTATCCATTCGTACGGCGCAAAATCGCGGTCTATGCCGACGCGAATAACCGGGTGCGCCTGCAACCAGGCCTGTTCCTCCGGGGTGAAATCAAGCTTGCTGTGCTTTTCCTGGAGGTAAATAAAGCCTTCCAGATGATCTATTGAATTGATAAGGCCCAGTTGCCGATAAGTGTCGGCGATGCGTTGAAAACGCTTGGTGTCGGTGTGGCCGATGGGGACGGTCTCCGGCAAAATCATCTTTACCGTTTCCTGCGCCTCAAAGCGCAAGTGCTCGGCAGAAAGCCGGTTGCCGGGATTGTATTGACTGAGAATGATCCTGATCAGTTCGTCCTGATGTTTGAGCGCATAATCCCAGCCTTTGAGCGAAGCGCGCAGGAAACGCCGAACTCTTTCCGGATGCCGGTTTATTTCCTGTTCGGTGGTGAACAGGTTGTCGCCCAGAAAATCGATGCCGTAGTTGCGAGGATCGATGATGTTGATTTCGACGCCTTTGTTTTTGAAGTAATCAATCTGGTCGGTGAGATAGCTGACCATCGCATCGGTTTTGCCGTTGATCAGGTCGTCGGGGTTGAAGGAGTTATCCAAATGGGTAAATTCATCGGTAGAAATACCCGTTTCATAAAGCATGGCGAGCAGCGGCGCATTGTCATAACTGTCCTCCATGACCCGTTTGCCTCTAAGCTCATAGGGGCTGACGATGCCGGAATTTTTTAAGGTAAGGTACACCAGCGGGCTATGCTGAAAAATAGAAGCCAAAACCACGACCGGCTTGCCGACCAGCCGTTGTTCCAGCAGGCCGGTATCGGCTACGCCGTATTGGGACTGGTCTTTTAGAACTTGCTCAATGTTATTGATGCCGGGAATACGCTCACGGATAGTGACGTCCAGCTTTTCTTCAGCGTAAAAGCCTTTTTCCTTTGCCGCGTAGTAGCCGGCAAACTGGAATGAATGTAGCCACTTGAGTTGCAGTGAAACTTTTTCGGAAGGCTGTGCAAGTTCAGCTAGTAAAGGCGATGAACAGAGCGTCAGGTACAATAAAGCAGCCAACCGGAACAAGGGCATAAGCATCAGTGTGTGAAAATGTGTAATTCTAGCATTTTGGCATCGGCAGGGCAGGTTTGTAATTTAGCAGTTACGATTTTTTCTTTTAAAAGATTATCACCACGAAGACTTTTAAGCGTCTGTTTGCCAACATTCCGCGCTTAACCTAATTTGGGTTCTGATGTCGTTTGCGAGTAATGAAAAGCTTTCTCGGCTTTTTATAAATATTGATTTTAAATCAAATACACCTATAGTTGCCTGACAAAAATAACCAACCTTTAGAGAGTATATATGCAACATTTTCGTCTTTCTTTTTTCGTCACCGCAGTCTGTTTAGCGGCAGCATTTTATTGGGGAGGAATAATGGGCGCTTTTATCGCCATTATTCTGGGAGTTCTCGAAGTCAGTTTATCATTTGATAATGCGGTTGTTAACGCATCAATTCTAAAGCGTATGGATGACCGCTGGCAGAAGTACTTTTTGACCTGGGGGATTTTGATTGCCGTTTTCGGCATGCGCCTGCTGTTTCCTATCGTGATTGTTTCGGCGGCCACCGGTATCGACTTTATGGGCGTCACCGAGATGGCGCTAAAAGACACTGCGACTTATGCCAAACATTTAGACGCGTCGCATGTACAAATTGCGGCATTCGGCGGCATGTTCCTGCTGATGGTGTTTTATTCGTTCATCTTTGATGAAACCAAGGAGTTGCATTGGCTGGGCTACATAGAAGAAAAAATGTCCTCATTCGGAAAGCTCGAAGCGATTGAAATTATCATGGCCTTAGGGCCGCTGTTAATCATCCAAAACTACCTGCCGCAGGAAATCCGTTTGGATGCGCTGGTTGCAGGCGTCACAGGGGTTATCTTGTTCGTTATCGTGGATAGTTTAGCGGCCTTGTTCGAGCATGAGGAAGAAGGTGAAGAGGTGGTCGCGGTGCTTAAAAAAAGCGGCATGATGAGCTTTATTTATCTGGAAGTGCTGGATGCGTCGTTTTCATTTGACGGCGTGATCGGCGCGTTTGCGATTACCCAGGATGTGGTCATTATCATGCTGGGCTTGGCTATCGGCGCGATGTTTGTGCGAAGCCTGACCGTCTATCTGGTGCGGAAAGGCACGCTGGATGAATATGTGTTTCTGGAGCATGGCGCGCATTATGCGATCGGGGTGCTGGCGGGCATTATGCTGGTTAGCATGACCCATCATATCCCTGAGGTTATCACAGGCCTGACCGGGGCTGTATTGATAGCCTTATCGGTGATTTCATCGATTCGTTACAAAAAAAAACGGGCAGCCTGATTGCCGGAAACGCCGGTTCTTGCTAATGCTCGAACCGGCTCATTCCTGGCGACGCTCAATAATTAATCTTCCAATTGCTGAATACCATCCAGGTACCATTTGGGCTGGATGCTGACTTTCGGTTTAATAAAATGCCAGACTTCCCGGACTTGCGCAGCCTGGGCATTGCCGTCTTCGCGCATGATGGTGTCAAACAGCACCACGGCTTCAAGTTCCGAACCGACTTCCCTGACTTCCAGCAGTTCCGCCTCCAGTCTTAGTATTTCGGTGCGGTTTTCAGTATCGGATGCTTTCAGCTGATCCTGGATTTCGGCAAAGACTTTGTCTGTTGTCAGTCCGCGGATTTCGGCAAGATCGCGATCATCCCAGGCTTTTTGCAGTTCGGTAAAGGCTATCTTGGCTCCGCTAAGGAAAGCCTGTTGGTCGAAGTCTTTGGGAACAACGGCGCTTGCGAATCCTGCATCCTGCCGTACCGGCTGGGCGTAAGACGGCGTAGCGTTGTTATCTTTTTTGAACAGGATGTCGGTGTCAAAACCGGCTGGATTAGCTTGAGTCGGTTCAGGCTCATGGTAGCTTGAAGCCGTATCCTGATAGCTGTTATCAGCCGTCCGGTTATAGACAGGCCGCTGTACCGCCCCCGCTTTTTTGGCGGCAAACCATTTGTAAAGCAAGAAGGCAATCCCGCCAAAAATCAGCATATCCATAAAGTTGATGCCCTGAAAGCCGCCGCCAAAGAACAGCGAGCCTAATAGCCCGCCCAGCGCCAAACCGCCCAGCATGCCCATTAAGCCACTACGATTGGCTCTGGCAGGTGTGGCGGCCGGGTTCGGCGTAGCGGCTTGTTGCTGGTTGGCAGGGCGAGCGGGTGGGGTTACCGAGCGTTGATACGGCGCGCTGTAGGAGGATCGGCCGCCAAAAGAACTGCCGCCGCCGAAACGTTTGGCATCCGCGTCCGACATCCCGCCTAAAGTTAAGGAAAGACCCATTAATAAAGCAGCAATAATTCCGGTAGTTTTGTTCATACACTCACAAAGTCATAAGTTAAGGTTCATACATAATTGGGGCGAATAATTAAACAACAAGTTGTTAACTGATGTTACGCAGTTAGTCGAATTTCGACCGCTTTAACATTAAGGAGTCGCTAGCGCGACACTTGATTGAATCGGGTTGTCGCACCCGAAGGCGAGTTACTTTCTTTTGCTTCGCCTCGGCAACTGCTCCTGCGTTGCTCTACCTCCTGCATCCATGCAGTCGAAAAGAAAGTAACCAAAGAAAAGGCGACCCGGTTACCGCTTGCTTCCTGCGCTCCTCGCTTTTATCGAGGGCTGTTTTCGATAAAAGCTCCGGTGCTCGGCGCGGCAAACGGGAGAAATACCATCCGTGCGTAACATCAGTTGTTAATTACTTTTTTAATAGCCTAGCTATTGTGCGTATGTTTTCAACACTACGCAAATTTCTTGATAGGCGATGATGTCGTCAATGGTATATCACGCTAACCAGCCATCATTAAAATGCGGTTATCTGGATTATTTCCCGTACGGACAGCTAAGCCAATCGTTACGCCAGGATCGATTGAGCTTTTGTCTGTAAGCTCGGCACTTTGACGGTTAAGCCAGAAGCCCCATACAAAAGTGCCTATAACAACCAGCACGGCTAAGCCGAAGCAGGCTAAAATAAAATGTTCGACATAGGCGACAATAATCGCGCAAGTGGCTAGAAAGAAGCCCAATAGGATAAATTGCCAGCCGATACGCATGCCATCGAGCATGGTTGCCAATGATAGTATTAGCAGTATCACCAAACTGGCGTTGATTTCGGTTTTGATGACTAGAGACGCCGCGCCGACAACGATCAATGTATGCAGCCCTTGCTCTTTGACAATCTCGGCAAAGTCGTTATCGCTGGTTTTGGCTTGCATCCAGGAAACAAAAATGGCAAGTGCTCCAAACACCACTACCATGACCATCCAATAGCCATAGCCATCGGGCCTGGAAAAGTCGGTAATGACGATACCCAACAATGACAGAATCACCATCAGGATAAAAATAGTCTCTTTAATACTGAAGTGCCGGTGATGTGGGCTGGATTGTTCGTCTTGAATATCATTATCTTGCATGTTTTAGACTCTTTCTTAAGATGGCTGTTATTGTTGTTTTAACCACACTGTTTAGATATAGAAAATTACGTCAAACTGGTGTCTCGGTCGGTATGTTGTCAGCCGGGAAGGATTCCATCTATCGCCCCTCTGAATGTTATTATTATCGCCATCCTCCTCCTAAAGCCTTGTAAATATTTATTGTCGATATCCGTTGTTGTTTGGTCGCCTGGACTAATTCGAGATTGGCTTGCAATGCACTCTGTTGTGCCATAAGCACCTCTAAATAGCTTGCCCTGCCATATTTATAAAGCTCATTAGATGTGTCAACGGCCTGTTTCAACACTTCGCTTTGTTGCTTTTTTAGGGAGTTGATTTGATGCAAATTCTGAATATTGGAGAGTTCATTTGCCACTTCAACATAGGCGTTCAAAATTGTTTTCTGATAGTTATACATTGCCGTCAACTGATTTGCTTTTGCAGTGTTGAACCGTGCTTTCAACGCATTCATATTAATGATTGGCGCAACTAAAGTTCCCATAACGGAATAGGCAATTGAGGCGGGTGACGAAAATAAAAATTCGGGATTGAATGCCTGAAAACCAAAACTTGCGGTGATGTTAAAGTTTGGATAAAACGCGGCTTTTGCTGCTTTCAAATCAAACTTGCTGGCTTCGATTTGAAATTCCGCTTCACGAATGTCGGGACGGTTAGCCAATAATTGCGAAGGAAACCCCGCTGAAATTTGTTGCGGAATTTCTTTGAAGAAAATACCTTTCGTTCGTTCAATGGGTTGCGGATAACGCCCCAGCAGGAAGTTAACCTTATTTTCTGCTTCGATAATTTGTTGGTGCACATTTTTTTCCAATACCTGGGTATTGAGCAACTGTGCGTTGAATTGTTGCACTGCTAATTCATTTGCCCTGCCGGCTTCTTTTTGCAGTCTAACTACCTCTAACGCCTCCTGTTGTTTCTGGATGGTCTGCCTGACAATATCCAGTTCATTATCTAATGCCAGCAATTCGTTATAGTAAATTGCAACATCGGCAACCAGATTTGAAATGACAAAGTTTGTCCCTTCGATGCTTGACAGATATTGCGAAATTGCCGACTTGCGCTGATTTCGTAACTTGCCCCAAATATCAATTTCCCAGGATGACTGCAATCCCAGATAGTAATCGGGTAAATGTTCGGGCACGATTTGACCGGGCGTGATTTCGGTAGAAGCGTTACCGGCTCCGTCCATAGTGTATAGTCCGAATTTGCGGACACTGCCTCCTACATTCAAACTGACTTGCGGCAACAGTGCGCCGTTTGCCAATTTCACGCTGGAGCGCGACATTTCAATGCGCTGCAATGCTATTTGCAAATCAATGTTGTTGCTTATGGCCGTATCAATCAGTTTTTGCAGCCGCACATCGGCAAAGTATTGTCGCCACTTGACGCCGGCAATTGATGTACTGCTTTTTTGATTATTGAAACTTGCCGGCATTTCCTTTTCCGGAATCGATAAGTTGGTATTGAGCGAACAACCACTGAAAGCTATCAGCAATAACGAAATGCCAAAGGGGTAAAAAATTCTAGTCTTCATTTAGGTATTAAATAGTTTCAGTGAATGCAGATTCTTCTTTTTTGCCGCCACGATTATGCTTTTCTGCCAGGGTTGCAAAGATTACATATAACCCCGGAATGACAATGACTCCGAAAATAGTCCCAAAAATCATGCCTCCTGCGGCGGCGGCACCTATGGTATTGTTGCCTATCTCTCCTGCGCCTGAGGCAAACATTAATGGAATAAGACCGGCAATAAAGGCAAATGAGGTCATCAAAATGGGCCGCAAGCGCAGCACGCCTCCTTCAACTGCCGCTTCAAACGGCGTTTTTCCTTGGCGGTGTTGTAATGTGGCAAATTCAATGATCAGAATGGCGTTTTTACCGAGAATACCGATGAGCATGATCATTGCTATTTGCGCATAGATATTATTTTCCAAGCCCATAATCATCAGAAAAAACAAAGCGCCGAACACGCCGATAGGCAGCGATAGAATCACCGCAAAAGGCAATAGAAAACTCTCGTATTGCGCGGCGAGCAACAAATAGACGAACAGCAAACAGATCGCAAAGATATAAATGGCTTGGTTGCCGGCATTGGCTTGATCGCGCGACGAACCCGCCCAGTCGTAGCCAAAACCTTTCGGCAATTTTTCCGCCGCCACTTCCTTGATCGCCGTAAGCGCCTGTCCACTGCTGTAACCTGAGGCAGGCTGGCCGTTGACCATGGCTGAAGTGTACATGTTGTAGCGGGTGACCTGTTCCGGGCCGTAGACTTTTTCGATACTCAGAAAAGATGAAAAAGGTACCATTTTTCCTGCGTCATTCTTAATGTATAGCTTCATCAGATCTTCAGGTTCGGCACGGTATTCCGGCAGCGCCTGCACCATAACCTTATACATTTGGCCGAAACGGATGAAGTTGGTTGCATATTCACTTCCGATCAGTGTTTGCAGAGTACTCATCGCATTGTCAGCAGTAACACCTTTTTGCGCGGCTTTGTCGCCGTCGATATGCAGTACAAATTGCGGAAAATTAGCATTGAAGGTGGTAAAGGCGTTGGTAATCTCGGGCCGCTTGTTTAATTCCTCGACAAAGGCTTCTGCGACTTTCTGCAATTTTCCTAAATCATCGGAACCGGTTTTATCCAACAGACGCATTTCAAAGCCGCTGGAATTGCCGTAACCCGGCACCGGCGGCGGCGTGAAAAATTCCACACTGGCATCTTTGATATGCCTGGTTTTTTCTTCCAACTCGCGAATAATATCTTTGTCGGAAGCTTCGCGTTCCTCCCAATTTTTCAAGCTGATCAGGTTCATACCATAAACGGCGCCTGTGCCTTCCGATAGAATACTAAATCCAGCAAGACTTGAAATCGAGGCTACCTCTTTAAGTTCCGATGCTACGCGTTGAACCTCATTGGACACTTTTTCGGTGCGTTCCAGCGTTGCGCCTGAGGGTGTGGTGATATTGGCGTATATCGTGCCTTGGTCTTCCTCCGGGATAAAACCGGTTGGAACGGATTGCCCGATTAGGCCGGCGCCGACCGAGAAGCTCAGCAATATTGCAAAGGTGATAACACTACGGTTTCCGATTGCGCCAATTAGCATCTTGTAACGATCGGCCAGTCCGTCATACCAACGGTTGAAACCGGCAAAGAATTTCTGCGTGCCGGTCTTTTTGCCATGAGGGTTGTCGTGCAGATTCTTCAGAAACATCGAGCACAGCGCAGGGGTCAGCGTCAGCGCGGTAATCCCGGAAAGTACGATAGAGATCGCCATGGTCAGCGAAAACTGCCGGTAAAAAACCCCTTCCGGACCTTCCATGAACGCGACCGGCAAAAACACTGCCGACATGACCAGCGTGATTGCGATGATCGCCCCGCTAATTTCACGCATGGCACTTTCCGTTGCCCGTTTCGGCCCCATGTGCGAATGCTCCATTTTGGCATGCACCGCCTCGACCACGACAATGGCGTTGTCGACGACGATGCCGATGGCCAGCACCAATGCAAACAGCGTGATTAGGTTCAGCGAAAATCCCAGCAATTGCATGAAGAAAAAAGTCCCTACCAACGATACCGGCACGGCAATGATGGGTATCAGTGTCGAGCGGAAATCCTGCAGGAATATGAACACCACCAAAGCCACCAGTATGAAGGCTTCGAATAATGTTTTGAGTACTTCGTGAATTGAAGCGTCCAAAAACTCGGAAACGTCATAACTCACCGTATAGGTCATGCCTGGCGGAAAAGAAGCGGCTTTAATTTCAGCCATGGTCTTCTTGATATTCTCGATGACGTCTTTGGCATTACTACCGGGGCGCTGCTTCAACATAATGGCAGCAGAAGGGTGGCCGTTTTCCTTGGAAAGTACGTTGTAATCCTTAGAATCGAATTCGATTTCGGCCACGTCTTTCAAGCGAATAATTTCACCGTTCTCGCCACTGTTCAAGACGATGTTTTCATAACCCTCCTTGGTATTATATTTACCGGTATATCGCAAAACGTATTGCAGAGACTGTGCTTCCTTACCCGAGCTTTCGCCGATTTTGCCAGGTGCAGCTTCCACGTTTTGAGCCTGCAGTTTTTCAATGATTTCTGTTGCCGAAATGTTGTACATCACCAATTTATCGGGTTTCAACCATACACGCATCGCATATTCACGGGAACCCAAGATTTCGGCAAAGCCGACGCCTTCGATTCTTTTCAGCTCTTTTAAAATATTGATATCGGTGAAGTTGAATAGAAATTTTTCATCTAATGTCGGGTCAGAGCTGAGGATATTGAGGTAAAGCAGCATGGCGTTTTGCACTTTTTCGACGATAACCCCTGCCTTGATCGCTTCCGCGGGCAATTCGTCCAATACCGCTGACACCCGGTTTTGGACGTTAACGGCCGCTACGTCAGGATTGGTGCCCGGTTTGAAGATGATACTAATCAGACCACTGCCGTCGTTACCGGCAACCGATGACATATAGGTCATACCCGGCACACCATTGATCGCCCTTTCGAGCGGCGTAATGACGGCTTTGACGACCACTTCGGCATTGGCACCAGTGAATTTTGTCGTGACAGTGACCTCAGGCGGAGCGATGTCGGGAAATTGAGTGATAGGAATCTGGGTTAACGCTAATAAACCCATTAGAGTAATAAGCACCGATATGACAATAGACAATACCGGACGATGAATGAATTTAGATGTCATAGTAATATCGCCTCCGCTTAATCGATACTGCTGGAAGGCATGACTTTAGCCAAATCAACATAAACAGGCGCTATTTTGCTGCCGTCTTTTGCGTTTTCGACGCCTTCGAACACGATTTTATCGTCTTTGCTTAAACCGGATTCCACCGCATAAAAATCCGGCAGCCGCATTTTGGGGATGATATTTCTTTGCTCTAGCACACTATCTTGATTGACTACGTAAACATAAAGCTTGTCTTGAATTTCAAAAGTTGATTTTTGAGGAATTAGCAAAGCATTTTTAAGTAGCTTGTTTACAATGATCTTGCCGTTTGATCCCTGTTTTAAAATCGCATCGGGATTTGGAAACCTTGCCCTGAAAGCTATATTACCGGTTGAGCGGTCAAATTCACTTTCAATCATTTCTATTTTTCCTTCGTAACCATAGAGCGCATTATTGACGAGCTTTAAACTCACTGTTTTGGTCTTTTTTCCTCCAACGGCAATGTAATTGAGGTAATCGGTTTCCGATAGATTGAAATAAGCAAATACCTCCCGGCTGTCAGATATAGAGGTCAACATATCGCCTTCCGCTATCAAACTGCCCGCTTTGTTCGGAATACGGTTGATAGTGCCGTCGTAAGGCGCTTTAATTTTTGCAAATGTAAGATATAAAGCAGCCTGCTCTTTGTGTGCCAACGCTTCTTCCACACTGGCTTTTAATGCATCCACTTTTGCTTTTATCGCATCAAGCTCCGTCTTGGAGACAATGTTTTTTTCTACCAACAGCCTCACGTTTTTTAATTCAACTTCAGCCGCCTTCACGTCCGCTATAGCATTTTTATAAGCGGCATCAGCTTTTTGCAATTCTTTTTCAAGTGTTAGAGAGCTAATCGCAAATAACAGCTGCCCTTCCTTTACCGGCTGACCTTCATCTACATAGGCTTTTTCAATGTAGCCTTTAAGTTTGCTTCTTACCTCTACATACTTCACCGAATGAATTTCGGCTACATATTCTTTACTGTAGGTGGCGTCTTTTACTATAGGGTTTACTACGGCATGAGTATCGTCGGACTTATCGGGTTCTTTTTTTGTGTTGCAGGATGCCGTGATCAAGCAGAATGCAATAAACAGTATTTGGCTGGTTTTCATTTTAAGTAATTTAGGCTAATTAAATTTTTGCCTCATGGCATGAGTTGTTGTTAACAGCACGGCCAGTTAATGGGCCTTCTATCTACCCATTACAGAAAGCAATAATCAAGCCAAGTCACAATAAAAAATAATGCCTTATTTTTCTTATAGTTAGCCAGTCTATTAAGTTCGGTTTTTTTATACAGACGTTGCTTTTTGCAACATAACAGTGCAGAATCCGGCATTATGTCGATTATCTATAAATTAACGTTATCCCTGTTTGCCTTATCTTTGCTGGTTTTCGGCATCTATGGAACGTATCAGCTTCGAACCGAAGCACAAGATTTGCGCGATGATGTTGAGCAAGAAACACGCTTATTAGCTTACAGTTTGCTGGTTTCAGTCGAAAATGCCTTACGGGATCGGCAAACGGAAGACGTGCAAGAACTTTTGCAACAAATAGAACGCCTCAAGCCTTCTATTGACGTACGTATCTACATTCAAAATCACACTGTGATCCGTTCGGGCGCGGAAAGCTTGGAATGGCCGGAAGAGGTCGAGCAGACCTTACAGCAAACTGCCCTTGACGGCGAAATGAAACAATATTATTTCCCCGTCGATAAACCTGACTTCCTGGTACTGTCCTTGCCTTTTAATAAGATTTCAGCTGCTATGCCGGGTAACTTGGCCATCGTGCGGTCATTGCAAAAAATGAAAGAAGATTTAAGTAAAACCAAGACTTATATCCTTTGGTCTTTTTTTTCTTTCGTTGCATTTACCTCCCTACTCTGTTTATTTTTAGGTCAGGTTTATATTTCCCGGCCGCTACGGGAGCTTCGCCAAGCCATGTTGGCTTTCAGGAACAGCCGGGAACCGCCGGCGCCTTTACCGATAACCGGTAAGGACGAACTTTCTTCCGTGAAGCAGGAGTTTAACCGGATGACTGCCGAGCTGTTTTCGGCTTACAGCCGGCTCGATGCCGAAACGCAACACGGACGCCAACTGCAACGGGCGTTACAAGACGCGGATAAATTGATTACAATCGGCCAGTTATCGGCAGGGCTTGCCCATGAAATCGGTTCCCCATTGCAAATTGTCAACGGCAGGGCAAGAGCGCTGGCGAAATGCAACGACGATTATGATGAGGTTCGCCGCATTGCCAACATATTGGTCGACCAAACCGACCGTATCACTCGAATTGTCCAGCGTCTGCTGGAGTTCGCGCCCCGTCATTCGACTGAGCCGATGAACTGCGATGTCATCGCGGCTATTGCTGAAGTGATCGATATGCTGGGTTTTGAAGCGCGGCGTCAAGGCGTGACAATGACGTTTGCCCACCCTGAGACACTGCCGTTGGTATCGCTCAACAAGGACAGCGTTCAACAGATCGTTTTAAACTTGCTGACTAATGCCTTAGCGGCCATTGACAACACAGGCGCCATAACCATCGAGTTATCCCAGACCTCGATTAGCTATGCCGATCGAACAATTCCGGCACTAAAGCTTACCGTAGGCGATACCGGAACGGGCATTGCCCCGGAACACCTATCCCAGCTGTTTGAACATTATTTCACGACCCGCGGCAGACAAGGCGGTACCGGTCTCGGTTTAGCCGTAGTCAAGACCTTGGTGACTGAAATGGGCGGCAGCATCGCGGCAGAATCGGAATCGGGAAAAGGCAGCCTGTTTATTATTTACTTGCCGTGGAGAAAATTTTTATGACGATAGCAAGCGCCCGGCTTTTAGTGATCGATGACGATCCCGGTATTGTCGATTATCTAATCGACATGTTACGGCAGGTTAATTATTCGGCCTTTGGCTGCACAGAAACAGCCAAAGCGCTTGAGGCTATCGAAACCGAGTCCTTTGACCTAGTGATATCCGACGTCATCATGCCTGGGATGCGCGGCCTGGAATTGATGGCCGCTATACACCATAAACGGCCTGAACAGTTGGTGTTGCTAATGACCGCTTTCGGCAGCATTGATTTGGCGATGCAAAGCATGCGCGCGGGCGCTTGCGACTTTTTAACCAAGCCTTTTCGTATCGAAGAACTTTACTCCGCCGTGGCCGGCGCGCTTGAAGACCGGCAAATGCGGCGCACGGCGGTCAAAATCGGCTTTACCGGCGATAAAAATAGCGGAGCCCGTGCTTTTATAACCCATAGCCCGTGTATGCGACAATTGATCGGCCTGGCAAAACGGGCCGCGGCAGTCAATTCCACGATACTCCTGACCGGCGAAAGCGGCACCGGCAAAAGCTCGGTGGCCCGTTGGCTTCATGACAACAGCCAAAATCATTCGGGGCCTTTTGTCGCCCTTAATTGCGCCTCGTTGCCGCATACTTTAGTGGAAAGCGAATTGTTCGGGGTTTGTAAAGGCGCGTTTACCGATGCCACCAAAGATAGGCCCGGACTATTTTTACAAGCCGATTCAGGGACATTATTTCTTGATGAAATTGCCGAACTGCCTTTAGAAATACAACCTAAGCTGTTGCGGGTATTGGAAACCGGAAAAATCCGCGCATTGGGCGATACCAAAGAAACCAAGGTTAATGTCCGCTTGATTGCCGCGACCCATCAGCCGCTGGAGCAGCGCGTCAACGACAAACAATTTCGCTCCGATCTTTATCACCGGCTGAATGTGATCAGCCTTGAAGTGCCGCCGTTAAGAGAGCGCAAGGAAGATCTTGACGAATTAACCAAGACCTTAATCGACAGCATTTGCCTACGCCTTGGCAAACAGGGGCCGGTCAATATTTCGGTGGAAGTGTTACGCTGGATTCGAGCCTATCATTGGCCGGGCAATGTCCGGGAGCTTGCCAATACTTTGGAGCGGGCTATCGTACTTTCCGAACATGACACGCTTTTGTTGGAAGATTTGGCGCAAGCATCGAAAATACCGGTTAACGATAAGAATTTTCTGGAATTGGCAATGATGCAAGGATGGACACTGGAGGACATTCAGCAAGTCTATATTCGCCATGTTCTTGAAGCAACCGGGGGCAATAAAATTCAGGCGGCCCGGATACTGGGTTTAGACCGCAGCACTTTATATCGTAAACTGGGTTAATGTCTTCTTAATAAGAGGGTATTCATTAATTGTTTTACACTTTTATAATTTAAATGGAAGATTTTTACATAAATGCAGGCCTTATCCTGGTGTTGATTTTGATAAATGGGGTGTTTTCCATGTCGGAAATGTCCGTTGTCTCATCAACTAAAGCACGGCTGCAAAAATTAATCTCAGAACGACGTTTGGGAGCCAAAGCCGCGCTTGCGCTCCACGAAAAGCCCACACATTTCTTATCAACAGTACAAGTCGGCATCACTGCGGTTGGGATTTTAAGCGGGGCATTGGGCGAGGAGGTGTTACGCACACCCTTGTATGAGGAGATTTTGAAAGTCTCGTTGCTGGCGTCTTATGCAGAAACGCTGGCTTTAATCCTGACCGTGACAATAATTACTTATTTTTCAGTTGTGCTTGGAGAGCTCGTGCCAAAACACCTGGCTTTGCAAAACCCTGAAGGTATCGCTGCCACGATTGCAAAACCGATGCAAGGACTGGCATTACTGGTAAGTCCTTTGGTTTGGCTACTGTCCGCGTCAAGCCACTTTCTGCTCAAATTGTTAAGACTCCACCGTTCTCAAGAAACAACCGTAACGGACGAAGAAATTCGAATCATGATGAAAATGGGCTCCGAATCTGGCGTATTCCACGCGGATGAAAGCCAATTAGTCAATAAGGTAATGAAATTAGACGAAGTGCGCGTCGGGGCAATTATGGTTCCTCGTCAAGAAATTTATATGATCGACAGTTTGGAGGAGCCCGATAAGCAACGAAGTAAAATCGAAAACTGTCCTTATACCCAAATAATTGTCTGTCGGGGTGGATTTGAAAACGTGCTTGGAATTTTGCATTGTGGCGATTTGCTAAAAACGATGTTAGGCAATCCTGAGTTGAACATCGAAAAAGAAGTAAGACCGCCGTTCTATGTTCAAGAATCCATGACGCTTACTCATCTGCTCAGTCATTTCCGGGAAGCCCGATCAGATTTGGCGTTGATTGTGAACGAATATGGCGATATCGAAGGACTCGTAACCGTAATGGATATACTCACTGCTATTGTTGGCGAACTCTCCTCTGTGTCTCATGAATCTTCTTTTGAAGTTACTCAACGAACTGACGGTTCGTGGTTGATTGATGGAGATATATCCATCAATCAACTTAAATCGACCATCGGAATGAATGGTCAATTTCCGGGTGAATCGAGTAATACATATCACACATTAGCTGGAATGATTTTGTTTAATTTGGAAAGGCTTCCCCAGTTGGCGGAAGTTTATCAAACAGAGGACTGGAGATTTGAAATTGTCGATCTTGACGGCTCACGGATTGACAAGGTTTTGGTTAGTCCAAATTTGAAATAGCGAGATGAAGATCAATTTGAAAAACTATGTTCTTGGAATGAGCTTCAACTTTTGAGGGTGTAAAAATTTTTGTGTAAATGGTCATTTGTTAGCACCCTTACCGTTTAAAATTTAAGTTGAATTATGTAGGGACGAATAATTCAACAACAAGTTGTTAATTACTCTCCAATAGCATAGCATTGTCCGCATGTTTACAACACTGCGCAAATTTACCGTTATCTTTCTGGCGATACTGCAATTGTTTGCACCGTTGGTGCATGCGCATGCCGGAGAAAACATTCCAAACTTTGGGGTGCATTTCCACGGGCTTGAAATGCATGGTGTTGAGCATGATACTCTTGTGTTTCATGCAGTAAGTCATGACTTCGGATCTGAAGGAATCATAGTCGGTATCGATGCCGGAATACAAAATAAGCAAGTTAATACAGTTGTGGATTCTGATAACAGTCACTATCTGCATCAGCAGGCTCTGGTATTTAACGCCGCAATCTCGCCTTTCGACATTAACTTCTCCCCGCAAGCGCAGCAATTTGTCTGCCGCTTGTTTATCCCCTCGCTATCCCCTCGCGCGCCCCCTGCTCAATAAGCCTTCCTTCGCTTTGTAGATACGAGATTTATCGCGTATCTAACATTAACGCGGTTAAAACCGCATTGAGCTTACTCTTAATCTTAGTGACAAATCGTATGCTTTTGTAAAACTTGGCAGCCCTTGATTAGCAAGGGGGCTGCTGTTTTAAAGCTGTACATTTTCAAAGTAAGATGAGAATAGAATAACGGTGGCGCAAAATGAGCTACACAATAATCAAGATTATTAGCACGAGCCTGCTTATCGTTTCGATATCGGAGCTATCGAAACGAAGTTCATTGCTTGGAGCCTTATTAGCCTCGTTGCCGCTCATATCCATTTTAGCGATGCTCTGGCTTTACATTGATACCAAAGATGTTGCGAAAGTGTCTGATTTGGCAGCCAATATTTTTTGGTTAGTTATCCCCTCCCTGGTTTTTTTTATCAGCTTACCTGTTTTGCTAAAGAAGGGGCTTAATTTTTATCTGAGCATGGGGCTTTCAATGTCAGTGACGGCGGGATGTTATTTCTTAATGATCACAATATTGATGCGCTATGGCATTAAGTTATAGGTATCGACGTAATAACTTCGGCAATTGCTCGACTTCCTGCATCCATGAAGTCATACGTTGCCAATTTTTCATAAAACTTTAAACGCGGTTAGCGCCGCATCGAGTTTGACTTATGTTTTTTTTGAACCTTCTCAGAAGGCTCGTTTCCAAGTTCCTACTTGGGAATATTATTTTTTTAGCTGCGATAACGTTCAGTTTTGCCGACTCGACACATGTTGTCGAACATCATGACCCGATTGAAAGTGATGCGACTTTAAGTTTACCCAAGGTCGTTGATTTAACACTGGAAAAATACCCCGATGAAACTTGGCTCAAATCGCTGGAAGACGAGGCGGCGGCGCTTGCGCAGCGCGGCGACAGCTGGACAGCCGGAGCATCGCAAGCCGGGCTACGCTTTCAGGAAGCGACCAGCGGCACCTTGCATTATATAGACGGCACAGTACAAGTGCCGTTATGGAATTTGGGCCAGCGCGATGCGGAACAGGCGCTGGCAAAGCTGGCGGAAAGCAACGCAATATCGCAGTCAGATGCAGTTAAGCTACGGGTCGCGGGGTTGGTCAGAAATGCTTTATGGAATATCGCCTTGGCAAACTTGAGCTACGAACAGGCGAAAATTGAGCTTGCGATTACCGACCAACTGTTGGCTAAAGTGCAGCGACGCGTGGAGTTGGGCGATTTGCCCAGAGCCGATTTCCTGTTGGCGCAGACCGAATCGCTGCAAAAGCGCTCGGTGGTGACTCAAGCCGAAGCGGAACTCATGCATGCCCGTAAACGGTATGCCAGCATCACTCAAATGACCAAAATCCCCAAAGATTACCAGGAGAAGCTGGTCGGGCTAACTGAAATCCAGCAAAGTCACCCGGCTTTGGTGGCGATTAACAGCCATATTGAGCGCAAGCAGGCGGAACTCAATGCAATTAAATTGGTGGGTTCCGGCCAGACCAACGTTGCGGTCGGCATCAACAGCGACCGGTTCACTAATGATCCCCGAAGCAATCAAACGGAAAGCTTCAACATCGGCGTTACCGTTCCTTTCGGCGGCAGCGCTCATCTGGCGCCGCAGGTTGCTGCGGTTAATGTCGAATTAAATAAACTGATTGCGGAACGCGAACAACTGTCCCGCGATTTGGAACAGGCGCATCACGAGGCCGAACACAACCTGGAGGTCAACCGGGCTGAATTGGGTATTGCCAATGAGTTACAGCAAGTTGCTGAAGAGCATTTAAAAATGACCCAGTTAAGCTTTTCGGTCGGGGAAATCGATCTGATGGATTTGTTAAAAATCCAGTCCAGAACCCAGCAAGCGGTGTTAAATGCCAAACAACGGGCAGTCATGCTACAGCGTGATATTGCACTTTATAATCAAGCCATAGGAGTTATGCCATGAGACTGTTTTTTACCCGTTCCGCAATGGCGTTGTTATTGAGTCTGGCCGGTTTCGGCAGTCATGCAGCCGAAAACGTTATTCAAATTTCCCAGGGAAATCTTGAAAACCTCGGCGTAACAGTGGGCAAACCGGAGCCCGTTACACAAATTCCGGTGCTGTCCGCTCCGGCTAAAGTGGTGATTCCGCCGACTCAGGAATATATTGTCAGCGCATCGCAAGCCGGAGTCATCGACAAACTGAATGTGGCGATAGGCGATAAAGTGGCAAAAGGGCAGGTTCTGGCCCAGCTCAACAGCCCCGACCTGCTGACGCTGCAACGGGAATACCTGAAAGCGGGCGCCGCACAGCAAGCCTCCTTGATTAACTACAATCGGGATAAAAAATTGCTGGAAGAAGGTGTGATTCCTGATCGACGCTGGAAGGAAAGCAGCAGCCAGTATCATTCCTCTGTTTCCGAGACCGATGAACAGAGGCAATTGCTGGAAATTGCCGGAATGACGGCCGGCGAAGTTAATCATCTTGCCCAAACGCACCGCTTAACCCGTCAGCTCAATGTCCGGGCGCCCATTGCTGCGGTGGTGCTGGAGCGCTTGGCCGTCGCCGGAACGCATATCGATATGATGGCGCCGTTATACCGTATCGCCAATCTGGATGAGCTTTGGTTGGAAATTGCGATTCCGCAGGAACGCATGGACAGCATTAAAATAGGCGATCGGGTGGCGGTTGAAGACTCCAATATCACAGCAAAAATCACCTTATTGGGACAAAGCGTTAACCCGGAAAACCAGACTATGCTGGCGAGAGCGGTGGTGACCAAGACGCAGGATTTTGCCTCTCTACGCCCCGGACAACGGCTCAATACCCGGATTATCCAGCCCAGTGACAAAGCGGCTTTTAAGGTTCCCAATACGGCGATTGCCCAGAATGAAGGTAAAGCCTTTATTTTTATCCGCACGCAACAGGGATTTTCAGTGACTCCGGTCACCGTAGTCGGCAAACAGGGTGACGAGTCCATTATCAGCGGCGAGTTGAGCGGCGATGAAGAAATCGCCGTTAAAGGCGCAGTTGCGCTCAAAGCAAACTGGCTGGGCCTGGGGAGCGATGAATAATGGCTAATTTGATTCGCTTTGCGCTGGGTCAGCGGCTGATGATGTCGCATCGTTCCCACGCTCCGGCGCGGGAACGCATTCGGCAACGCTCCAGCGTTGCTAACCGTGACGCTGGAGCGTCACTAACTGCATTTCCACGCCGGAGCGCTCGTATTTATACACATCTCGAAGTAGGCCGGAATAAGCCGGTTCGAGCGGCAGCGAGAACTGGCGTTTCCGGCAAACACCTCCCGAACTCGCCGGAAACGCCACCTCGCGCTATGCGCTTGGATGGCCTTATTCCGGCCTACATCCGAGTCCGCCATTCCAGCGTCCATAGCGAAATGACGCTCTTCGACAGACTTGCGTATAAAGATGAGCGTCGGAGCGTGGAAACGATAATTGTCATCAACGGCGCGGTTGCGCTTAAAGCCAACTGGCTAGGAGCGATGAATAATGGCTAATTTGATTCGCTTTGCGCTGGGTCAGCGGCTGATGATGATGTTATTGGTCGTGCTGCTGGCAGGCGGAGGCTATTACGCCTTTAAAAACATTCCGATTGACGCCTTTCCTGAAGTGTCGCCGACGCAGGTCAAGGTGATCGTCAAAGCGCCCGGCATGACCCCGGAAGAGGTTGAAGCCAGGATCACCGCGCCGATCGAAGTCGAGCTGCTGGGTATTCCGCATCAAACCATGTTGCGCTCTATCGCCAAATACGCACTGACCGACATTACCGTCGATTTTAAAGAAGGCACGGATATTTTCTGGGCGCGTCAGCAGATCGCCGAACGCTTGAATACGATGTGGGGGAGTTTACCCGCGGGTGTCGAAGGCGGCATTGCGCCGATGACCACGCCGTTGGGCGAAATGTTCATGTTCACCGTGGAAGGCGGAGGCTTGAGCCTAATGGAACGCCGCAGTCTGTTGGACTGGGTGATAAGGCCTGCACTGCGCACGGTATCCGGCGTTGCCGATGTCAATTCGCTGGGCGGGATGGTCAGGAGTTTCGAAGTCATACCCGATAATACCCGCATGTCGGCCAGAGGCATCAGCATCGCTCAACTGACCGCTGCACTGCAAAACAATAACCGCAACGATGGCGCAGGCCGCTTGACCGATGGCGAGGAAGCCTTGATCGTCCGCGCCGAAGGCCGCATCAAAACCCTCGACGATGTCGGCGTTATCGTGGTCGATAACAAAAACGGCACGCCTATTACCGTCGGCGATGTTGCTCAAATTAAAATCGGCGCTTTGACCCGCTACGGTGCGGTCAGCAAAAATGGCGAAGGAGAAGCGGTCACCGGGCTGGTGCTAAGTTTGCGCGGCGCTAACGCCAGGCAAACCATTGCCGGTATAGAAGAAAAACTGGCCGAAATCAGCCCGGGCTTTCCTAAAGGCGTTGAAGCCAAGGTTTTTTACAATCGCGGCAACCTGGTGGACAAGGCGGTCGACACGGTTTTACATGCGCTGCTCGAAGCCATCGCGCTGGTTATCGTGCTGCTGATTTTATTTCTGGGTAATTTGCGCGCCGCATTGGTTGTCGCACTGGCCTTGCCGCTGGCGGCGCTGTTCACCTTCATTTTGATGAACTACATGGGCATGTCGGCCAACCTGATGAGCTTGGGCGGCCTTGCGATTGCGATCGGCATGCTGGTGGATGCCGCGGTGGTGGTGGTTGAAAACCTGATCACCCATCTGGCGCATGTCGAAAAAGCCCAGCGTTTGCCGCGGCTGCATGTGATTTATCGGGCCACCCGCGAAGTCGCCACCCCGGTTGTCTCCGGCATTTTGATTATTATTATCGTGTTTTTACCGTTGCTGACCTTGCAAGGGCTGGAAGGTAAATTATTTACGCCGGTGGCCCTGACCATTGTGTTTGCGCTCAGCGGTTCGCTGGTGTTGTCGCTGACGGTGATTCCGGTGATCGCCTCTTATTTGCTGAAAGAGGTGTCGCACGAAGAACCCTGGCTGCCCAGACAATTGCAAAAGCTTTATCAGCCGGCTTTAGTCTGGTGTCTTGCCAACAGCAAAAAGGTATTTATCGCGGCCGGTTCCCTGTTGGCCGTGACCGTACTGGTCTTTACCCAGATCGGCAGCACCTTTATGCCGACTATGGATGAGGGCGACATTATCGTGCAGTTGGAAAAATTGCCGTCGATTACCCTGGAGGAATCCGTGGCCTTGGATCTTCAGGTGCAAAAAAACCTGCGTAAAAATATTCCCGAAATCATTGATGTCGTCGGCCGCGTCGGCTCGGACGAGTTGGGACTTGATCCGATGAGTTTGAACGATACCGATACCTTTTTGATACTCAAGCCTAAAAAGCAATGGCGCATGGACAGCAAGGAAAAGTTGCTGGATGAGATCAGGAAGGTCATGGCGCAAACGCCGGGCATTGCCTTTCAGTTTACCCAGCCGATTGAAATGCGCGTCTCGGAAATGCTGACCGGAACGCGCGGCGATGTGGCGGTCAAATTATTCGGCACCGACCTGGCGGTGTTAAATGAAAAGGCGCAACAAATAGCGGAGGTACTGAAAAACATAACCGGCGCCAGCGATGTGTTCGCCAAGCAAAATGCCGGGATGCAATTTTTGCAACTGACCATCGATAAGTCGGCCGCAGGGCGCTTGGGCCTGGACAGCGACAGCATTGAAACGTTGCTGCGCGCGCAGATTGAAGGTTTAAAGTTGGGCGTGGTCCAGGAAGGCATCAAGCGCACGCCGTTAATTTTGCGCGGCGACAGCAATACCGCTACTTTTGACAATTTGCAAATTACCTTGCCGGGTGGCGGGCAGGTGCCGGTCACGGCGGTCGCCAAAATAGAAAAAGTGGAAGGTGTCGTGTCGGTGGGCAGGGAGCGAGGCCAGCGCTTTGTGGTCATTACCAGCAACGTACTGAACCGGGACTTGGTCGGCTTTGTCGATGAAGCCCGCAAGGCCGTTGCCGACAAGGTCGACCTGCCGACCGGCTACACCGTTGAATTCGGCGGACAGTTCGAAAACCAGCAACGCGCTGCGGCGACATTGTCGCTGGTCGTTCCGGTTTCGTTAGGGCTGATTTTCTTGTTATTGTTTTCAACCTTCGGTTCGGTTCGTCAGGCGGTATTGGTGCTCTCCAACATTCCGTTGGCGATGGTCGGCGGCGTTTTCGCCTTATGGTTATCCGGGGAGTATTTATCGGTACCGGCATCGGTCGGTTTTATCGCGCTGCTGGGGATTGCCGTGCTTAATGGCGTGGTCATGGTCAGCTATTTTAATCAGCTGATCGCAACCGGCATGGATTTGCTTAAAGTGGTGCTGGTCGGTTCGTCCCGGCGCTTGCGCCCGGTGCTGATGACCGCCAGCATCGCGGCATTCGGCCTGATTCCGTTGCTGTTTGCAACCGGGCCGGGGTCTGAAATTCAGCGGCCCTTGGCTATCGTGGTGATAGGCGGCTTGGTGTCATCGACCTTTTTAACCTTATTTTTATTACCGATTTTGTTTAAATTATTCGGACTGTCACCGGAGGCTAAGCAATGAACAGCAAGGAATATTTAGTCACACTTAACGTGCCGATCAGCCTTGAAGAAGCGGTTGTCGATAGTCTGTTGATGCTGGAATCGGAACATGGCTTTAGCAGTTTTCCGGTGAGTTCGCATGATCATAAAAATGAAGGCTTGTCGCTGGCCGAACAGGTCACCGGACGGCAGAAAAAAATCCGCTTTCAAATGTACGTGCCGGAGGATGGATTAGCCCAATTATTGGATCAGCTGAGAGCGGAGTTTTCCGGTTCGGGGATTAAGTACTGGGTGCTGCCGGTGATTGAGAACGGGGTTATTTGAGTTTTTCACCACGAACGACTGCACGGACAGATATTTGCTCCTGCACTATCTGCATTCACCACATCCATGTGGATCATGCAGGAGGTAGAGCACCAACAGTAGGCGCTTTAGGCGATGCAGGAGCAGTTGCCGAGGCACGAACTAGCGTACCAGCGAATCTCTTAACTTAATGGCAGTGACGCTCCGGCATGGGAACGATAAGTCTCTGTCAAGTAGGGCGTGCCGTCTCCGAAGTGTGAAAAATTCAGCGGGGTTTAATTTTACACGTCTGGGAAAGGCGCGCACGGCACGCCCTACGCTGAGTAACTTCGTGGTGTTTTAGCTGTCCCTACGAAAGCAGCGAAGCCAATAAAGGCCGCAGATGATGCAGCTGGCGCTGCCGGGTTAACCGGTTGGCGATAATGATGCTTTTTAACTCAGTCAGTGCCAGAGCAAAATCGTCATTAACCACCAGATAATCGAATTCGTCATGGTGGCGGATTTCGGTCACCGCGTCGCGCATCCGGCGGGCGATGATCTCTTCGCCATCCTGGCCCCGGTTTCTAAGCCGTTGCAACAGTACTTCGGTTGATGGCGGCAGGATAAAAATCGACAGACTGTCGGGCAGCAGTTTTTTGATTTGCTCCGCGCCCTGCCAGTCGATCTCCAGAATGACATCCAAGCCCTGTTTCAGGTTTTCTTCCACGGTCTGCTGCGCTGTGCCGTAGAAATTATCGAAAACCTGGGCATGTTCAAGAAACGCCTGTTGTTCCTGCATGGCTTGAAAGTCAGCGACACTTACAAAGTAATAATCCTGGCCGTGTGCTTCGCCGGGGCGCATCTGGCGGGTGGTATGGGAGACCGATACGGTCAGGTCGTCCAGATCGGCAACCAATTGTTTAACCAGGCTGGTTTTACCGGCGCCGGACGGAGCGGAAATAATATACAGTTTGCCGATATTCATAAGTCTTAAGGTGAAAGGCTCGAGGTGAAAGGTTCAAGATCGAATCTGAATGGATATGTATTTGGTATGGGTACACACAAGGCCTACATGATACAGGATGCCACCGCTCGGACAAAGTAGCCGTTAGAACTGCGGTGTGTTTTTCCGGTTTTCGATCTTCAATCGGGTTAGCTATGCGGATCATTAAACTTGGGACGCGGTAATCAGCAGAATGAAAGGCAGGAGTACAAGCTTCGCATGTACAGCAGGCGAAGCCTGCACTCCTGTCCTTATGGCCCGCACCCTGTACGAGCAACCGCGATTCATATCGTTCTCACGACGGAGCGTGGGAGCGTGCTTTTCTTCGTGACAAAGCCCCTTACACTTATGAACTACGGCTTAAACGCGTCGCTATCGATATAAATATCGATAGGGTTTTTCGGTTCAATTGTTGCAACGGGCAAATCCGATCCTGAGCGCCACAGGTTGACGGCTTCCTGCTTGTTCGCGCCGGTGATCAGGAAGATCAATTCCCGTGTGTTGCTCAATGCCCTGGCGCTGATCGAAACGCGCTCCGGCGGCGGTTTGGGCGAGTTGTAAACGGCATGCACCAGTTCATCCCGCTGATGCTGATGGCCGGGAAACAGGCTGGCGGTATGGCCGTCCTCGCCCATGCCCAGCAACACCATATCGAAGATTCCGGCCTCGGCGACGGTTAATCTATAGCTTGCAGCGGCTTGTTCCGGACCCCGTTCGGCGGGAATGGTAAAGACCTGATTGGCCGGAATAGCGACCTTGTCCAGTAAAACCCGGCTTGCCATCAGGCTGTTTCTGTCCTGATGATCGGCAGGCAAACAGCGTTCGTCGCCGTAATAAATGTGCCAGTTGGCCCAATCGGCATTCGACTCGGCCAGCAGTCGATAGACTTTTTCCGGGGTGCCGCCTCCGGCTAAAACCAGCTTGAATTTGCCGCGTTCCGAAATAGCCGATATTGCGGCGTTAAGAATTTGCTGACAGGCGGCCTCTGCTACTTGTTCTGCGGTTTCCAGATAATGCCAGCGGCTGTTTTTTTGCATTTAGTTACACTCCGGGGTTAATGAGCTGCGCCAGGATTGGCTCTCTTTATCGAATAAGCGGCGGCTGTCTTCAGGTCCCCAGGAACCGGCGGGGTACGTGGCAATATAGTCACGTTCAATCGCCCAGGTTTGCAGGATGGGGTCGACAATGCGCCACGCATATTCTACTTCATCAAAGCGCAGAAATAGTGAGCGGTCGCCTTTTAATACGTCCAGCAATAAGTCTTCATAGGCATCGATGGGTTTTTCATTCTGTTGGCGGAAGCTGGCATCCAGGCTGGTGGAGCGGGTGCGCATCTCCAGGCCGGGCTCTTTGACGGTCATTTCAATGCGGATGCACTCTTCCGGCTGTATGCCCAACAGCACCCAGTTGGGGTTCATGCATTGCACTTCGGTGCCGCGGAAAAACTGTAGCGGCGGATGGCGAAAACAAATCGAAATGGTCGATTGCGCCTTGGCCATGCGCTTGCCGGTACGCAGGTAAAAAGGCACGCCGCGCCAGCGCCAGTTATCGATATACAGTTTTATCGCGGCATAGGTTTCGGTCATGCTGTTCGCCGGTATGCCGTCTTCCTGAAGATAGCCGCCCACTTGCTCGCCGTCGATACGGCCTTTGGTATATTGAGCGCGGAAGGCATGCCCGTGTACCGCTTCTCTGGGGATAGGGCGGATGGATTTCAGGACTTTGACTTTTTCGTCGCGCAGGGACTCGGCTTCCATCGAAACCGGCGGCTCCATGGCGACCAGCGTCAGCAATTGCAGCAGATGGCTTTGCAGCATGTCGCGCATGGCTCCGGCCTTGTCATAGTAATCGGCGCGACTGCCGATGCCGATGTCCTCGGAGTGGGTAATCTGGATATGGTCGATATAATTGCGATTCCATAACGGCTCCAGCATCACGTTGGCAAAACGAAATACCAGCACGTTTTGCACGGTGCCTTTGCCCAGATAATGATCGATGCGGTAAATTTGCTGTTCCGTTAAATAGCGGCTGATGCGTTTTTGCAAGGCCTGGGCGCTGTCCAGATCATAACCGAAAGGTTTTTCGATAATGACCCGTCGCCAACCGTGTTCTTCATCGAATAAGCGGTTAGTGCTTAACATCTCCATGACCGTGCCAAAGTCAGCGGGACTGATAGAAAGATAGAACGCGATGTTTTTAGGGAACTGGTTTTCCCGGTTGAGTGTGTCGACCAGTTCCGTATAGCACTGCGCCTGCTTTATATCGCCTTGATGATAATACAGGCGGGCGCTAAAACGCTGGAACACGGTTTCATCAAAATCGCCTGGAGCCTTGGCCTGAATCATCTGCCTGACTTCTTCCAGCCATTTCTGCTGATCCCAAGGTCTGCGGCCTATTGCCAGAATACGGGTGCCTTCAGGCAAGCGGTTTGCGGCATCGAGATGATACAGCGCCGGCATTAATTTAATCCGGGACAAATTTCCGGTGGCGCCAAAAATGGCGTAGGTACAGGGTTCGGCTTTCATCAGCATGACCTCGTCGTTTCAGGGGGGACGAGGTAGCGTAACCCAAAACGCTTTATTTAAACAGTATAGGTAGTGGATGCGGTTTTACCTCCATGCCCGGTCCAATCGGTATGAAAAAACCGGCCTCGGGGTTGATCTGTCCGTTCATAGGTATGCGCGCCGAAATAATCCCGTTGCGCCTGCAATAAATTAGCCGGCAGTTTTTCACTGCGATAGCCGTCGTAATAGGCCAGGGCGGAGGACAATGCCGGGGTCGGGATGCTGAGCTCGATGCCTAATATCACCGCTTTACGCCAGCCTTCGTCGGCTTGTTTCATGGTCTTGGCAAAGAAGTCGTCTAACAGCAGGTTTTCCAGATCGGGATTGGCATCGTAGGCTTGCTTGATGTCGTTCAAAAACAGGCTGCGAATAATACAGCCGCCGCGCCACATCAGCGCAATATCGCCATAATTGAGCGACAGGTTATATTCTTTCGATGCTTCGCGCATCAAACGAAAACCTTGGGCATAGGAAATAATCTTGGCCGCGTACAACGCATCGCCGATGGCATTGATCATGGCTTTTTTGTCGCCGATAAACCGCAGTGCGCGTTTAGGCAGTACGGACGCGGCTCTAACCCGTTCCTCTTTTTGCGCGGACAAGCAGCGGGCAAATACCGACTCGCCGATCAAGGTTAACGGAATGCCCAAGTCCAAGGCATTGATGCCCGCCCATTTGCCGGTGCCTTTTTGCCCGGCGGTGTCGAGGATTTTTTTCAGCAGCAGCTGACCGTCTTCATCTTTGTACGCCAAAATGGCGGCGGTAATTTCAATCAGGTAAGAATTTAACGGGCCCTGATTCCACGCGGCAAATATCGAGTGCATTTCATTAGCGCCTAAGCCCAAGCCGTCGGACATCAGTTGGTAAGCCTCGCCGATCAACTGCATGTCGCCGTATTCGATACCGTTATGCACCATTTTGACGTAATGCCCGGCCCCGTTATCGCCAACCCATTCGCAGCACGGCTCGCCGTCAACCTGGGCGCTGATGGACTGGAAAATGGTTTTGACGATAGGCCATGCGGCTTTATTGCCGCCGGGCATAATGGAAGGCCCGTGTCTTGCGCCTTCCTCGCCGCCGGAAACGCCTGCGCCTATGTAAAGGATGTTTTGTTGTTGCAGGGAGAGAGTGCGGCGAGCGGTGTCGGTAAACAGCGAATTGCCGCCGTCAACAATAATATCGTCGGCAGATAACAGCGGCGTTAACTTGTCGATGTACTGATCGACAACTTCGCCCGCTTTCACCATCAACATGACGATGCGCGGCGATTCGAGGTTGTCGATCAGCTCTTCCAGCGAGTGCGTGCCGATAATCTGCGTGTTTTTGGCGGGGCCGGTCAGGAACTCATCGACTGTACTCGTAGTGCGGTTATAGACCGCCACTTTAAAATCATGGTCGTTCATATTAAGCGCCAGGTTTTGTCCCATGACGGCCAGGCCGATTAAGCCGATATTTGCTTTCATAGTTGTCTTCTTGAAGAGTGATTTTAAATTGTCTGTTAAACCTAAAAACGAACGGCGATTTGTCCACGAAAGGCACGAAAAGCACGAAAATATTTATAAGGAGTTCTCCGTTGTTGTTCGTGTTTTTCGGGCTTTTGCAATGCTGGACGCGCTGCGTCCCGTATACGCAAGACATTGACTGCATTCCCACGTAGCGCGAGGGAACAAGAGCATTGTTTTAGTGTCTTTCGTGCTTTTCGTGGACAACCTGAGCGGGACGGGGGTTGCCCCCCCGTCCCTACCGTTTTCGATAATGACTGCCATATCTTCATCCGTCAAACGTTTCGGACGGGGTTGCAAACCCCGTCCAGCTACAGGCATCACAATTACAGCAGAACCAGCACTCACTAAAATCCTTAACTTAATGGCAGTGATGCGCTGTGTCCCGAAACACTATAGCCATAACAGAATTTTTTTTCGTGTCTTTCGTGTCTTTCGTGTCTTTCGTGCTTTTCGTGGACGATTGATTTTTCCAGGTTAAATCAATGCTTGCCCGGCTCCAGTTTTACGCCCCGTCTTTCGTAGGTAACATAAGCCTGTAATGCGGTCATTTTCGGATCGTCGGCGGCCAGAGGCTGTCCTTCCAGAGGGTTTTTAAGGCACCAGTTGATCATCTGCCAAAGCGGTACGACTTTACCCAGCTGCTTTTGAAATTTCGGATAGGTTTCGGGATGGGTATTAGCGGCATTGGGATGGCACTGGGCGCAGGCAACGCCGTTAGTGCCCAGCTTGGGGCTGGTCCATAACTCGCGGCCTTCGCCCACAACGGCCATAAATTGTTGCTGCCAGCGTTGCACATCGGCCTCGGTAAATTCATCGGCCAACGATGAACCGGTGGACGCAAACGCCAAACACAGCGCCATCGCTGTTTTTTGATAAGTAGACATGTTTTTGCTCCTGTGCAGCGGCTAATAATGTGTTTGCGGGACAATCCGTGCCTTTTCGTCCTGGTAGGCAACGTCTTCCGGACGTTTTTTATCCGTGTTGTAGCGGACAATCCGGCTGGTGTTGTTATAAAGCGTGTAATTCAAATCCAGATTGCCATTGGCCATGTTGATAAACTGCCAACCGGTGGCATCACGGTCGAAAAACGGATCGGCCCGGTTCATCGGCACCGTCAATTTGGGCAAATATTGTTCCGCCTGGGCATAAGCTTGCGGATAAGGCCACGGCCAGGCGGTCGCCATCACCGAGTTGAAACTGATATTGCCGATCTGGTTGTACTGGATCTGGTGGACGTGGCCGTAAATGACGGATACCTTGCTAAACGGTTGCAGCAGAGCCTGAACTTGATCGGCATCTTCGGTCCAGAAATTCCAGCCTTTGTAGATTTTCTGTAACGGCGAATGGGAAAATACCACCACCGGCGTATCTTTGTCGATCTTGTCCAGATCATCTTTCAGCCACACTCGCTGCTCCCCGCCAACCATGAACGGCGAGCCGTTCGGGTTGTCGAGACCGGCCATTTCCAGCATCCGTTGTTCGGCGGTCGGCCAGCGCTTGAAGGTCCAGTCGTCATAGGTTTTGATACTGTTCAGCACTACGAAATGCACGCCTTTATGGTCGAAGCTGTAGTATTGGGGGCCGAACAGCTTCCCCCAATATTCGCCCAGATCCAGGTAATAATCGTGTTCACCCATCACGTAATGAACATTGCCATGCAATGCCGACAGGATTTCCGCGCCATGATCCAGTTCGGGCTTGCTGCCAAGCTGCGCTAAATCGCCGCCGAACATCACAAAATCCGGTTTGGGCGTCAGCAGATTGGTTTCCGCAACGGCGCGGATCAGGCCGCGATCCCAGTTTCTGACAAAACGGTTGTCTTTAATATGCTGGATATGGGCATCCGAAATATAGGCAAAGGTGAAGTTTTGGCTGCTTTCCGCAAAGGCCAGCTCGACCAGGCTGATCGGTAAGGTAGTGCCGATGGCTAAAGTACCCGCGGTTTTGATGAAATTCCGGCGACTGTTATCGATGGTGTTCATAGCGTGAATTCCTCATTCAGTTGGCCGCTTGGGTGGGTATCGGATTGGCATATCTGGAACCGGACCATGAACTGGTCAGCGCCTTCATAAAAGCCACCAGATCGTTCAGCTGCGGGTCGGTCAGATTCAGCGGACGGATGCCGCCGCTCAGGAAATCGTTCACCCGTTCGTCCGCCTTGTTCACGCCGCCGTTGTTATAGTGAACCATCACCTCTTTCAAGGTTTTCAGGCTGCCGTCGTGCATGTAGGGAGCGGTCAACTCGACATTGCGCAAGGTGGGTGTTTTGAACGCGCCGATTTGGCTTAATTCATCGGTTACGGCAAAGCGGCCCAATTCCGACGCCTTTTTATCGGTCAATACCATCGTATCGACTTGGCCGCCTTTATTTTTAGCCTCCAGGAAAGCCTGGGTTAGCCGGGGAATGTCTTGCTGAATTTGATTGATGCCGACACCGATATTGTGAAAGCGATTGTCGGTAAAAAGCGCGTGATCCTGTTCAATGGTATGGCAGGAAACACACCGGCCTTGGCCGACGAACAGCTCGAATCCGCGAATCTGGGCATCGGTCATCGCATCGGTTTTGCCGTTGAAATAATAACGGTCGAACGGTGAATTCCCGGCAACCAGGGTGCGCTCGAAGCTGGCAATGGCTTTGGCGACATGGTCTATGGTCAGTTTTTTAGCGCTGACATCAAATACGGATTGGAAGGTGGCAAGATAATCAGGATCGGTGCGGATGATTTCGAGCACCTGTTTATGGTCGGCCAAGCCGTGTTCAACCGGGTTGATTAACGGCTGTTTGGCTTGACCTTCCAGATCCGGTTCGCGTCCGTCCCAGAATTGCGACTGGTTGAATGCGGCATTGAGTACGGTGGGAGCATTGCGCGTTCCGGTCAGCCCGTGGTGACCGACCGAAACAGGCAGGCTGTCGGTAAACGCTTGTTTATCGTCATGGCATTTTGAGCAGCTGACGGTGCCATCGACAGAAAATCGTTTGTCATGAAACAGTTTATCCCCCAGCGCAATTTTGTCCGGGGCTTGCGGGTTGTTTGCCGGAATTGGAACCGGCGGCAAGCCTAGCAGATTATTTTTATCGGGGACTGATTGGGGATTGACGGCGGCCGGCTCAGCCAGCGGCTTGGTGTCGGCCTGCTTTTGGGCGAATAAAGTCGCCAGAACAAGAACCGGCAATAATGCATAGCGCATGGTGGGCCTCCTGATGAATCGTAGCGAATAGGGGTGTTGTTTTTGTTATCGTCCAGCCCGGATTCAGGTGGCGTGATAAAAATAGCTAGAGTATGGAGGTTAGAGGAAGCGGATCGTTCAGACAATTAGTAGAATCACCTAATTTGATGCTTCCATTAAGGGCCCGCGTAGCTAAGAGTAGCCGGATGGAATAAGCGTGGATTTACCGCGAAGAGGACTGTTTGCTTCGCGGTAAATAAAAAAGCGGGGTATTATTCGGAACGGGCTTTGCTCATCTGAATCCTGGCGCGCACCAGTGTGGTAATGACTACAATCAACAAAGCCGCCAGTGAGAGTTCCAGCACCACGAATGCGGCAATTTTGAAATAGGCAAATAGCGGGTCGACAAATCGGACCAGCCAGCCGCCTGCTTCATCGGCCAATGCCGCCGCGTAAGTCGAGCTGCTTAGCCAGATTTTCAGCCGTACCGAGAACTCGGTCATCAGCATTAAATGGGTTAAGGTCAGCACCAGCATGCCCATCGAGAACAGATGAAAATGCGAAACTTCCAGCATGCCTTGATAACTGCGCGGCTGGGTAAACTGTTCTTCGGACCCCAGATAGTAGGCAATTACGGAATCGGGCGTTAAATCCATATGATGAAAATACATCATGCCGTTACTGACCCATAACAATGCGATATACACCAGAAACATTAACACCAGGGCATTGAGTAAGGATTTGCGATGCTGCTCGCCGGTAACAAAATAACGCATTAATGTTGACCCTGATCTTTTACCAGAATTTGATAAATCGCCATCACTTTGCGAACGCTGCTGACGGCCGCTCGGGTGCTTAAGGTCGCGCCGCTGATGCCGTCGACACCTTTATTAAAATCCATGTCCGCTAACGGACGCTTATATAACTGTTCAAACCAGCGTTCCGGCGGTTGATATTCCGGCGGCTCATGGAAAGCGAGGGTCGTGACATTGCGTAATTCGCCATCCGCGGTCAGCACTATCATCAAGGTTTCCGGTTTGGTTCGGACCGTACCGGTTTCAATCGCCGCATAGCCGAGCACCTTGCCTTGATCTTTGCCGACATAGAACGTAAACAGGCCGGAATCGAGTTTAACCTTGGCCAGTTCCTCGATTTTGGCGATTTGTTGCTCATCGGGGAATAACGATAACTGCTCGACCTGTGCGCTTTTGCCGAACGCCAGTTCCAGCGCTTCATTCTTGCTGTAAAAGATTGTGGCGAAGCTTGGGGTTACTGCGGTCAACAGCAATAAAAAGAGAATAAAAAATCCCCCTTGCCTGATTGTTTTCATAGTGTGTCTCGTTTGCTGAATTGATTAAACTTAGGTGGATAAACGCAAATAGTTTAACACCACCAACAAACAATGGATTTTACTTATTTACCGCAAAGAACACGAACGGTGGCAGTCGTTCGTGTTCTTCGTGGCGGAAAATGCTTATGAGTTAGAAAATAAAGCCGAAGCCCAAGTTGAAATCATCCGGCAAGCTGCCTTTTTTCGCCGTGAAATTGCGATAATCGGCTTTGATGACGACATTGGGGATGGGCTTGTATTGCAAGCCGAACTGGTAAATTTTCTTGTTTTTCGTTTCATCGTCAGAAAAGCCGACTGGCGCGCTGGCGATAGTATCCAGCTGTTCATAACGGAAAAATGGCGCCAGATATTGCGTGGTATTGGGACTCAGCAACGGCAATATGTCGTAACCGACTTCGCTGTACCAACCGTAGTTTTCTTCGCCGATGGTTTGGCCTTTGGCGGCACTCAGCACGCCTGCATCGTCGATATGTCCCCAGGAACCTAAAGTACGGAACTCCAGTCCGTGATATTTCCATTGCACATGGCCTTCATACAGCTGGATAAAGGCGTTGACGCTCTGTTGGGCTTTCGTCGTTAGATTGGTAAAGGTTTGATTTTGCCCGGAGTTGCCCAAATACGCCGAGCCGCCGAATGACAAACCCGGCACCACGGCAGGCGCATAATCCAGTCGTCCGACAAACGCCAGGTCTTCGGCTCTGGCCTGACTGCCTTGCTGCCTGCCGGAACGGATGCCGTCAGCAGTAAAATTTTTGGCGTCCAGGCCGTTTACGACATAGGCGGTATAAGTCAGGTTCGGCAACACTTCGCCAAACAGGCCTACGCCAACATCACGCCAAGTACTCGGGAGAATCTGCCGCTCCACTTCAGGGCGGTTATTGCCGAAATAAAACGGCGGTTCGTGAATCAGGTTGACGAAACCCATCGGCATCAACACCATACCGGCGCGAACATTAGCCATCGGGTCGATAAAGAAATCCAGCGCCGCAAACTCGACCGATACCGAGCCGCCATTAGCGGTCGAGCCGTGCTCAAACTCAAGTTCACTGTTAAACAAAATTTTGTCAGTGAACTTGTAACCGGCATACAACACCATTCGTTCAAAATCGGCATTATCATTCTTGGCTTTTTCGTCGCCGACGGTGGCCTGATAATTGGCTTCGCCGTAACCGCCGATCGACAGACCTTTACCTACCTGATAGACCTTGGATGCCGCAGGCCCCAAGCCGTAAGCGCTTTTATACTGCACCTCGTCAGGAATAGTCAGGTTGGTGCGCAATTTTTCAACTTCCTGGCTCAAGACATCGGTTTTTCGTTCTAAAGTTTTTACGTCGGCACCGGCCGTTTTGGCTGGAGCCGGTGCGGCCGCCTGCATCCCTGCTTTCATTTCATCAATTTGTTTTTGCTGCGCCTGGATGATTTTCCACATATCTTCCATAGTCTGCGGTTTTTCCAGTGCGCTGACAGGCGCGCTCAAAGTGACAAGTGCTGCTAGTACCCCGCTTTTTAAAAATTTATTTTTTTTCATTGATACGGCCTCTCACAAATAATGGGTAAAAGCAGTATAAAGTAAATGGTTATAGTGACGCAAACGATTCTTATTTAAGTCTTAAAATGTGGTTTTAGTGCTTGCATCCTTAAGTTGATGCTTGAGAAATCAGTTCTATTCGGTAATATTGGGCCGCAACAGGCGACCAAATGGGGGTTAGTCGGTATTAAATTTGTTTTGTAACTGCAAGACCAGATCCTTAATCGCCGTTTCCTGCGCCATGATGCTCTCGCATAAGCGGAATTGGCTGATTGCGCGTTGTAAGTTTTGCTCGGGGTCTGTGACCTTGAAATACCGATTCCCTTCCAGGTAATCGGTATAAAACCGGATGCCTAATTCAAAGGGGATCAGCCGGATGGCGGGGTATAGATAGTGATAATCGTGTTCGGTAAAAAACGCGCAGGCTTCGTTCAGGTAGCTTTTTAACAGAGCGGCGCAAATATCCGGATTAAACCTGACCGGATCGGCACTGTAACAGCAAGAGCGCAGACAATCGCCAATATCGTAATGAACCAGGCCCGGCTTGACGGTGTCCAGATCGATAATGCTGACGATTCTTTTGCTGTGTTTGTCAAACAGGAAGTTGTTTAATTTGGGGTCGCCGTGAATAACCCTTAATGACAGTAAACCCTGCTGCTTTGCATTTTCCAGATCATCGGCGATAGACTGAAACCGGGTGATAAAGTCAGCGCAATAACGCTGATCCGCGTTGGCCGGTTGCTGGCTTACCTGATGATAACGCTTTAAATAGCCCGGCGTTATATGGAAGCCGGGCAGAGTGTCATACAAAAGCAAAGGATCAAGATCGCTAAGCAAGCGGTGAAAATGCCCCAGCGCAAATCCGGCCTGCTCCGCGTCACTGATAGAGCCTATAGTTTCAATGCTTTCGGTCTCGGCGATAAAGCTCAACGCCCGCCAGCAATCGCCGTTTGGCTCCTGATAAAGCGAGTCGTTATCTCTAGTCTTTAAAATTTCCGGAATTTGCAGCATGACCAGAGTATCGGTTTTTTGCGCGATATGCCGATTAAGCGTAGCCAGGTTGGCCATGATTTGTTCAGGCGCAGGAAAAACCGTGCGGTTTATGCGTTGCAGAACAAACGGGGATGAGGGTGTGGAGACCAGATAAGTGTCATTGATCAGGCCATTGCCGAGCGGGGTTATCCCGGTAACGGCACTAGCAAACCGGCTGGCGATGGGGAGTAATGTGTTCATCAAAATACAATTCTGGGAGAGGACGTTCCATCAAAAATCTGATCCGTAGGAAAAACAGAGTCCACGAAAGTCACGAAAGGCACGAAAAAAAGCAAAATAATCGTGTTGTGAAATTGTTCGTGCCTTTCGTGGACAATTCTTTAAGCAGATTCCCTGGCCTTGATTAATGCCGTTAGCGTCTTCAGCGCCTGCCCTCGGTGACTCAGCGAATTCTTAACGGCCGCCGGTAATTCCGCCGATGCGCAGTTTTGCTCCGGCACCCAGAACACCGGATCATAACCGAAACCGTTTTCGCCGACGGCGCGATCCAAAATCCTGCCTTCCCAAACGCCTTGGGCGATCACCGGACAAGGATCATTCGCATGCGCCATAAACACCATCACGCAGATAAACCGCGCCGTGCGCAGTTCATCCGGTACGCCTTCAAGTTCCCGTAACAGCTTGTCCACATTGTCCCGGTCGCTGGCGCCAACTCCGGCATAACGGGCCGAAATCACGCCGGGCGCGCCGTTCAGGGCGTCAACCACCAGTCCCGAATCATCGGCTATCGCCGGTAACTGGCAATGCAACGCCGCGTTTCTGGCTTTCAAAATGGCGTTTTCTACAAAGGTAGCGCCGGTTTCTTCCGCGTCGATAACATTAAACGCGGATTGCGGAACGATGGGATGATCAGCCAGTATCGCCTGAATTTCCCTGATCTTGCCGGGATTGCCGCTGGCCAGGACGATTTTTTGTAATGTCGAAAAGGTCATTTATGATTTTCTATCGCGAACCGTTGTTTTTCCAGCAATTCCTTGATGCCTGAACCTGCCAGCGCCAGCATTGCGTCCAGCTCTTCTTTCCTGAAGGCATGACCTTCAGCCGTCCCCTGCACTTCAATAAACGCAGCGGCGTCGTTCATCACCACATTCATATCGGTTTCCGCGTTGCTGTCTTCGGCATAATCCAGATCCAGCACCGGCACGCCGTTATAAATGCCCACAGAAACCGAGGCGATTTGTCCGTGCAGTGGATTGGTCTTGATTTGTTTGCGCTTGAGCATTTTTTGTACCGCCAGCGACAGCGCGACAAAACCGCCGGTAATCGATGCGGTACGGGTTCCTCCATCGGCCTGCAACACATCGCAATCGATCATGATGGTATGTTCGCCCAACGCCTTTAGATCAATCGCCGCCCGCAAGGACCGGCCAATCAAACGTTGAATTTCCAGAGTGCGTCCGCCCTGTTTGCCGTTACTGGCTTCACGCCCCATCCGGCTGTGGGTCGAACGCGGCAACATGCCGTATTCGGCGGTAATCCAGCCTTCGCCTTTGCCCTTAAGAAAGCGCGGCACACTCCTGTCGACACTGGCCGTGCAAAGCACCCGGGTATCGCCGAATTCAACCAGGACAGAGCCTTCTGCATGCTTGGTAAAACCGCAGGTAAATTTGATGTCTCTTAGTTGGTCCGGGTTACGTCCGCTTGGTCTCATAGTTGTTCCGCTGAAATGAAAACCGCACAGTATACCTGAACAGCGTGCTGCCCGACTGTGCAATTTATCAACGGAAGTTGAGGTGCCGCTAAGAAATTTTCACCACGAAGGCACGAAGAGCACGAAGTTTTATATTTTTTCTTCGTGCCTTCGTGGTGAATTTTTATGGTTTGAACATCCGTTAACCGCCAACAAGCGCCTGCTGCAATTCGGCAACCGACTGCGGACGATTTTCCGGCTGCAACGCCATCGCCCAGTCGATGGCTTTTAGCAGGTGTTCCGGGAATTTTCGGTTAAACGCCTTGACCGCAGGAACCAGTGTGTCCTGTTGCACTCGGTCCCGTGCAGGAACCGGCGTTTTGTTCTCCAGGCAATTGCGCATACTTGCGCCCACCGCATAAATATCCGTCCATGGGCCTAGCTGGGCGCTCAAGTCATGCTGCTCTATCGGCGAGTAACCCTTGGTCAAAACCTTGCTTTGCTTGCCCAAGTGCGATTTCGGATAGCTCTGAATCGCGCCAAAATCCAGCAACAACGCATCATTGCCCGGCCGCACCAGAATGTTGGAGGGCTTAATATCCAGATGAATAAACTGTTGGCTATGAATATGTCCCAGTCCTGCCAATAAGGAGGTGAACAGGGGCAATAAAAAATCTTCGGAAACAGACAGCGTTTTATCCCTTAGCAGCTTATCCAGCGTAACTCCGTAATCGTAAGTCATCACCATATAAACGGTGGAATTGGCTTTAAAAAAACCGATAACCTGGACAATATTGGGATGCTTTAAGGTCGATAAAACCTTGGCTTCTTCAAAGAACAATACCCGGCCGCGCTTGAATAAAGCCGCCGCTTCTTCGCTGTTGGCGACCACCATATTATTCCAGGTTCGGTGGGCAAATTTTCGGGGCAGATATTCCTTAATGGCAACCTGAAACTGATCCTTTATTTGTCTGGCCAGATAAACGGAACTGAAGCCGCCGTGCGCCAACTCCCGCTCAATGACATACTGGTCTATAATGGTGCCGGTTTGCAGGTAGTTCCACTCTTTGGGATAAGTATGCGGATCGTAGTATTCAGCCATTGTGTTGTTTGTTTGTACTAAAAGCGCATTAATTATAGGTGAAAAATGATTAGAAGCATGACCGCGTTTGCCGGTAACGAGACAGAAATCGGCGACTTAACCATAAGCTGTGAATTGCGCTCAGTCAATCACCGTTATTGCGACATTAGCTTAAGACTGCCGGATCGCCTGCGCTTTGTTGAAGCCGATCTGCGCTCAGCCATCGCCGCCAAGATCAATCGAGGCAAAGTTGAATGCTCATTGAGCTACAAGAAACAGGCTAAAAACGGACAAGGCTTCATCATTAATACCGATGCCGTCGCCACACTGCTTGCCGCGACCCATACCATAGAGCAGCAAATGATGGGGCCTTTGTCCTTTTCGGCGCTGGATGTACTGGCATTTCCCGGCATCCAGCAGGAACCGGATATTGACAAAGAGCAACTCAACCTGGGCATCGCAACCCTGGTCGATCAAACCTTGGCACAACTGCTGGAGGCGCGCGAAAGAGAAGGCGCTCAGCTTAAACTCCTGATTGAAGAGCGCTGCGCAAAAATGCTGATTTTTGTCGTTTCAGCGGGCAAGCGCATGCCGGAAGTACTGCTGCTGATTCGCAATAAACTGAATGACCGGATTGCCGAACTGGTCGCGCAGCCCGATTTCGACCGGCTGGAGCAGGAACTGGTGCTGCTGGCCCAAAAACTGGACATCACCGAAGAACTTGACAGACTGGAAACCCATATCACTGAGGTGTTGCGGGTACTCAAGCAAAAAGACCCGGTCGGCAGACGGCTGGATTTTTTAATGCAGGAATTGAACCGTGAAGCCAATACCTTGGGCTCCAAATCGACCGACAAGGAAATGACCAAAATAGCCATCGAGCTTAAAGTGCTGATCGAGCAAATGCGCGAACAAATTCAGAATATAGAGTAGCGCTTCAAAACGACGCTTAAAATCCTCTACAAGCCGCGAACCTCGCGGCTTGTTTGTTTTATGCCCCTATCGATAGACCCAGTTGGGCGCCAACGCTCCGCCTCCATGAAGAACAGTGTCCGTATTTGCTTTCATGCTATACTCAAAAACGGTTGATAAACTCGTTATTAACGACTTGGCAGTCCCACATTACCTGCTTGCGATTGACGCCTAAAAAGAACCCAACTTCATGGCTCGCTTAAAACACACAAAGGTTATTTGGATAGCGGCCACTGCGTTGGTCTACTACTTTTTAGCCCACTTCGGGATGGCATTATTTGCGCTTAAGCCGGGTAATATCACACTACTCTGGCTGCCGTCCGGAATTGCCCTGGTTATGTGTCTTCATTGGGGTTACCGGTCCATCCCTTTCATTGTCCTGGCCAGTTTCGCCGCAAATTTTTCAGGCATGTCCGCATTCTCAGGGCCGGGGCCGTTTTTGCATACGGCAGTCGCCGCCATCGCAGATGGGATGGTTGGGATTATAGCCCTGCATGCCTTTAAATACTTCTTGCCGAATGGACTCACACGCAGCCATGATCTGGTTCTGTTTGGACTTTGGGTTTGTATTGCCCCGACTTCGATAACAAGCATCATCCTGTCGATTAATTTGGCAGTCGGCGGCTATATCTCATGGGCTGAAACCGAAAATTTTTTCCTCATGCTGGTTTTGGCCGACAGTCTCGGCATTCTGCTGGTTTATCAGGTTTATCAAGGCTGGCACGATGACGGAAAAATGAGTCGAGCGGAGTTGAATTGGCTTGCCGGAACAACGCTGGTCATGGCCGTCTTATTGACGCTCGGTTTTACTACATTACCGGGAGCGGTCTTTTTTATCGTGCCGCTACTGTTGGTGCTTTCGTTCAATGTGAATCTATTTGGCGTGGCAACGATAAGTTCCGTCTCCTTAATGAGTATCATCGTTGCCACCGCGCATAATGCCGGTCCCTTCGAGGTAACCGATCCGGCGGATTCAAACTTTCGACTGATGGCCTTCGTTTTTTCGAGTGCGTTGACAATACTCGGAATCGCCCTGCAAAACCGGCAGTTGACTTCAATTGAACGCTCCAGCGAGTTGTGGAAAGACGCCGCAGAACATGATCCGTTGACTGGACTGATTAATCGGCGCGCTTTTCTGCCGCGCTTGCAAAACGAGCATCAACGGGCTTTGCGTACGGGTAACACGTATACTTTTGCCATGCTTGACCTGGATCATTTCAAGTCGATCAATGACGCCTATGGACATCATTGCGGAGATGCTGTGTTATGTGCGCTTGCGGCAGTTATGGTCGAAAACTGCCGGTCTATCGATGCGGTGGTGCGCATGGGCGGCGAAGAATTTGGTATCCTGTTTCCCGAGTGTCATATCGATGAAGCATTAATCGCGTTGGAGCGCATACGCAAGCGGTTTGAAAGCAGCTCGACGATGGCTGACGGAAAATTGATTTTCGTCACTGTTAGTATTGGAGTGGCAGCGTTTGCAGGCGCCGAGGAAAAGGACACTGAAGTGGTTGAGCGGGCCGATAGAGCGCTCTATGCCGCCAAGGCGGAAGGACGCAACCAGATAGTCGTAGGGCTTTAAGGTGATCGTTTGAGTTTAAACAGCCCACAGGCAGTCATGGTTGAATCCATTGAAACAAGAATTGGCCTCAAAATCCCCGGATTTTGAAAAAATATAAAAAATTCAGCGCCTTTGCAGCATGACGGTTTAAATTGCAATTAATAGAGAATTCCTTATGACGCCTCCCAATAACTTATCCCGGTTTTCGCGCAGCCTCTGGCTGGCCTTGGGCATGTTTGTCGTTTTCTCCATTCTTTTTGTCACATACGTCCGTTCGGAAAAGCAGATTGATCGCGCCAATGAGTTGCGGCTTCAATCCCACTTGTTGGCTGACGAATTACGCCAGTCGTCAGATGATCTTACCCGTATGGTGCGCAGCTATGTCATTACCGGCAATCCCATCTATAAACAACACTTCCAGGACATTCTCGATATCCGCGACGGCAAGATGTCGCGCCCGGTCGATTATCACAACATCTATTGGGATCTGGCACTGGCTGATGACTTGCGGTTGCAGCTAGACAGCGGACAAAAAATTGCCTTGCTGGAGCTAATGCGGCAAGCCGGTTTTACCGAGGAAGAGTTTGCCACGCTGGCAAAAGCCAAGGCCAATTCGGATGGACTCACCGGCACCGAATTCGCCGCGATGAAGCTGGTCGAATCCACAACCACGCCTACCGATGCCAACCGTCTGAAGGCAAGCCTGATGTTGCAAGACGCAGCCTATCACCAGGCCAAGGCGGGCATCATGCGCCCGATCGGCGAGTTCTACCGGCTGATGAATCAACGCACCCTGAATGGCATCCACGCTGCGGAGAATGCGGCTGCGCTTTTACGCATAGCGCTCGTCTCATCCGGCTTGCTGTTGGTCTTCATGTTGTGGCGCGCTTATCGGGCTTTGTACGCCACACTGGGTTCATCGGTGGATGAGTTGTATGGACGTATTATCCGCATAGGCCGCGGAGATTTTTCATCCGCCATTCCTGTCGCACGCGGCATGGAAAACAGCGTGCTGGGCTGGCTGTCGGAAACGCAGATCAACCTTGCCCGCTTTGATGTGCAGCGCAAGGAGGCCGAAACGCTAAATCAGCGCATGACCCAGCTTTATGCCGCGTTGAGCCAGTGCAACCAGGCCATCGTACGTTGCAGCAATGAACAAGAGTTGTTTCCGCAGATTTGCTGCGATGCGGTGACTTTCGGCGGCATGAAGATGGCCTGGATAGGCATGTTGGACGAACAAAGCAAACAGCTTAAGCCGGTGGCGTCTTATGGCAGCGGCACGGAATATCTGGAAGGGATTCAAATTTCGTCTGATGAAAACGAGGTGGCCGGGCGAGGTCCAACCGGAACATCCATGCGTGAAGATCAGCCTTTCTGGTGCCAGGATTTTCAGCATGATCCTGCAACCGGCCCCTGGCACGAGCGCGGTGCAAAATTCGGCTGGAATGCTTCAGCCGCGCTGCCCTTGCACAGAAACGGCGCGGTCATTGGGGTTTTTACGCTGTACGCCGCCGAAATCAATGCCTTCGATCGATCGGCGCGCAACCTGCTGGTTGAAATGGCGATGGACATCGACTATGCGCTGAACAGCTTTGAGCGCGAGGCGCAGCGCAGGCATGCCGAGAGATCGCTGGCAGATTCGCATCATCTGCTTAAAATGATTATCGACACCGCGCCTATGCGCATTTTCTGGAAAGATAAGGAGTTACGCTACCTGGGCTGTAATCCGGCTTTTGCCAAGGATGCCGGCGAATCGGTTCTACAGGATGTGGTCGGCAAAGACGATTATCAGTTGGCCTGGAAAGAACAGGCGGAATATTACCGCGCCGACGACCGGCTGGTCATGGATTCAAATGTTCCTAAGCTGGCCTTTGAAGAGCAGCAAACCACCCCTGACGGCGCAACCATCTGGCTGCGTACCTCTAAAGTGCCGCTTCAGAATGAGGCCAAGGAAACCATCGGCGTACTGGGTATTTACGAAGATATAACCGAGCAAAAGTGTATCGAGGAACGTATCCACTATCTGGCAAATTTCGACCCGCTCACCGGATTGCCGAACCGCACCCAGCTGAATGATCATCTTAAATATGCCCTCAGCCTGGCGAAGCGCAGCAACGGCCATTTGGCCTTGATGTTTCTGGATCTCGACCATTTCAAAGACATCAATGACTCGCTCGGCCACAGCATCGGCGATGCCTTGTTGATCGAGCTGGCCAAGCGTCTGCGCCTGGTGCTTCGGACGGAAGACACCGTGACGCGCCTGGGCGGGGACGAATTCATTTTGTTATTACCCGGCGTCGATGCCATCGGCGCCGCGCATGTTGCGCAAAAATTACTGGATGCCATTGCGGGGTCCTATTGGATCGAGCTCTATGACCTCGCCCTGACGGCATCGATCGGTATTGCGCTCTATCCGGCGGATGGCGTGGACCTGGAAACACTCTCCAAAAGCGCCGATGCCGCCATGTATCGCGCCAAACAGGAAGGTCGCCAATGCTATCGTTTCTTTACCCAGGAAATGCAAGCGCGCTCGGCACGCAATCTGCAATTGGTGAATGCGCTGCATCACGCGCTGGAACGCGACCAATTACAGGTCTATTACCAGCCGCAAGTGGCCATGCAAAATGGGCATGTCATCGGGGCCGAGGCCTTGTTGCGCTGGCAACATCCTGAATTGGGCATGGTGTCTCCGGCAGAATTTATTCCTGTCGCGGAAGGCAGCGGGCTGATCCTGTCGATCGGCGAATGGGTATTAAGGAGCGCGGTGCGGCAGGCAAAAACCTGGATAGATGAGGGTTTCGGCCCGCTGATTATGGCCGTGAACCTGTCCGCGGTGCAGTTTCGGCATCCCGATTTGCCCGAGTTGATCACCCGCATACTCGACGAAGAAGGCTTGCCGCACGAATATCTGGAACTGGAATTGACCGAAGGCGTGGCGATGCACAACCCGCAAGGCGTCATCGCCGTGATGAATAATCTGCACGAGCGCGGCGTTCGCATGTCGATCGACGATTTCGGTACCGGCTATTCCTCACTGAGCTATCTGAAGAAGTTCAAGGTGTACAAACTCAAGATCGACCAGTCCTTTGTGCGCGACATCAGTACCGACCCGGAAGACAAGGCCATCGTCAGCGCCATTATCAGTCTGGCCAAGGGCCTTGGCCTGAAAACCATTGCCGAAGGTGTGGAAACGGCAGGGCAACTGGCGTTCCTGCGCGAACAGGGCTGCGATGAGATGCAGGGTTATCTGTTCAGCAAGCCGGTACCGGTTGAGCAGTTTGAAGCATTATTGAAGCGGGATGTTGTTTTTGATGAGATGCCCAAGTCGTTTTGTCGGCCATGACATAGTTAGATGCGGTCGGCGCGTGGCTTGACGCGGGCAAGCGTGTTCCGCATCGACGTTGAAAGGATACTGAAAGGTTGCAATGTTAAACTCGTCCGTGAAATAACAGGGCAAGTTTACAGACCCTTAGATTATTGAAATCCGCCATGATCGGTAAAAAACTATTTATAGTTTACAATTGCTAACCCTTGAAACTATCAGACAACAGAGCATAAGGAACATTAAAATCATGGGGATACTCAGCATACTGCTCTGGACTCCGGCTGCCGGGGTCTTGCTCCTGGCTTTAACGCCCGGCCGGAATATTCAGCTAATCCGCTATATCGCGAATCTGTTTACCACGATCGCCTTTTTATTGGTCTGCTGGTTGCTTAGCATTTATAACGCGCATGATGCGAATTTACAGTTTAATGAATATTTTCCGCTTAACCCCAAGTTAGGCAGCGCTTATGCCTTGGGCATAGACGGTTTATCGATGCCGATGCTGGTGATGGCGACCTTGCTCACGTCAATCGCATTGCTGGCCTCGTTCACCGTATCCAGCAGCGTCAAGGGCTATCATATTTGCATACTGTTGCTTGAGTTCGGCATGTTGGGTGTGTTTCTGGCCCAGGATTGGGCGTTGTTCTATATCTTCTGGGAAGTGACATTAATCCCGCTGTTTTTCCTGATTGGCCGTTGGGGCGGCAAGCGACGGCACACGGCCAGTCTTAATTTTGTCCTGTACACGATGGGCGGCTCGGTTTTTATGCTGATCAGCCTGTTGGCGGTCAGCCAGTACGACCTTGAACACGGCGGCTCGTTAATGTCCTCCATGCATCAGGCCGCGCAAGACATGCCAAGGATCGAGCAGGTCCTGGTGCTGTTGGGTTTCGTGATCGGTTTCGGCGTTAAAATGCCGATTTTTCCGCTGCACGGCTGGCTGCCGCTGGCGCATGTCGAAGCGCCCAGTCCGGTCAGCATTTTGTTGTCCGGTATTCTGCTGAAAATGGGCGCTTACGGCTTGATCCGGGCGGTGGTGATGCTGCCCGAGGCCGCAAAACTGTTGCAACCCTTCCTGATTTTCCTGGGCTTGTTCGGCATGCTTTACGGCGGATTGCTGGCCTGGCGGCAAAGCGATCTTAAAGCCATGGTGGCCTATTCCTCAATCAGCCATATGGGCATTGTGTTGCTGGGTATCGCGACCTTGAATGAGGCGGGCATTACCGGCGCGGTGTTGCAAATGACCGCGCACGGCCTGATTGCCGGGGCACTGTTTCTGCTGGTCGGCCTGCTGTATGAACGTACCCATACCCGCAACATCCAGGATTACAGCTCGCTGATTCAGGTGATGCCGCGTTTTGCGGTATTCATGACCTTGACCTTGCTGGCGGCGATGGGCTTGCCGGGTTCGGTCGGCTTTATTGCCGAACTGCATACACTGATCGGCGGGTTTCGCTCATCAACCAGCGTCGGCTTAGGCCTGGGCGTGATGGTGTTTTTCAGCGTGAGCATTTTAATCGGAGCCGCCTACGCGATACGCACCATCAGCCTGTTGTTTACCGGCCCGGTAAAACCGCAGATGCGGCAGATTGAAGACTTGAGGGCGCCGGAATTATTGGCTGCCGGAATACTGGTTGCCGGCATTGTGTTTTTCGGTCTGCTGCCTGCGCCGCTGCTTGATTTGTCCGCAGCCACCATCAGCCAAATGAACAGTCTGATCAGTCAACGGATTTTGTAGGAATAACGATGCAAGACAGTCCTTTAAAATTGCGCGAGCAGATTACCACTGCGCTGAACCATCTGGACCACGTCCTGCCCGGGCAGGCGCCGATCCTCGATTTTGTGCATCACAATACCTTGCATGGCTTTCAGCACCTGCCGTTTGACGAGGCCCTGGCCGAATTCGAAGCCTTGACCGGTATTTGCGGTTATCTTCCCGAAGCGCGAAACCGGGATTTTTACCGGCAGGGGCGCATTGATGATAGCGACCTGTCCGCCGCTTTTGCACAGTACCCGAACTTGCAGACGGAGCAAATCGTTTGCGCCTTAAAAGACAAGGCCATCACCCGGCAGGCTATTTACCGCATTGCGCTGTTATTTGATTTACAGGCGGTTAGCGTCAGCCAGTTGAACTGGCAAATAGAAGAATTGGCTGCGCTGGATGCGGTGCAAGCCGACGTACCTGAGCGGATTCGCCAGCGTTTGCTTGCCGACGACAGTCATGCGATCCGGCACTTATGGGAAAGTATTTTAATCAAGCTCGGGCTGGAGCAGGCGGCTTTGCACCCGGAAAATATGCTGGATTTGTCGCTGGAACAAGCTGAAAACTGGCTGGCGCAAGTTCAGCAAAATACCAATGCGGGAGCGACCTCAGTCGCGATTGAAGTCGCTCCCGCAACACACCAGCAAATGCGGCAACAGGCAGGCGCGGCGCTGGATGAACTGCTGGATCAAGTCGGCGGCAACATCAGCTTGCGGGGGGTTATTCTGGCATTGAGCGGCATAGACATTCTCGATGCCATCCGGTCGCAGCTGATACGCTTTTGCGCATCAGGGCTGGATGAAGGCGTGGCGGCATGGCAGTTGCCTGAACGCAGTCGCTTGGGGCTTTATGCGGCCTGGCGGGCAACGGCGCAGTACGACGCAAATCCTTTTTTGCATGAGTTACGCGACTGGCAACAAATTATCGCCGAATTGCCCGAAGACGCGGTCGATACCATCATCCTGCAATTGAGTCACCTGGAAATACCGCAAGCGCAATGGGATGGTTATCTGCGTCGACTGGCGCTGGAAATACCCGGCTGGTCGGGCCTGATCAACTGGCGGCAGCATCACCTCAACTATCAGACCTCCAATGATGCAGCGCCGACGCTTGCCGATTATCTGGCCATACGGCTGACGCTGGATCGGCTGTGGCTGAACCAGGTTTGCCGCGACACCTGGAAAATCGAAGCCAAGCTCAGCTCAATCCGCAGCTATTTCACTAAGAACCTGTCGGAATTTATGGTCCGCAGTCGCCTATATCAGGGCGACTTGCCGGAATATCTGACCCACCGGGCGGAGTCGCTGACCTTACATGCCGGTTCCGAGCGTTACGACCGCACCGACTGGCAGCAACTTGCCGACCTGATTTGGACCTGGCAGTGCTGTCCGATGTCGGACAAACAGCCCGTAGTTGCTCATGTGCCCTATAACAGCGGCTGGCGTTTGTTTCGGTTATGCCAGCATCTGGGGATTAACGCCGCAGGCCTGCAACAACTGGATACAAAAGATCTGCAAGCCATGTTGGCGGTGCTGGATGAATTCACCCCAACCGAACGCAGTAAAGTCTGGCTGACGGCTTACGAACATCATTACCGAGAGAACTTTTTCCAGGCAGTGCGCGCTAATCATCATCGCGGTCGCTGGGCCGGACGCGGGCAACGTCCCGACTCGCAGATCATCTTCTGCATGGACGACCGTGAAGAAGGCTTCCGCCGCCATCTTGAAGAGCTCAATCCCGCAGTTGAAACGCTGGGCGCAGCCGGATTTTTCGGCGTTGCGATGAATTACAAGGGACTGGACGACAGCAAGATAACGCCGCTGTGTCCGGTGGTGGTAACGCCTGCGCATGAAGTGCGGGAAGTGCCCCGGCCCGGCAACGACTCGGCATTGCTCAAGCACAACCGTGGCCTTAAGCTGAGCCGGTGGTTTGCCAATCAGCTGCATCAGGGCTTGCGGCGTAATCTGTTGTTATCGCATCCGGTTATCGATGCGCTTGCGCCGATTACCTTCGCCGGATTATTGGCTAAAGCATTGTTCCCCACACCGCAGCAAAAACTGGTTTCCGGCATAGCCGGGCGGGTTTCGCCAGAGGTTAAAACGCAACTGTTGTTTACCTCTACGGATGAAGCTTCCACGCCGGAGCGTCCGAAATTGGGTTTTAACGATAGCGAGCAGGCGGACCGGGTTGCAGGTTTTTTGCGCAATACCGGCCTGACCTATGGCTTCTCGGAATTGGTTGTCTTAATGGGACACGGTTCCATCAGCCAAAACAACCCGCATTTGGCGGCTTACGATTGCGGCGCCTGCAGCGGTCGGCACGGCGGGCCGAATGCCAGGGTGTTTGCGGCGATGGCTAATCGCCCTGAAATACGCAAGCTGTTGGCGGAACGCGGCATCACTATTCCGTCCGATACCTGGTTTCTCGGCGCCGAGCACAACACCTGCAATGAACAAATCAGCTGGTACGATCTCGACCAGTTGCCGGCCGAACGTCTGGCCGGATTAAAGAAAATGCAGCAGGAATTGCGGCATGCCCAACAGATGTCGGCGCACGAGCGCTGCCGGAGGCTGGCATCGGCTCCGCGCAACCCGACACCCGAACTGGCTTTGGTTCATATAGAGGAACGCGCCGTCGATTTTTCCCAGGCGCGACCTGAACTCGGTCATGCCACGAATGCTTCGGCGGTCGTCGGTCGTCGTTCCTTAACGCAAGGCGCATTTTTCGATCGGCGGGTGTTTTTGATTTCCTACGATCCGACTCAAGATCCCGACGGCAAAGTGCTGGAAGGTATTTTGCTGGCGGTGGCCCCGGTTGGTGCGGGTATTAACCTGGAATATTATTTTTCCACCGTTAATAACGAACGCTTCGGCTGCGGCTCTAAAGTGCCGCATAACGTCACCGGTTTTTTTGGCGTCATGGAAGGGGCGAGCAGCGATTTACGCACCGGCCTCCCTCAGCAAATGGTTGAAATACACGAGCCGATGCGCTTGCAGATGATGGTTGAGGCCAAAACAGCGGTGTTGGAACAAATCTATCATCGTCAGGCAAGCATACGGGAGCTGGTCGCCGGTGGCTGGGTGCATCTAAGCGCTAAAGACCCTGACAGTGCCGAGATTTTCTCATTTCAGACCGGCACGGGTTTTGTGCTTTGGCAAGCCGAGGCAAAAGACCTGCCGGTTCGGGATAATTCACCGGACTGTTACAGGGATCAAACGCTGCCGGTAGCGCCGGTGTTGATCAAACAACCGCCACTGTTTGGAGCTACGAATAGCCCTCTCCAAAGGGAGAGGGTTGGGTGAGGGGAGAATAAAATGAAATTAACCGCCAAAGCTAGGTCGTTGAGACAAAACCAAACCGATGTTGAGTATTTGTTATGGCAGAAACTAAGAAATAGACAAGTATTAAACTTTAAATTTCGCCGACAATTTCCTATTGTCCCGTTTATTGTGGATTTTTGCTGTCTTGAATTAAAGTTAATTATTGAGCTAGACGGTTCACAGCATTTTGAACAAGCGGCCTATGATGAAGAAAGGAGTTTTTACCTTACACAACGTGGATTTAAAGTGATTCGTTTCTGGAACAATGAGGTTATTGAAAATAGTGAAGGTGTTTTAGAGAAAATTTATTTGGTTATTTTAGAGATTACAGGCAGGGAAGAATGATTATATTATTTCCCCTCACCCAACCCTCTCCCTTTGGAGAGGGCTTTTTCTGGGCACTAATGAACTCTGTGCTTAGCCTCGTAAATTGCAGGGAAACTTAATAAATGGACGCATTAGTCGTTTTAATCCCCTTAATGCCATTGATCGCCGCTTCGGCTATCGGTATGGGGCACCTGTTTGGCGTCATCAGCGGTGAGGCCGATGAAAGCATAACGGCAGATATAGCAAACTGGACGATCAGCATGTCCAGCCTGCTGGCCTTGACTTTGCTGGGTATCGATTTATGGGGCAAAAATACCGGCTTCTACACTATAGGGCACTGGCTGAACAGCGATACGCTGGACATACAGATAAACTTTATTACCGGCGGTTTTAATGTCCGTTTGGCCGCGCTGTTTTCAATACTGTTAACCATAGTTACCCACTTTTCAGTTAACTACATGCATCGGGAAGCGGGTTATCACCGGTTCTTTTTTATTCTGAGCCTGTTTTCTTCGGCAATACTGTTGCTGGTGTTGTCGGGCAATGCGGTCGGCACTTTTATCGGCTGGGAAGTTGCAGGCGTATGTTCTTATTTTTTGATCGCCTACGCTTATGACCGCCCGGTTGCGGTCGCTAATGCGACGCGCGTTTTTGTGACCAATCGTATCGGCGACGCCGCGTTTGTGTTGGGCGCGGGCTTAAGCTACGCCTGGCTTGATAGCGTTAATTGGAGCAATATCAATGCCGCATCGGAACAGCTCACCCCAGGTGAAGCGACCGCAATTGCGCTGTGTTTTGCGGTCGCCGCCTTTGCCAAATCGGCGCAGCTGCCGTTCACGCCCTGGCTGGCCCGGGCAATGGAAGGGCCTACGCCATCAAGCGCGGTATTTTACGGTGCGGTCATGGTGCATGCCGGGGTTTATCTGGTCATTTTGTTAAGGCCGATTTTTGAACATGCGCCGTTGGCCATGGCTGTGGTCGCTATCGTGGGCTTGATGACTGCGGTTTACGGTTTTGTGGTTGGACTGACCCAGACCGATGTTAAAAGCTCGTTGATTTTTGCGACATCAGGCCAATTGGGTTTGATGTTTCTGGAATGCGGTTTGGGGCTTTGGCAGCTGGCCGGCTGGCATCTTTGCGCTCATGCGGTGGTTCGCGGCTATCAATTCCTGACTGCGCCGTCGCTGATGCATAATATGCCGAGTCATTATATAGAGAGCTCGCGGCGCAAAGCGCCTGACCACGATCACAGCCGTCGCCTGCGTCGTGTCGGCGATGTCCCTGCCTGGGTTTATGTCGCTTCTCTACAGCGCTTCTGGTTGGACCAGATTACCGACTGGGCGCTGGTCAAACCGGTGCGCGGCTTGGCGCATGACCTGAGTTATTTCGACGATCATATCGTTGACCGAATCATGGGGGCTCCCGCTCCGGCTATCCGGACCATATCGTCACTGGCGCAACTGGAAGAACAGATGATTGGCGCTCAACTGGATAATGACTCGGATAACTTTGCCCAAGGCAGCGGTCTGGCAGGAAAACTCACCGAATGGATGGCGGCGGTCCTGCACTGGTTCGAGGACCGCTTTGTATTGCGCGGCATCGGCAAAAATTCAATCAATTACGGTCGAGAGCTTGGGCATATCGCCAACAAGTTCGAACAATCCGTGCTCAGACCCCGCTATCTGGTGTTGTTTGTGTTTATAACATTGCTAGTTGCATTTTGAGGCTCTGATGGTAACCGTCCATTACCCACCGCTGGCGATTAAAGGTATTTTGTTCACCACGAACGATTGCATGGATGCAGGAGGTAGAGCAACGCATGGAGCCGTTGCCGAGGCACGAAGAAATAAAACTTCGTGTTCTTCGTGCCTTCGTGGTGATGATTTTTTAAGTTTTTATAACCGAACTTACCCCTGATGGATATTACTGTTACTCCCTGGTCGGCATCGGCGGCCTTCCCGCTGCTCACTACGCTAACGCTGGTTCCGCTGGCGGCCATGATCGCTATCCTGTTTTCGCGGTCATCGACTGTTGCACTGCGTTTCGGCTTTGCCGGAGCGTCGTTGACGCTATTGCTGAGCGTCTATCTGCTGACTGTGTTCGATTCTGCCACGCCCGGTATTCATCTGGTTGAACATGTGCATTTTGCAGGCCTCAGTTACCGTGTCGGCGTCGATGGAACGAATATTTTATTTATCCCGCTGACCGCTGTTTTAACCTTGCTGGCGTTGATTTATACCTTGATCACCCGGCATGTGACCGACCGGCTGTTTATTGCCTGCCTGTTGGGTTATGAAACGGTATTGATCGGCGCATTTGCCGCGCTGAATGTGATGCAGTTCTGGCTATGGTGCGTGCTGGAACTGATTCCTGTGGCGCTGTTGACCATTCATGCCGGAACCGGGCAAAACCGGCGCTGGGTCGTGGTGCGATTACTGCAATACTGGGTCAGCGGGTTGCTGATGACGCTGGCCGGATTTTTGTTGCTGGCCTTCGGCTTGATCGATGCCGAACATGCGCTGACTTTCGACTGGCTGACGCTTAAACAGAATAATGCCTATCTGCACGATGAGGTGTTGATTTTTATTCTGCTGTTCTTCGGCTTTGCGATCCGCATGCCGTTATTTCCGTTTCACGGCTGGTTGCCGGTGTTGGCGGAACAAGGCACGGTCGCCAGCGCGGTCATTTTTCTGGTGGGCTTGAAACTGGGCATTTATGCGGTCATTCGTTTCATTTTGCCGATGGTGCCCGGCGTTGCCGAACAATGGGCCGGATTTGTGGTGACACTGGGTTTGATCAGCATTTTTTACGGCGCGTTGCTGGCGCTGATGCAAATCAATATTCGCCGCTTACTGGCTTTTGCGGTCATCAGTCAAACCGGAATGCTGGTTATCGGCACCTTCTGTTTTAACGAGAACGGCCTGGAAGGCAGCCTGCTGCTGTCAGTGGCATACGGTCTGGCGATGGCGGGCATGTTGTTCAGCGTCGGCCTGATTTATGAGCGCTGTAGAACCGCGTATCTGCCGCGTCTGGGCGGACTGTTCGATACCAACGGCACGTTGGCCTTGTTGTTCCTGATTTCCGCGCTGAGCACCATGGTGATGCCCGGTACGCCGGGATTCGACGCGGCGCATTTGCTGGTTGAAGGGATTATCGAGGAAGACGGCTGGCTGCTTGCCATCGCTATTTTGGTCGGCAACGTGATGTCCGCCGCTTTCTTGTTATGGGCGTTCCAACGGATTTTCATGGCGAATCCCAAGCGTGCTAAACAACCGTATAATTGCGCGCACCACCCGGTTTGGAAGGAGCGTTTTATTACTGTGGTAATTTGCCTGTTGCTGATCGGCACCGGTTTTTACACGACGCCGTGGCTGAATTTTATAGATCAGGATGCGGCCGCTATCGGCAAGCAATTTCCGATGCATGGCGCACAAATCCCCCTCAATCCCCCTTTTTCAAACGGGGAAGTCAGCCAGCCTTCCGATGCCGACACCAAGGACGACCAACATGAGTAATGCCAGTTTTCCCGTTTTAAGCCTGATTATTTTACTGCCTTTATTGGGCGCGTTTGCGGTAGCCGTTACGGGTAATATCCGTTTGGCCAAGCACATTGCGCTGTTGTTCGCTGCGCTGGAATTAATCGCAACAGGGTGTGTGGTGCAGTTGTTTAATACCGACCTGGCCGATTTTCAACTGGTCGAACAGTATGACTGGATACCCAGCCTGAATATCGAATACCTGATTGGCGTGGACGGTATTTCAGTGTTGTTTTTGCCGATGTCCGCGCTGTTGACCTTAATGGCGATCGTCGCTTCATGGAACTCGGTGCAACACCTGACCCGTTTCCATTTTGCCTTATTGCTGGCCTTGGAAGGCATCACCATCGGCGTGTTTCTGGCGCTGGATATGGCGTTGTTCTTTTTGTTCTGGGAGCTGACCCTGCCGCCGATTTTCTTCTTGATCGGTTTATGGGGCATCGGTTCGGGGCGGCGTAGCGCGGCGATAAAATACACGCTGTTCATGCTGTTTGGCGGCGTGCCGTTACTGTTTGCGATTATCCTACTGGCAGTCAACCACGCCACCGCAGTCGGCGGCAGTATCCCGCAAGATATGGCTTTCAGCCTGCCGGTATTATTGGCAACGGCATTGCCGGATAACTTGCAAGCGTTGGTATTTTTATTATTACTGCTCGGTTTTGCCGTTAAAGCGCCGTTGGTACCGTTTCATACCTGGCTGCCCACCGTCGCCATGGAAGGTCCGACGCAATTAACCGCCGTATTGACCGGCTTGAAACTCGGCGCTTTCGGCATCATCCGTTTTGCGATGCCGCTGGCGCCGTCCGCCGCCGTTCAATACAGCTGGGTGCTGGGCATACTCGGCGCGATCACGCTGGTGTATAGCGCGTTGATTGCGTTGCAGCAAACCAATCTGCGCCGCTTGCTGGCTTATGCCAGCGTCAGCCATGTCGGCTTGGTCATCGTCGGTATTGCGTCGTTGAATATGCAGGGCATTCAGGGAGCGATATTTCAATTGCTGAACTTCACGATGGTTGCCGGGTCCCTGATGCTGGTGGCCGGTTTTATCCAGCATCGTTTGGGCAGTACCGAAGCTATCCATCTGGGCGGTCTGGCTAAAGTCATGCCGCGGCTGACCTGTTTTTACTTTTTATTCGCGTTGGCCAGCATAGGATTGCCCGGAACCAGCGGTTTCCCCGCCGAATTATTGCTGATTGTCAGCACCATGCTGGCGCACCCCAGTATCAGCATTGCAGCCCTGGTCGGCGCGATACTCAGCGCCGCTTATATGCTGTCCTTTACCCGCCGCGCCTTCTTCGGTCCGGTTACCCAGGCTGGCGTCAAACAGGTGCAGGATTTGCGGCCACGCGAATTGACGCTGCTGTGCGTGTCGGCGTTGTTAATCTTGGGATTCGGTTTTTTCCCTAATGGCGTGCTGAAAACCAATCGGGCAACGGCGGAAGCTTGGTTGAGCCGGTTAATGGATCAGCCGGTAATGGCAAGCAATGCTGAGTAAGATAAAAGTACGGTTTTTTCTTAAAGCATAGGCATCAGCAGAACACATCATCCCGGCAGGAACACACGTCAGGCTATCCTGCCTGACGCCCTTCGGGTCAATGCAAATCTGTTCCAGACAGATTTGTGCCGGACAGGGACGTGATAGACACGAGGCAAATCCAAGCTGGCATCACCAATCATCTTTAAGAGCCATCCCCTCGGATTTACCTTCCAAAAATTGACAATGTTTGTATTCTTAGTGCATCCTAAATTCAGGAGGCGTTTCTCATGCATATTTCATTAACACCAGAACTCGAAGCCATCATCAAAGAAAAAGTCACTTCCGGTTTATATAACAATGCCAGCGAAGTAATCCGTGAAGCACTGAGGTTTATGAAAACCAACGAAGAGCTGATCAATCAGATGAAACTGGATCACCTACGGTCGAAGCTGGCGGAGGGCGAACGTGATCTTGTTGATGGTCAATATACTGAACTCAAACCGGAACAGCTGAGCGATCATTTTCAGCTGATAAAAAATCGCGCAATCGACCGTATTAACAAGGATAAGAAAACCTTGTGCTGAAAGTCAGATTAACTCAAGCTGCTGAACAACAGCTTGAGGACATCTGGTTTTATACGCTTAGCGAATGGGGTGAAGTGCAGGCGGTTCAGTATGTCGGCATGATCGAACAGGGCATCACGCAACTACTGGAAAATCCTTACATTGGGAAAGCCAGACCGGAGATCAAAAAGGATTTGAGGTCACTGCAAATACAAAAACACTTGATTTTTTATCGTGTCGGCGCCGAATACATTGACATCATTGGTATCTTTCATAGTCGCATGGATACCGGAAAATGGCTAAATGAAAAATAAAACGGACTGGTAAGAGCCTGCTCTATACTTTGCCCATCTTATCGCACTAAATCGAAAACCCATTATGCCAAACGCCACTGACTTATGATTGCTGAAACCATCAATAGCAGCACAAGAAATTAATGACTTTCATTCCTCAACAACTCAAAGAGAGCCTGCAAAAAGGCTTAGCCATTCCTTTCGTTGGTGCGGGTGTTTCCATGTCAGTGAAAGATAAGGACGGCAATGCTCTGTTTCCCAGCTGGAAAAGTCTGCTGGAGCTAGCCGCTATCCGTCTTGAAGAAGCAGACAACAAACCTGACGAAGCCAATATTGTTAAAGGTTTTGTCAAAACCAACAGGCTTCTCGATGCCGCAAAAGAAGCCAAACAAGCATTAGCCGCAAACTGGTTTGATTTTCTCAAACAGCAATTTGATCACAGCGAAAAGAATGTTGCACAAGACAGCCTGGAACTGGCACGTGCAACATGGCAATTGGGTTCGAAGTTAATCATCACCAGCAATTACGACCACGTTTTGCGTTGGGCTTGCCCGCACGTTCATGACCTTGAGCAATGGGATATAGAAGCACCTGTCGAACAACGCGAGTTATTGCGTAATGGCGTAAACAAACCTACCGTCTGGCATTTGCACGGACGCATTGACAATGCCGCGGACATTATTTTGACCCCTGATGGCTATTCCAAACTGTATGCCGAAGGCACAATCGAACATAAATATCAGGCAGCGCTGAAAACCCTGCAAAGCCAATTAAGCAGCCGAAGTTTTATTTTTATCGGCTTTAGCCTTGCCGATGAAGATTTTGTTCAGCAAATACAATCTTTAGCAGATATTTTCCAAGGCGCGGCAGGGCCACATTACGTCCTGCTACCCGAAGCGCAACGCGCCCACTTTAAAAAACCGGCAGATTGTATTGAGCCTATTTATTTTGCAGACTTCGGCGCACCGCAGTTAGCGTTGCTGAATGAATTAGCCGCTCTAGCTCCGCAGCTTGACATAATTCCCCGTTCTGGCGAAGTTGGAGAGTACAGCCCCGCCAAATCAGTGTTTTCCGTGCCGTTTGCCAGTAAAGGCGAACAAATGATAGGGCGACAAGCTGCCCTGGAACAAGTCCATCGCCAGCTTCATAGCGGCATACGCACAGCCATAGGACAAACCGCTGCTTTTCAAGGTTTGGGCGGACTGGGTAAAACCCAGTTGGCGGTAGAATACGCTTACGCCTACCAAAAAGATTATGCCAACGGCGTTATCTGGATTAATGCCGACCAAGACCTTAACGTCCAGCTCATTCAATTAGCCGAAAAAAGCTGGGTTTCGCCAGTTGCAGACCAAGCGTTTAAATTGACTACGGCAACAAAACGTCTGCGTGAAGTGCCTGATTGCCTGATTATTTTCGACAATCTGGAGAACCTGGAGACCATCAAAGAGATTCTGCCCGCCGCCAATGTTGCTAGTCATATTTTAGTCACCAGCCGTTTCGAGCAAGGAGGTTTTGTTGCGATTCCTCTGGATACGCTAAGCCCGGAACAAGGGCTGCAACTGCTGCTACAGGAAGCGGGGCGACAACCGCAAAATGGCGATGAAAACCAGGCGGCAGGGTCCATCGTGCAACAACTGGACGGCCTGCCTTTGGCTTTAGAATTGGCAGGTGCTTTTTTACGGAGGCGATCCACGGTCAGTTGGCAGCAGTATTTGGAGTTATTGCACAAAAACTTGCCTGCGGCCTTCCTGGGTTCTCATGCCAGTTGGACGAAACATGAGGCGGATATTTATTCGACATTAAAAATCCATGAAAGCTTATTTAATGAAGAACCCTTGCTAAAACCGCTGTTGAACGCACTAACCTGGAGCGGCTCAACCGCCATGTCCGAATCGCTGTTATGCGCGCTGCTGGCTGAAAGCGAACCCATTAATTTAATAGGCGCGTTAAGTCTGGGCTGTGCTTTACGCATACTGCAACGAGCCGATGACAATAACGCTTATGCTGTTCATCGTTTAGTTCGCGAAGTGCGTCGCGCTGAATTGCCATTGACCGAGTCGCCTGAATGGGTGGCAAGCTGTGCTGAGCGTTTGGGCGGCTGGTTTACAAATCATCGTCGAGAGTTTAGCGATTTGGCTTTGTTTGAGGCTAATTTTGATCATTTACCCGCTTGGCAGCAAAATGCTTTGGTCTTAGACACGCCATTGCCAGCCGCGCGTCTTTTGTGGCTACAAGCTTATCCTGCCTGGCATTGGAGTCGTTATCGTGAAGCGCAACAGCTGCTAGAACAGGCACAAGCTTTAGCCACGCAATCTCCAACAGCGGATATTGCTTTAAAGGCGCATTTACTCAATGACTTGGGTTCGATAAGACACGCTTTAGGCGATAGCAAAGCTGCACTTGCGTTAAGTGAAGAAGCCTTGAACCTACGCCTCGGTTTGTTTGGCGAGGAGCACCAAGATACGGCTGACTCGTTGAATAATGTTGCTCTTTATTCCAATGCATTAGGTAAACCTACTCAAGCTTTGGAATTGGGTGAGCAGGCTTTGCAGATTTGGCGCACCCTATTCGGTGAACAACATCCCGATACAGCAAGATCGCTGGACAATGTTGCAGGTTATTACGATGCATTAGGTAAACCTGTTCAAGCTTTGGAATTGGCTGAACAGGCTTTGCGGATTCGGCGCGCCCTATTCGGTGAACAGCATCCCGATACGGCAAGCTCGCTGGGCAATGTTGCGAGTTATTACAATGCATTAGGTAAACCTGCTCAGGCTTTAAAATTGGCTGAGCAGGCTTTGCGGATTCGGCGCATGCTATTCGGTGAGCAGCATCCCGATACGGCAAGTTCGTTGAACAATGTTGCGAGTTATTACAATGCGTTAGGTAAACCTGCTCAAACTTTGGAGCTAGGCGAACAAGCTTGGCTCATACGGCAAAAACTCTTTGGCGATGTGCATCCCGATACGGTGCTCTCGAATCACAATTTGATTTACTATTTGATAGCTAACAAGCAACGCCCCGAAGCTTTGAAGCGTCTGGAAGTGCAATTAAGTCTGCTGAAAAAAGACCATCCTCGTTATGAAAAACTCCAGCGTTTACGCGAACAACTGTTAAGCAAGCCCATACGTCCCGGTTTTCGCCAACCAGCCAAAAACCCAGGCAAAAGCAAACTTAAAAAACGCCGCTAGCGATGTCTGCCATGTCCAGATCATTAAACGAAGATGGCGGTGTGTATCGTTTAGCAAATAGGGGGGCGTGCGCGCCTACTCTCCTACAAATACCTACGAATCATCAACCTGATCGGCCAACGCGGTCAGTTTCTTAACCAACTTCGATAATTGCTCTTGGTTTTCTGCGCGCACTGTAGCATGAGCCACTTTGCGGCCTTTGCGCGGGGATTTATCGTACAAATGCAAATGCGCATGGGGAATTGCCAATAATTCTTCAGTCTTAGGCAGTCCGCCGATGAAATTGACCATGGCCGCGTTGCCTACCGGTGCCGTTGAGCCTAACGGCAGATCCAGGATCGCCCGCAGGTGATTTTCAAACTGGCTGGTTTCCGCACCTTCTATCGTCCAGTGGCCGGAGTTATGCACCCGTGGCGCAAATTCGTTGGCAACCAGTTTTCCATCCACTTCAAATAATTCCAAAGCCAGCACGCCGACGTAATCCAGCGCTTCCAACAAGCGGGAAATATAGCTTTCGGCCTGTTGCTGCATGGGGTCATCGGCCCGGCATTCGGAAACGCGCAGTATGCCGCCGCGATGCAGGTTTTCCGATAACGGATAGAAAACAACTTCCCCTGAAACGCTGCGCACGGCGATGATGGACACTTCGCGGTTAAACGGAACGAAGGCTTCGACGACCGCCGGTACGCCTTGCAACAATTCCCAGGCCGGTTTTAAATCGTCCGGCGATTTGAGCAGCGATTGACCTTTACCGTCGTAGCCTTGGGTGCAGCTTTTTAAAATAGCGGGATAGCCGAGGGTGATCATGGCTTGTTCCAGGCTTTCGAAGCTGTCTACGGCCGCATAATCCGGCGTAGGGATGCCGAGTCCAAAGAAAAAGCTTTTTTCGACTAATCGATCCTGAGCAACGGCCAGGGCTTTGGGGGAAGGATGCACTTGGGTGTGAGAGGCCAGAAACTCCGCAACTTCAGCCGGAACATTCTCGAATTCGTAAGTGACCACATCGGCGCGTTCCGCCAGTTGCGCCAGCAGGGCCGGATCGTTGTAGTCGCCGATCAAAGGTTCGCCCAGCTTGTTGGCGCAGGCATCGGCGGAGGGATCGAGAAAAATAAAGTCCAGCCCCAAAGGTATGCCTGCCAATGCGATCATTCTGGCAAGCTGGCCTGCGCCCAATACACCAACTCTCATAAATCGTCCTCTGCTCGTGGGTCCGAGTGCGCAAGTACCGATTCGGTTTGCTCACTCCTGAAATTTTGTAATGCGTCCTTATATTGGACATGTTTGTTACTGATGATGGCCGCGGCCAGCAAGGCTGCGTTAATCGCCCCCGCCTTGCCTATCGCCAAGGTGCCGACCGGAATACCGGCGGGCATTTGTACGATCGACAATAAGGAATCCATGCCATTTAAGGCTTTGGACTGCACCGGTACGCCCAACACAGGCACGGCGGTTTTGGCCGCCGTCATGCCGGGTAAATGCGCGGCTCCGCCCGCTCCGGCGATGATCACTTCCAGGCCTTTGGTCTCAGCCGTTTCGGCATAATGGAACAGTTTATCCGGTGTACGGTGCGCCGAGACCACTTCTACTTCGTGCGGAATGCCGAGTCGTTCCAGCGTTTCCGCTGCAAAGCGCATGGTTTCCCAGTCAGAGGTCGAGCCCATGATGATGCCAACCAGTGCGGTCATGTGTTACTCCTAATTAAGCAGGTAATCATAAATGTCTAATGAATTGTAGGTTGGGTTAGTCATATAGGCCGCAATAAGTCTGTTTGAGCGGGAGCGAAAACAGGCGTTTCCGGCATATTGCATAACAAGCCGGAAACGCCTCCCTTGCGCTACGCTCGGGGAGGCCTTATTCCGGCCTACTGTTCTTATCAAAAAACCGGCCAACAAAACCGCGTAGTATCGCATAAATATTGGGGAAATGTTTCTTAAGATGCCGGTAAAAGCCGATATTTTCTAGCTCTCATCACTCTCGAGACCCGCCCGTTCGGTGATGCTTTTAGGAAAGGCCTTTTTGACTTTAACGCCCAGCTCAACAAAACTGCCGGCCTGGCGGATCAGGTTGCCGTTGCCTTGGGTTAATTTGTTCATTACGCCGTCATACGTGCTGTTGACGGTGCTTAGCTGCTTGCCCAGTTTATCCAGGTCATCGACAAAGCCCCGTATTTTGTCGTAAACGATTCCTGCCTTATCGGCGATAGCGCGGGCATTTTCGTTTTGGCGTTCGTAGCGCCAGATGTTTTCAATAGTGCGTAGCGTCGCCAGTAAGGTGGTCGGGGTGACCACGATGATCTTATGCTCGAAGGCATCGGTAAATAAGCGCTCGTCGGCCTGAAAAGCGGCGATGAAGGCCGCTTCAATCGGCATGAATAACAGTACGAAATCCAGTGACCTGAGGCCTTTCAAGCCGGAATAATCCTTGTTGCTCAAACCCTTGATATGTTCCCGCACCGCGTCGGTATGCTGCCTTAATGCGGTGATGCGTTCCTGATCGTCTTCGGTTGAGCAATAGCGCTCATAAGCCAGCAAGGACACTTTGGAGTCGATCACCACATCCTTGCCCTCGGGCAGGCGGACGATCACATCCGGCTTGAACAGCCGATTGTCCTCATCCCGGAATGCGCCCTGTGTTTCGTATTCGATGCCTTTACGCAGTCCCGATTTTTCCAGCACTGTTTCCAGGATCATTTCGCCCCAGTTGCCCTGGGTTTTCTTGTCGCCTTTCAAGGCGCGGGTCAGGTTAAGGGCTTCCTGGTTCATTTGCGCGGTATCGCGGCGCAATGAGACGATTTCCTCGCGCAGGGAAATGCGATCCTTGTTCTCGTTGTCGTAAACCGTTTCTATGCGTTGCTTGAACTCGCCGAGCTGTTCCCGTAGCGGCGTGACGATATGATCCAGGCTGGTTTTATGGTGTTCGGTGAACTGCTTGCTGCGGTCATCGAAAATCTTGCCCGCCAGATTTTCAAACTGGGTGTTCAGGCGCAGTTCCGCATCCAGCAGCAGCTTTAATTTTTCGGCGGTATTTTTGGCCTGCTCATCCATGCGGGTCTGCAATTGCGCATTCTCGGTTTTGGTCTCGATAAACAGCTGCTGCAATTGCTTAAATTCGGCTTCGCGGTTTTGAAACTGCCTTAGTTTTTCTTCGGCGACAGCCAGATCGGTCGATAGTTGCCGGATCAGGGTTTTATCCTTGCCGCTCAACAAGCGCATTGAGAATGCGCCGACCAATAAGCCTATTAAGGCTAATACCAGCGGGGGAATGTTATTGATAAAACTCATCGTTGATGTACGCCAAATAATGTCATCGATTTCCCAACTCTATCTATATGCTCTACAAGCAACTGGTTTTCGAGTGATTCATAATGCACGACATCAAAAAAATACGGCAAGGGCAATTCTTCATTGAGTAAAAAATTCAACCGTTTAATTGTTTCACTGGTGACGGCGCGGCCCTTTATCGCCAGATCGACGTCGGACGCTTTTTTGTACGTTCCTTTAGCGCGGGAACCGAAAATAACCGCTTCCTCAATTTCAGGAAATTGCTCTATAGCGGTTCTGATGCGATTTATATCGGCCTCGGATAATCCCGTATCCATCAATTCAGCTCGGAACTCAAGCGGCGATACAACTGCTGTAAAGCCGGAAAATAATGGGATCTGATTTTGGCAACAACTTCTATGGCCTTGTTTTCGTCGTAAGTATGCGTTGTCAGGTTCCTGTCGCTCAAAGCATCCATCCACAGCTGACCGTCATCCAGAATGCCGACCTGGAAAGCCTGCTTTATGGCGTCTCTAGGCGAATTGACCGTATAACCCAGATGTTCCAGATAATCCTTCATCAGCTTCCAGGCCAGTTCAAAAGCCATTTCGTAAAACTGAATAATGCCGCCGCGCTCAACCTCAGAAGGTGTTGCTATGTTCAGGGCGCGCTCCAGCAATAAAAAGGCTTTTTCATAATTATGGAAACGTTGTTGCCAGCGAATATCGTCGGTCATGGTCATTTTTACTCAAGGTTTGCTGGTTCCCAAGTTCTAGCTTCGCGAGACGGGAAGCTGGAGCTTGGGAACCAGCCCAATACTGGATTCTATCTGCGTTTATCCGCCAAATCTGCGTCATCTGCTCCTGCGTTGCTCTACCTCCTGCATGACCCACAGGGATGTGGGGAATGCAGAGAAATGACTGGATCATTTCCTGTCCATGCAGTCGTATTTTTCTAAGTGCTGAATAAGTTACAAGCGCTTGAAGATGGCTTCTGCAATATCCAGCGTTTTATCCAGATCTTCATCACTGTGCGCGGCCGAAACAAAACCGGCTTCAAACGCTGACGGCGCTAAATAAACACCCTGTTCCAGCATGGCATGGAAAAAGCGTTTAAACAGGTTTTGATCGCACTGCATGACCTGGGCGAAGCTGGTTACATGCTGTTCTGCGCTGAAAAACAGTCCGAACATGCCGCCAACGCTGTTGGTGGTCATGGCGATACCGGCCTGAGCGGCGCGAGCTTTCAGGCCTGAAGTCAGTTTTTCGGTTTTTGCGGTTAACGCTTCGTAAAAGCCGGGCCGTGCTATCAATTCCAGCGTTTTTAAACCGGCGGCCATCGCGACCGGGTTGCCGGACAGCGTACCGGCCTGATAAACGGGGCCGAGCGGCGCAAGACGCTCCATGATTTTGCGTGAGCCGCCGAAAGCGCCGACCGGCATGCCGCCGCCGATGATTTTGCCCAGCGTGGTCAAATCCGGCTTAACATTATAGTGTCCCTGCGCGCCGGTTAAACCCACCCTAAAGCCGGTCATCACCTCATCGAAAATCAGCACACTATTATATTGGTCGCAAACTTCGCGCAAGCTTTCCAGAAAACCGGGCACAGGCGGAATGCAGTTCATGTTGCCGGCGACCGGCTCGACGATGATGCAGGCGATTTGCTCGCCGCATTCTGCAAACAGCGCTTTGACCGAGTCGCTGTCGTTGTAGGTCAGGGTGATGGTGTTTTCAGCGACCGAGGCCGGTACGCCGGGAGAGCTGGGCACGCCGAACGTCAACGCGCCGGAACCGGCTTTGACCAATAAGGCATCGGAATGGCCGTGATAGCAGCCTTCGAATTTAACGATTTTATCCCGGCCGGTGTAGCCTCTGGCCAAGCGAATGGCGCTCATGGTCGCCTCGGTGCCGGAACTGACCATTCTGACCATATCGATGGACGGCATCAGCTCGCAAACCCGTTTGGCCATCAGTGTTTCAATTTCGGTCGGCGCGCCAAAACTCAGGCCTTTGTCGCATGCCTGCTTGACCGCTGCAATGACTTCAGGGTGGGCATGACCTAAAATCATCGGCCCCCAGGAGCCGACATAATCGATATAGCTATTGCCGGAACTGTCGTAGATATAAGCGCCCAGGGCATGATCGATAAAAACCGGTGTGCCGCCCACGCCGCTAAAGGATCGTACCGGCGAATTCACGCCGCCTGGAATTACAAGTTTTGCATCGGAAAATAACGCGGTTGCTTCAGTCATGGTTGTTTTTTATCGCCAAGGAGAGTGTGTATGCCGTAAGCTTGCCGGGAGCAGGCGGGGCGTGAGTTAAATTTATGGCGTAAAGGATAGGATAACTTTGCGATGATTGAAAGTTTATCGTTTCCTATTCAACAATCGTCTTGAAAAATAACGATTTTAAAGTTACGCTCTGATTTGAGTAGCGGATAATATCGAGTCGATGGAAAACCGATCATTATTCGATGATTGCCGAAATGATGTTTGCCCCCCGTTTCACACTGGATCGACACAGGCATTCAAGTTTAATAACAGACAGAAAATAGCCGCTTCATCGCCGTCCGAAAAGAATGGTGATACCTTGATAATCAGGCTATTATCCATGACCTGTAGCGTGATAAACAGACAAAATAAAAGCAGAGGTTTATGTCAACTCCATTGTCGCCGCCGGAATACCCGAAACGTAATTTTCTCTCCTCGCTAGGCATTATCATTGCTGTCATTGGTGTTTCTGAAACACTGGTCATATTGCTGCTTGATGCCATTCATCAATGGGGAATTATATTCTCGCCATTGCAGGATACCGTTTTTAACATCACCTTGCTGACGGTACTCAGTTCGCCGCTGTTATGGTTTTTGGCGATACGACCGCTGGTTTTGCAGATCGTTCAGGAACAGACGACATCCAACAGAGAGCTGCTGGACGCTCTGGAAAATCACGTCCTGGTCAGTATTGCCGACGTTCAGGGGCGCATTGTCTATGCGAATGACATGTTCTGCGAAGTCTCCGGATATACCCGGAATGAACTGACCGGACAAGATCACCGTGTCGTGAACTCCGGCCATCACGACCAGGATTACATTCGCAACATGTGGAATACTATCGCCGGGGGTCAGGTATGGCGCGGAGAGTTTTGCAATCGCCGTAAAGACGGGGAATTGTATTGGGTGGACAGCACTATCGCGCCCCTGCTGGATAACACCGGCAAGCCTAAGCAATATATTTCGATACGCCGGGATACGACCAAGCGAAAAGCGAATGAATTAAAGCTGACGTCGCTTAAGCGCGCGCTGGACGCCAGTAGCGAGATGATACTCATCACTGATGCGGAAGGACGCATTCAATACGCCAACCCGGCGCTGTGCCTGTTCACCGGCTGGGCGGAGGATGCGCTGATGGGACAAAAACCCTACGTGCTGGATAGTTCTACCGCCGATCGGCAAGCCCTGTCCGATATGCAAAGCAGGCTCCGGTGCAGCGAACCCTGGTCAGGTCGGCTGCGGGGGCGCCGTCGAGCTCATGTCTCTGGCCTGCATCCTGCAGAAAATGTTTCCGTCTTGGAGCGTGAAGAAAGTGATAGCCGCAACTCCGGACAAGCCGTTGAGGACAGGCTGGAATACTGGGCCAAGACCAATATTACCCCGATTCTGACCGCAAACGGCACACTGTCCGGCTACGTGCAGATCCAGCATGATGTCAGCAAGCAGGTCGAAGAGGAAGCGGCTTTGCAAATCGAAAGCGACGATACCGCCGCACGCCTGGCAATCTCCGAGGTGCTGCATCAACCCTTGACGCTGGAACAACGTTTCGTCCAGGTTCTGAATATTCTGTTCAGTCTCAAGTCTTTCGACTTGCAACGCAAGGGCTGCGTGTTTCTGCGGGTACAGGATGATGAGCATCTGGAGATATTCGTCGCGCACGGCAAACTCGACAACATGGAGCAGCGCATCGATTTTGGCGACGGCCTGTGCGGGCAAGTCGCTGTTTCAAGGAAATTTACCGTTGCCGATCATTGTGATTGCGACCATCAGCCCCACGGCCACTATATCGTGCCCATTGCTTCCGGCGAGGACATTCTCGGCGTACTGTTTGTTTTTACTGATGCCTACCCTGTGCAAAACGAGTCCCGCATCGCCATGCTCAAGGAAGTCGGCGAAATGATGGCGCTCGCGTTGCTCCAGAATCAGGCCAATGCTTCGCTGGAAGCTGCGCGTGATGCCGCCTTGCAGGTCGCGCATACCAAGACCGAGTTCCTGGCCAATATGAGTCATGAGATTCGCACGCCGATGAACGGCGTATTGGGCATGCTGGATCTTCTACAGGATACGCAACTGTCTCGCGAGCAATGGGACCTGATCGATATTGCGGCAAATTCGGCGGAATCCCTGTTAACCATCATCAACGATATTCTGGATTTTTCCAAACTGGAGGCGGGTAAAATCGAGTTGGAGCAAATCGAGTTTAATCTGCCCGATTTGGTGGAAGAAGTTTGCACCTTGCTGTCCAGTCGCGCCCACAGCAAGGGCCTGGAATTAAACTGCTTTCTGCCGACAGATTTACCGTTGCGTTGGCAGGGCGATCCCACCCGTATCCGTCAAGTGCTCACCAACCTGATTGGCAACGCCGTTAAATTTACCGAGCAGGGCGAGGTTTCTGTCACAGTACGCGTACCGAAAAAGGACGATACCGACGCAGCATCCGCTCACGGCGGGTTTGCGGCAGACACGCCCTCCCTGGCGATACTTCGTTTTGAGGTAGTCGATACCGGCATCGGCATTACCGCAGAGGCGCAAGCACGCCTGTTTCAGGCTTTTTCACAGGCTGACAGTTCCACCTCCCGGCGTTATGGCGGTACCGGGCTGGGCTTATCCATCAGCAAGGACCTGGTTATGCTGATGAACGGCAACATCGGTGTTGAAAGCGCCTTGGGACAGGGAGCAAACTTTTGGTTTACCTTGCCATTGGCGGCGGTGGATAACGAGGCTCCGGCCCCGCAGGCTAATTTTTGCGACAAGCGTGTCTTGATAGTCGACGATAACGCCACCAACCGCATGATTTTGACGCATTACTTAAGCAACTGGGGTTTTACTTTAAGCGAAGCAGACAACGGACCTGCGGCGCTCGATGAACTCGAAGCCGCGGTTCTGCGAAACGAACCTTACGATTTGCTGCTGTCGGATATGCAAATGCCGGGCATGGACGGCTTCGCCCTGGCTCGGGCCATCATCGAAAACCCCGCCATTGCCGACACGCCGCGCATTCTTTTATCTTCCGGCAGTATCGGCTCGCAAGTCGAAAGACTCGCGTCGGGATTTACCCAAAGCCTGTTAAAACCGGTACGACAATCGCAGCTTTTTGATGCCGTTATCGATGCATTACAGCTTCCCGGTCAAAAAACCGCTCCAGTGGAGAAGGAAAAAAAAGAAGTCTTGCTCGATTACAGCAGCAAGCGAGTGTTGGTGGTGGAAGACAACAAGGTCAACCAAAAAGTGATACTGTCCCAGCTCGCCAAGTTCCAGCTTAAGCCCGATTTGGCCAATAACGGACAAGCGGCGCTGGATCAGCTGGAGCGTCAAGCTTACGATCTGGTGTTTATGGACTGTCAAATGCCGATCATGGACGGTTACGAAGCCACACGCATCTTGCGTGAACGGGAAATAGCCGCAGATGGCGGCATACGGACGTCAGTCATCGCGCTTACCGCGCATGCATCGGCAGGAGAGCGCGAAAAATGCCTGTCCGCAGGCATGGACGATTATCTTAGCAAACCCGCCAGTCGATCCGATTTGGCGGTGGTTTTGGCGCGCTGGCTGGGCGAGCCGTCCGCACCTGAAGTCGCACCGATAGCGCAGGATAATCCTGATCAAAGGAAAATCTCCCACAGTCCTGCCTTGGCCAAGAGCGAAGCCGAAGGCGGGGAGACTTCAACAGCCTGTTGGGACGAATCCGCGGCGCTCAAACGGCTGGATGACGACCATGACTTATTGGCCGAGATGATCGATTTATTTCTCGAGGAAGCGCCTGTGTTTATGGCGGAATTGGCTGACGCCCTGTCTCGAGCCGATCTCCTTGCGTTGGCCGACGCAGCTCACGCTATTAAAGGCATGGCCGGACATTTTTGTGCTGAAAAAATAATCAGCCTTGCGGTAAAACTGGAACACGCCGCCCGTAAAGCTTCCGCTCACGCTCCCGCCGCTGACCTGCATCCTGTAGGCAACGCCGCAGATACCGATTTTCAGTCAATGGCCAATGACTTGACCCAGTCTACAGTGGATTTAGTCGAGATTCTGCTACTCGGCAACCGCTCCCTGCGTTGCTCTACCTCCTGCCTCCCTGCAGTCGAAAGAAAAGAACAAAATCAATGAATATCGAATTCAATCTTAATGAATTAAAAGCCGCCGACCGCTTGCCTTCCCCGTCGGGAACGGCATTGGCCATCATGCAGCTTGTGCAACAAAGCGACGCCACCGTACAGCAGGTGAGTCAACTGGTAAAAGTCGATCCTGCCCTGAGCGGGCGTATCTTGCGCTTTGCCAATTCGGCCGCTTTCGGGGCCAGACGCCCTATTGCCGATATTCAAACGGCAGTCATGATGATGGGCATGCAGACGGTGCGCAACTTTGCGTTGAGCCTTTCGTTGATCGGCAGCAACAGTAAGGGGCATTGCCTGGAGTTTGATTATGAAGCTTACTGGTCGCGATCGCTGGCGATGTCGGTGTCCATCGCCGCGATCACTGCCAGGGAAGTCACCGTGGTACCGGCAGAATCGTTTACGTTGGGGCTGCTTAGCGACATAGGCGGTCTTGCCTTGGCAACCGCCTGGTCGGAGATCTATGGCGAATGTCTTGGTATGGCAGAGGGCAAGCAGCTTCTTGCTTTGGAGCGCGAACGTTTCGCCATCGATCATAACGCCTTGAGTTTAATGTTGCTGGCCGACTGGGGGTTCCCGACGGTATTTCTGGACGCCCTGAAACTGAGCTTTGAGATGAAAGTAGCGGGACTTACTCGAATTGACCAGTTTGCCAGACAACTGATTCTCGCCCGGCTGATCGGAAACTACTGTGTGGCCGATGAAGCCCATCGCGCCATGCTGTTGCCGTATTTAACAGCAGAGGCTGACCTTCATGCTCTGGACGAACCTGCTTTGCTTGCGTTTATCGACGAAACGATCGAACTTTGGCATGAGTGGGGAAAGTTAATTGACGTAAAAACGGATGTGCGCCAGCCCCTGCTAAAAGCCGTTGATACCCTGGAATCGGATTTGTTGGGCTTAAACCTGTTGCTGGTCGATGACGATCCCATGATGCTGGCGCGTCTTTCCAAGCAGCTTGCCGCGGCCGGTAATCAGGTTGCTGTGTGTCGCAACGGGGAATCCGCGCTAAAGTATGTTATTGAGCATAAACCTCAACTGGTGATTACCGATTGGCGCATGAAACCCATGGATGGATTGGCCCTTTGCAAGGCGTTACGCGCATCGGTCTTTGGTAAAAACATTTACCTGATTATGCTCACCTCCACGGAAGACGAGGACGCCCTGGTTGAAGCCTTCGATGCCGGTATCGACGATTATGTGACCAAGCCGATTAGCCTGCGCGTGCTGCTGGCGCGCCTCCGGGCCGGGCAGCGCATCATCACGCTACAAAACGAACTGGAAAAAGAGAGCCGGGATATACAACGTTACACGGCCGAGCTGGCGGCAGCGAACCGCCGTCTTAAGTCTATGGCGAATACCGACGTGCTGACCGGCTTGCCCAACCGACGCTATGCGCTTAATCGCCTGGAGCAGGAGGCGGCGACTGCGCTGCGTTCCAATCAACCGTTGAGCGTTTTAATGCTGGATTTGGATTATTTTAAATCGGTCAATGATACACTGGGCCATGATGTCGGCGACCAGGTGCTTATTCATGCGGCCAACCTGATGCGCACAACCGCACGTACCAACGATATTACCTGCCGTCTGGGGGGCGAAGAGTTCCTGATTATCGCCCCCAACACCGACGGCAGCACAGCCCTATTGTTGGCTGAACGCATCCGCAATTCCATCGAACGAAACCAGCCCAAGGGACTGGCTTTGCGTTACCCGGTTACCGTCAGCATTGGTGTGGCAGGCGCGATGGGAGCCAAGCCCAGTTGGAAAGAATTGATGAAAAGGGCGGATGACGCTTTATATCTCGTCAAACAAGGCAATCGCAACGGCGTGCGGCTTGAATCATAGTCCCAAGCCGGCCATAAGGTAACAAGCAGGGCGAATTTTTAAGGTTTGTCGTGTCTGAATCGGCAGTCGGCAATGCATCCGTTACGCAACCGGCGAGTCTTGCCAAGAGTAAGGGTTGTGTTATCGTGCTTCAACTTTATTAGTATAAACACGAGACCATACAATGAATGTATTAGCTATCTATAGCATCAAGGGTGGCGTCGGCAAAACTTCGAGTGCGGTCAATCTGGCCCACACTGCCGCCCGCAACGGTTATCGCACCCTGGTTTGGGATCTTGATCCGCAGGGAGCCAGCAGTTATTATTTTCGCATCAAGCCCAAGATCAAAGGCGGCAGCAAAGACTTGATCGCCGGAAAACGCGAACTGGACGGCCTGATTAAAGGCACTGATTTTGAAAACCTGGATTTATTGCCGGCCGATTTCTCGTTCAGAAATCTGGATTTGGTTCTGGACGCCAAGAAAAAGCCGACCCAGCAACTTAAAAAACTCCTGAAGCCCTTGACGGAAGAATACGACTTTATTTTTCTGGATTGTCCTCCCAATATTTCGCTATTATCCGAAGCCGTTTTTGAGGCCGCAGATATATTGTTGTCGCCGATCATTCCTACCACGCTGTCGTTAAGAACGCTTGAACAACTGGAAAAGTTTATCGAGGATAATGACTTGAATAAACTGGCGCTCATTCCGTTTTTCTCGATGGCCGACCGGCGTAAAAAAATGCACCGGGAGATCATGGACAATCTGCTTGAGACGCACCCTGAGGTTTTAACTACGGCCATTCCTTATGCCAGCGACATTGAACGTATGGGGCTGGAGCGCATGCCGCTTGGGGGCTATATCAAGAAAAGCCAGTCCACGGTTGCTTACGATGCCTTATGGCAGGAAATCCTGGCCCGCGTCGCCAACCTCGAAAAGTAAAATAAAAGGGACGCCGCTTAAATTAATACCTGATTCGCTCAACCTTGGAGTAAACGATGCCTAATAAACGATTTGTTATGAGCAAGCCTATTTCTTCAATTACTGATGTTCCTACATTGGGTGTAACAAAAGAGGATTTTATCGGCGATTTTAAACGGTATTATGTTCACTCGTTGGGACGGGACGAGAATTTCCGGTCATCGCCTTTTTATGCCTGCGAGGCGTTGTCGCTGTCTATCCGCGACCGGTTGATGGAGCGCTGGAAAACCACCTATAAAACCTATAATAAAAGGGATAGCAAGCGGGTGTTTTATCTGTCAATGGAATTTTTGATGGGTAGAACCTTGAGCAATGCCATGCTTAATCTCGGTGTAATAGATGAAGCCACCCAAGCCATGCACGATTTGGGTATTGAAATCGAGGAACTGATTGACCGGGAACTTGATGCCGGTTTGGGTAATGGCGGGCTGGGGCGTCTGGCAGCCTGTTTTATCGACAGTTGCGCGACGTTGCAATTGCCGGTGGTGGGCTACGGTTTGCGTTACGAATACGGCATGTTTACCCAAACTCTCGTCAATGGCGAACAGATCGAAAAGCCGGATCACTGGTTGCGCCACGGCAATGTCTGGGAAATTGAGCGGCTGGAATATTCTTTACGCATCAAGCTTGGCGGCCATACCGAAATACAAACGGATGAACAGGGCAATCAGCGGGTCTGCTGGATCAGTACCCATGATGTGTTGGCCGTCCCCTTTGACACACCGATACCGGGTTATCAAAACAACACCGTCAATACCTTGCGTTTATGGAAAGCCGTGGCGACCGAGGAATTTAACCTGGATGAGTTCAACGCGGGCGATTATGCCGAATCGGTGGCCTCAAAAGTCACCGCAGAGCACATTACCATGGTGCTGTATCCCAATGACGCCAATGAAAACGGCAAGGAATTGAGGCTGCGGCAGCAGTATTTCCTGGCTTCCGCCAGCTTGCAGGATGTTCTTTCCCTTTGGGTCAGGCAACATGGACATGAGTTCGACAACTTCGCCGAGAAAAGCTGTTTTCAGTTAAACGACACCCATCCGAGCATCGCCATAGCCGAACTGATGCGTTTGCTAATGGATGTGCATGGCCTGTCATGGGCTAAAGCCTGGGGCATTACCCGGCAAACCATGGCTTATACCAATCATACCCTGTTGCCTGAAGCGCTGGAAAAATGGTCGGTCAAACTCATGCAACGGTTGTTGCCGAGATTGATGGAGATTATCTTTGAAATCAATGCCTGTTTTCTGTCGGAAGTCGCAGCGCATTGGCCCGGCGACAAAGCCATATTGAGTCGAATGTCAATTATAGAGGAAGGTGCCGAGCAGCAAGTGCGCATGGCTTATCTTGCCATCGTCGGCAGTTTTTCGGTCAATGGCGTTGCCCAATTGCATTCCCAGTTACTGCAACAGGGCTTGTTTCGCGACTTTTATGCCTTATGGCCGCACAAATTTAACAACAAAACCAACGGCGTAACCCCGCGCCGCTGGCTGGCCTCTTGTAACCCCGAATTAGCTGCGTTGATAACAGAGGCCATCGGCGACGGCTGGATAACGCATCTGGACGAATTAAAAAAGCTGGAGCCTTTCGCCGAAGATGCCGAGTTTCGACATCGCTGGCGCGCCATAAAACAACACGCAAAGCTGCGTTTGATTGAGCACAAAAAGCAATACCTGGACATCCATTTAAATCCCGATGCGTTGTTCGACATACAGGTTAAGCGCATCCATGAATACAAACGGCAGATTTTAAATGTGCTGCACGTTATTCATCTTTACGATCGCATCAAGCGTGGCGACACAATAAACTGGGTTGCGCGTTGTGTGCTGATCGGCGGCAAGGCTGCGCCGGGTTATGCCATGGCAAAAAGAAGCATTAAACTGATTAACAATGTCGCCCATGTCATTAACTCGGATCCCGATGTCGACGACAAGCTGGCCCTGTTTTTTCTGCCCGATTATCGGGTTTCGGGGATGGAAATGATCTGCCCTGCGGCCGATCTTTCCGAGCAAATTTCTACCGCGGGAAAAGAGGCGTCCGGCACCGGCAATATGAAGCTGATGATGAACGGGGCGTTAACTATCGGGACACTGGATGGGGCCAATATTGAAATCAGGGAAGAAGTCGGCGATGAAAACTTCTTCCTGTTCGGCCTGACCGAAGAGCAGATCGAAGCAAGGCGGGAACATTACGACCCTATTGCCATCATCGATCAGGATGAAGATTTGCAACGGGTGATAAATCTTCTGGAAAGCGGACATTTCAATCAATTTGAGCCGGGGATTTTCGACGACCTGATCGCGTCCATCAAAAGCAAGTATGACCCGTGGATGACTGTTGCGGATTTTAGGAGCTATATCGATGCGCAAAAACGCGTGGAAGCGGCCTATCAGGATAAAGATCACTGGACGCGAATGAGCATATTAAACTGCGCAAACAGCGGCAAATTTTCCACGGACAGAACCATCAACGACTATAACCGGGACATCTGGAAACTGGAGCCGGTGCCTGTGCAATATCCCTAGCCGGAACCAAAATTAAAAGCTTTTTATTCACCACGAAGGCACGAAGAACACGAAGAAAAGCAAAGATAAAACTTCGTGTCTCGGCAATTGCTCCTGCGTTGCTCTACCTCCTGCATCCATGCAGTCGCAGCTTTGCGAGCCGGGAAGCTAGAGCTTCCCGTACTGAATTCCCAAGCAGGAGCTTGGGAACTAGCGCGCAGGAGAGGGAGCTTTTTTCTTAACTTAATGGCAGTGCCCCCATTCGTGGGGTCGTACCTCCTGCATCCGTGCAGTCGTTCATGGTGAATTAATCAATCTATTTACATTCATATTATTGTTGATGACAGCCAAGCTCACGCTGTACTATGCAGTACCCGATTAATTAGCCGGAACCCTTATGAAGCCAGACAGCGCTGCTATTAGAAAACGATACGACCGGATCGCCCCGTATTTTGAGGGCATGGAGGCGGTCATGGAAGGGCTGTTTTTTAAAAACTGGCGGAAAAAATGTTGGGCCAAGGTCGAGGGCCATCATATTCTTGAAGTGGGCGTAGGGACGGGCAAGAATTTCGACTATTATCCCAAGGATGCCAGAATAACCGCGATTGATTTTAGCGAAAAAATGCTAAAGCAGGCGGTGCAGAAACGGGACAGGAAAAATGTCAATGTTGATCTGGAACTGATGGATATTCAGTCGTTATGTTTTGCCGATAACAGTTTCGACACGGTGATTTGTTCGTTTGTTTTTTGTTCGGTGCCGTCGGCGGTAAAGGGCTTGAAGGAAGTGTACCGGGTCTGCAAACCGGGCGGACAGGTTTTACTGCTGGAACATGTGATCAGTTCAAACCCCGTGCTTGCCGCGGTCATGAACCTGCTTAACCCTGTCGTTGTCGCGCTGGTCGGGGCGAACATTAACCGGAACACCGTTAAAAACGTTAAAGCCTGCGCCTTTACCTCGGTGCATGTCGATGAACGCAGCAGTGATATTATCAAGCTGATTGAAGCCAGAAAATAGCGGATTGGAATTCAAATAATCGCAGGTAGGGCGTGCCGTGCGCGCCTTGGCCCTCAAGGCGCGCACGGCACGCCCTACAGCAGATGTTCTTATGCCGGACGAGAGAGCAAAATCATAACGCCAAAAACGGTATGAAACTTTTTAACTGGACAGCCGTCGAATTAGGTAAAATATAACGAATTTTTGGATTAATTATTTACGTGAAGCCACAATTAGAAAATCTGGTACAGACGCCGATCCCGACCAAACACGGCGAGTTTATCCTGCATTATTACAGCAACACCATTGACGACAAGGAGCATGTCGCCCTGGTTAAAGGCGATGTTGCGGGCAAGGAAAATGTGCCGGTGCGCATCCATTCCGAGTGTTTTACCGGCGACGTCTTAGGTTCAAGGCGTTGCGATTGCGGTGAACAGCTGGATATGGCGCTGCAAATGATCGATAAAGCCGGTTTCGGCGTATTGATTTATTTGCGCCAAGAAGGACGCGGTATCGGCTTGTTGAAAAAACTACAGGCTTATAATTTGCAGGATCAGGGTATGGATACGGTTGACGCCAACATCCATTTGGGTCATCTTGCCGACGAAAGAGAATACAACATCGCCGCTTTAATGCTGGAAAACCTGAACATAAAGTCCGTAGAGTTGATTACCAATAATCCCAAGAAAATAGCAGAGCTGAAAAAACTCGGCATTAACGTGGCAGGCCGCATTCCGGTCGAGTCCGTGGCTCACGATGACAATGTCGGTTATCTGAAAACCAAGGCAAAAAAAATGGCGCACATGCTGTTTGAGTCAAAAAAAGAGTAGGCCCATCCCTACAAAATTGGCTTTCCCAACACCGTTTCAACCAGTTTCACCCAGTAAGCTGTGCCGATCGGCAATATCTCATCGTTAAAGTCATAATGCGGATTATGCAGCAGGCAGCCGTTTTCGGAAGAGCCGTTGCCAATCCAGGCATAGCAGCCGGGCTTTTCCTGCAACATAAACGCAAAATCTTCCGAACCCATGCAGGGCGCCGGCTGTCGATCGACGCAGTCCTCCCCGGCCACGGCCATCGCCGCTTGCAGCGCCAGTTCCGTTTCAGCTTCCGCATTAAAGGTCACCGGGTAACCCGGATTTTCCGGGTTGAACTTGATTTCTGCGCTGACCTCAAAACCCTCGCAGACCGCATTCACCAATCGGGCGATTTTATCGGCAATGGTTTTTTGAGTCGCACGGTTAAAGCAGCGGAAAGTTCCTCTTAACACAACCGATTCCGGCAGCGCATTCCAGGTATTGCCCGCATGGATCTGGGTAATGCTGACCACCGCCGGATCGACGGGATTGACAGTTCGACTGACAATAGTTTGTAAAGAGGTAATCAGCTGGGCCGATGCGACTATCGCGTCATTGCCCAAATGCGGCATTGCGGCATGGGTCGCCTGTCCGGTGATAATGATTTCGAAGCAGTCGAATGACGCCATCATCGCGCCGGGCTTAAGCGCGAAATGTCCTGGCGGAATATCGGGGAAATTATGTAGCCCGAAAACGCAGTCGGCCGGAAATTGTTCAAATAACCCGTCATCCATCATCCGCCTGGCTCCGGCGCGGCCTTCTTCCGCAGGCTGAAAAATAAAATACACCGTGCCGTTAAAGTTGCGATGCTCGGCTAAATAGCTGGCCGCGCCCAGCAGCATCGCCGCATGGCCGTCATGACCGCAGGCATGCATTTTCCCGTCATGGCGGGATTTGTAAGCAAAAGTGTTTTGTTCCTGAATGAACAAAGCATCCATATCGGCGCGCAACGCGATTTTCTTGCCGCCGTTTCCGGCCGTAAGCGTAGCGACAACGCCGGTTTCGCCTAATCCCTGATGAACGTCCAAGCCGAAACTCGTTAATTTATCGGCAATAAATTCAGCTGTTTTTGTTTCCTCAAAAGCGGTTTCAGGAAACCGGTGCAGATGCTGCCGCCACTCGCGCATTTGAGCGTGCAGCGGCTGTATATCGTTTGCTATGGACATAAAAACTCGCGTGAATTTGATGATGATTACTATGCTACAACTAAGTTTTGATAAACAGTAAGAATTTTTATCAAGGTGCTTCGTGATGAATAAACGCGACATTGGAACGTCGGATGCGGCGTCTTAATGTTTGATCAGCGAAGTTCAGCGAGCCGTCCTTTTTTATAGCTGCCGGCAAGTTTTTGCGTAAGAGTATAGGGTTACTTTCTCGTACAATACGGTAAGGTGGAGCTTCACAAAGCTAAGCAACTAAGGCGGTTTTAACAACTATCTGGATTATATTCTCGGAATCCACGTCTGACATGGCTGGGTACGGCGCGGATTGTCGACTGGCCGCATTTGCGTTTTTATCGATTTGTAGCGCGGGGTGTTTACCCGAATAACTGCGGACATTTGGCGATTTCAGTATTCATGCAAACGATGCACTTCATTCCTCAGAATATTCTGTGAGGCCAACATTCGATAAACGTGATGGGTTGTAGGGCCGAACATCATGACCGCGATGAAAAAGGGGGCGGCCGCTATTCCAGCGGCCGAAGTTCAAGCCGCTCTTGAGTTGATTTTGGCAAGTAGTGTGTTTGTTAATGCACCTCGCATGCGCCGATTGTTACGGTTTCTCGGCGAGAAGGCGATTTTCGGGGCTGCTCAGGATGCCAGCGAATATTTTATCGGCATCGAAGTCTTTGATCGCGATCCTTCCGCTTATAGCGCCGGTAAAGATCCTGTTGTTCGGGTTCAAGTCGGTCGCTTGCGTGAAAAACTTAAAACGTATTATGCGACCTTGGGAGCAGGCTCCGACATTGAAATATTAATTCCAACAGGCAGTTACAGGCCGGTCATTCAACGCAAAAGTGTTGTGGAGATTGACTCCACGCAGAGGGGCATGTTGGCGCTCCACCCCTTTAAATGTATTTCGCATCATCAAGATGCGGTACATTTCACGCAAGGTTTGAATGAGGAGCTTATGCATCAGTTGTTTAAAGCATTTGGGAAAATAATTGTAACGCATTCATTTTTCATATCCGGCGATGCCGACCACGAAAGCTGGATTTTAAAAGATATTTCCAGTGCTGGCGTAAAGCACTTACTCGAAGGCAGCGTCCAAATTGACGAAGAACGTCTTCGAGCTTCAATTCGCTTGGTTGATGTTTCAGCGGGGTGTATCGCATGGACAGAGCAATTTGATCGACGTGTTTTTTTTGCCATCTCACATCAGGAAGAACTTGCCTCATCTATTTGCAGGGCATTAAAGCGTTTTTTTTGTCACCAGTAACGGCGTTTCGCGGGCATTGTATTTCAAAGTCACGCAGCCATGCCGCATCAAGCTTGATCAAACCGTTCACGCCGTGATGTTACGGTAACACTAATGGAGCGTTACCGTAACGATACTTACGTTAGACGCCATTATAGCGTTATTGTTTGGCGCGTGATTTTGATTACTAATGTTATCGAGTCCATTATTTGTTGTAAGTTATTGCAACTAAATAACTAAACGCTATTTTTTATGCGCGGATTGCGTGTATTTACTTGAAATGATGATATTCGCTTATACACCTCTATAAATAAGCCGAGGTAACAACCCCGCTTATTTTTTATAACATCAATATTCATGAAAAGTAGGCTGTTTTTTAAAACAGCATGTCAGATTTAATGGCTGGCTCAAATGAATCCAAAATTTTAGATAATTATTAAATACACTAATTATGAGTATCGTATTTAGAAGTATAAAAGCACGATTAGGTCTGCATTTCATAAACGTGATGGGCCGGTAATGAGCATCATGACGGCAATGAAAAACGGGAAGAATGATGTCAATGCCATTCCTGCGGGTGAGGTTCGGACCGCTCTTGAGACGATTTTGGCAAGCAGTGTGTTTATTAATGCGCCACGCATGTGTCGTTTGTTGCGCTTTCTTGTCGAGAAGGCAATCTCCGGGGCTGTGCGCGACACCAGTGAATACGCTATCGGCATAGAGGTTTTTGATAGAGATCCGGCCGCTTATAGTGTCAGTGAAGATCCTGTGGTCCGGGTTCAGATCGGTCGATTGCGTGAAAAGCTTAAAGTTTATTATGCGACGTTGGGGGCTGGTTCGGGCATCGAAATATCCATCCCAATAGGCAGTTACATGCCGGTTATCGGGGCTATGAGTGCGGTGGATATTGATTTCAAGCAGTGCTGCATGTTGGTAATCCATCCCTTTAAATGTATTTCGTATCATGGCGATAACGTCCATTTCACGCAAGGCTTGAATGAAGAACTTATGCATCAGTTATTTAAAGCATTCGGGAAAATAATTGTGCCGCATTCTTTTTTCACGTCAGGCGATGGCGATCCTGAAAGCAGGACATTAAAAAATGTTTCCAACGCCGGAGCGAACCATCGACTTGAAGGCAGCGTACAAATCGATGCAGAAAGCATTAGAGCCTCAATCCGCGTGGTAGATGTTTCGGTGGGTTGCATTACATGGTCGGAACAATTTGATCGAGATGCTTTTTTTGCCATTACGCTTCAGGAAGAGCTCGCCTCATCTATTTGCGGCTCATTAAAGAGCTTCTTCGGGCACGAATAACGGCATCTTCGTTCAAACTAAGCCGCCTTGTGCAACGACGGCCTGTAACATAAAGATCTATTTATAAAGCCGCTTATATTAAATGTTACCGTAACGATACTTATGTTAGAGTCGCTAAGGCTTTATTGTTTAGCCGTGTGATCTTGATTACTGAATACCGGTAACGAGGCCACACAGTAAGTTGACCTGGATAGCTTGAAAATAAACGCATACCGATCCTGCTTAGCTTGCAAATTTATTTACATTTACTTTGCCGTTATATTGGGCTGACCTTGAGCACTTGCCAGCCACCTGTGAATATTAGCGACATTAATGAAGTAAAAAACTCAACTTTAATTTTGGAGATAACAATGGCAACACCATACGGCGTCACAATCACTATGAGTGCAAGTACCGTTACAAGTCTTATAAACGGCACTTTCAGCTTATATGGCTTCAAGGCAGTACAAACTACGCAATCGGGTGGCGCGCCGCTCGTTTGGTTTAAAACGTTAAATTATTCAACCACCACTGCCGTTTCCTGGCAGGAACAGTACCAAGCCTACACGTCTAACAGCAGTATCATTGCCAATGGCCAAATCATAGCAAGCAACTCTAACAATATTAACCTCGGCCAAACCATGAATGTTGCTACGGGCGGAATAGGTACCGTGGTTAATGACGGCACTGATTTGGCTATTTCAATTTTAAATCAAACAACGACTCAATACACCTGCGGTATTTCACAAACAGCGACTGACGGCTCGATGAATCCGCTCTGTGCATTTCCGCTGTATGGCGGCAACATGGATGTTATGGCGCCCATCGAGAAAATTTTACTGATGTTCTCCTCTAACCAGATCAACACCGGAACGGTAATCCAAAAAGCTTACAGCCCCGGCATTTTTATCGATCTGACGGCTAATAACAACGTAAATGTGGCATACGACCTTAACACAGGTTGGTCGTGGGGCGGATATTCATGGGCGCAGTCGGTTACGGCTAACGCAGCAATGTCTCCATTACTCATCCAATCATAGTAAACCGGTTACGCAAAAAGTCTCTTTAATATTTCGTATAAACAGTGAAGAGAATCATGCTTGTCGGTCAGCTATGTTGAAGTAAGAAATTGAGCCTGGTTACAAATCCAGCTCGATTGATTTTGCTCCTCTACCCCCTCATAACGTACGTCGCCATGAGGGGGTTTCCTTATTCGGTTTTATCGCGCAAAATACATGTCCATAACCTTCTCTGCGTAAGTTGTAATCGGCTGGCGCGTTATTTGATTTATTTTTAATGCGTTACATCAAACGGTTGTACAACCTGGCTTGGCGGATAGGTGCGGATACGGCGAGTGCTGTGGCGGCAGGAGGGAGCCGCTGTTTTTGTAAAAGCTTGTGTTGGACAACCCCGCTAAAAACCACGCAGCCGTTAATGCTTACGCCATCCCAGTCGTCCGGCTTCCACAAAACTGACGACCCATTAACCCGCCGCGATTTCGTAAAGTTTTGCATTTTAGCGACGCAAAAAACGCTGCGTGTTAACGCTCAGCCTTATCTCTTCTGGGGACTACTCGATTCCAGTCCGGAAGTGCGAGCCATGTCGAGCTCGGCATATAATGCGACGATTAATATAAATATGAATGCAGACACCATTCAAAAGCTATTAGCCGGCCAATACACTTTATACGGGTATAAAGCAGTACAAAGTACGGACAAAGCGGGTAGGCCATTGGTATGGTTTGGTACGCAAAGCTATTCAACGACAACTGTCGTCAGTTGTTCTGATACATATCAAGTTTACACCTCCAGCAGTCCTATCGTGTCGGGAGAGCAAATAACCGTCGGCTTTTCAACGGGTATTTTGTGCGGACAAACATTGCAAGTTATTGATGGAGGGGTTGGGGCGGTTGTCAACACGGGAAATCCTGGCGATGTCTCCATTTCCAACCAAACGACAACAGAATTTACCTGCGGCATAATGCAGGAACAAACGATCAATGGAAATCCTTCGGCTTTTGTACCCTATTGCGCCTTTCCATTGAATGGATTAAATCTTCAGGAAATCAGACCCCTTAATAAAATTCTTCTGATGTTCTCTACGGCGAAGACAAATAACGGTACGGTAGTCGTAGATAGCGCAGATAGTACCGCTCTTGCCGGAGCTAATGGGCCGGGGATAATCATAGATTTTAGCGCGATGTCCTCGTGTACGGTCACCTACGACGTGAATATGGGCTGGGACTGGGGCGACTATGCCTGGGCACAACAGATTCCGGCAAATGAGAACCTTACCCCGTGGCTAATCGAATAACATCCATATCTGCTTAAATTAACGCTTAGACTCCACTCATAAGTGCAAGCGGCACTGATCGGAAAGACAAAGGTTAGCCGGGACAACGCAAAACCTAACGTCTTTGTGATTATGGATGTGGGTTTCAGCTCTCGCCTCGACCCACTATCAAATCCGTTGATGAATCCAAAATACAGCGACAGGAAGCGAAGATTATTACGCGGGTATTAGTACGCCGGGTGCTAAAGGATTTGCTTGCCATGGAAACGCATAAAAGCCCGCACCGGCAATGAGTTGAGCCGCAAGCGTCGCAGAACATGCACTTAGGAAAGCTTCTATTGCGGCGGCATTATTCGGATTATTTATGACGTTCTGTATGGCTATCAGACACGCAGGGTCGGCTAAATTATTCGCATCCAAATAAGTGAATACCTGTACGTCAACTGTATTACCGGGATAGTTGCCGCGTTGTGCATCTACAGGCGCTCTACAGATATTAACCGGATTCCAGGTCATGATTGAGAAAAAGCCCCCGACTCTTGTTTCCGCATTAGCCGCATCATTGAGTATAACCGGCATCCCCCAGTTAAAAAAGGCGGCTTCCGGTGCGGCAATAGGAAGAGCTTGAAGAGTATTTACATAATTCAGGACCTGTTGAAGCCAAGGCCGAGCAGGGATTTGGTTGTTAATAAAATTAACGACCTCTCCAGCATTGTTACATGCTTCTGACATTGCAATCATTAAAGGATCCAGCACGATATTGAGTATGTTTTGAGGAACGATGTGACCTTGATGATCCAATACATTAGTTCCCGCCACCAGCCTGTAATTAAAATTACCCGGGCGACCATGGTTAAACAAAAATGAATCGAAATTGTTGCCTGGTAGCGGATACGGATCTCTATCGCGATAAAGCGGATTCCACCCGTGTATGTTGTCAGTATTGCCAGCCATAATTTAAGCCTCCAAGAAGTTCTAATATTTAATGAAACAAGCACCGGATGCGGGAAACCACAGGCCCGGTGGAGTGAGGAAGATGGCGGGTACAACTCCGCCATTTGCTAATTTTAGCTTATGCTGTTTGTACGCTGATGGTATCGGCATTGACTGTGATATTGAGTGTCGTAGGATAGCCCCTTGCTTCCACCGTTATTTCTATTTGGACGGGTTGGGTTGTCTTGTAGACAGTTAATAATGGGTGCCCATCAGCTACATTTTGCGCCGTACCAAAGTTAGCCGTGCCGTTCAGCCCCCACCTGACATCGCCGATTGTCACCGCAGTGGTATTTTGAGCATCGGTTCCGCCCACTATGTTTACTATTACACTTGTTACCATTTCTGTTCCTCGCTGAGTTTTATGAGCGGCCATTTAAAAGCCACATTCTGAAATACGGAACCCCCATGTCAATTTCAATAAAAACAAGAATCCGGTAAATCAATAAGGTGCAATGGGTCAGACTCGATTGACCTGCCGTAGATTCGGGTTCATTCCTCACATGATGGTGATTCGTAAGACTTTGAGTTGCGACGAATCAACCTGAAATGATCTTTGTCGGATCGTTCGCGCAGCCGTCAATCTCGCCTTAAACAATAGTGCCTTACCGACTTTAAAGTAAGTATCGTTACGGTAACAGTCTTTAGGCGCTATCGGGGCCCCCGTGCGACAAGCGAAGCCTGGCAAGGGGAGAGCTGTATGTGCCTGCCATAACCTGAATCCTTCCCGGAACCCTGATTTTCCGGCCAGCTGCACATCCTGCCATTGGCTGCGATAACGCATTTTGATTGCCAAAATTTATATTTTCTTTATAAAACTGAGCTCGATTTTTACAGCTTTCTTAAGGCAATTTTTATTAACATGCAGTTAATTGCTTGATGACCGGTTTTTACAGGAACGGCTGCTTTTGAAATCAATACAGCGGCGATGGGGTCGGGAATAATTCAAGCGTTTTCCCTGCAAGTTTTTACGAGGCGCTTTTATGAATAACAAGCTCATTAAATTTTTTATGATCCTGGTGTCGAGCCTTATGACGCAGGCGGCATTTTCAAACGCCTTTCATGCAGTGGATACGCTATCGGGATTGACGGCCGATAGGGAGATCGTCGGCGCGAATCGCTATACGCTGCCTCCCAGCAAGGTTTACATCGAACCCTGCCAACGGGAAGGGCTGTTCCGGCATCCCGGCGTCATTGAGAAACAACAAATATTACATCGGCACGGAGATTTTTGGGTGCGGCTTGAGATACAGGCGCGCGGCGGTTCGGAGTGGTTTGCGCTGTGCGACTTGAAAACCGGTAAAATCATTCGTGAGCAGAAGCTGATCGATGATGTATTCTGATGGTTTGGCAGTGTTGAGTCACAGGAATTCCATTCGTGCCTGATGCCTAACGAGTGATTTGATATTACAATTGATGGAATTACAAATTTGCCAAATTCAAAGGAACGACATGATCTTCAATCTCTACCCGTCGGTAGCGTTAACCAAGGCCGCTGCAAGAGTGCTGACGATACTGACTTTATGCGGTCTGCAAGGTTGCTTTTCACCGATGGCGCTGGATCATGCGGTCATCGAGTATGACAAGGCAACCACGGATATTCTGTCCAAGCAGCTGCTTTTAAATATTGCCCGTTCCCATCAGCATCAACCCATGCATTTCACCGGCGTTTCCAATATTGCCGCGACTTTTAATTTTCAATTTAATGCCGGGGCGACACCGGCGTTTACCGGTGAAACCGGCTCGTTACTGACGCCGGTGTTTGGCGGCACGATTTCCGAGAACCCGACCATCAGCATCGTGCCGATTGAAGGCGAGGAGTTTACCCGCCGTTTGCTGACGCCATTTCAAGAAAACAAACTGACCATGCTGTTGCGGCAAGGCGCTGATGTGGACTTGATTCTGCGCCTGCTGGCCGGTGAATTGCGGATTTACGGCAACGGCCAGAGCGGCATTTATCTGAACAAACCCGGCGATGCCGAAGGCTACCGGTTGTTTCGGCAAGCCGTGCTGCATTTGTCGTCGATCCAGGATAGACACAAGTTGTTTGTCGAACCGTTGATGTTTGAGCAGCATTGGACCTTGCCGGCCGGATCGTTGACGGCGGAACAAGTGGCCGCTCTGCAAAAAGAATTCAAGGTCGAATATCAGGCCGAGCGTAAGGAAGTCACATTGAGCAAGCGGGTGACCGGGCATATCCTGTTGACCAATTACGATCCGACGATGCTAAGCAACGAGGAGCGCATTCGTTTGAATGAAGAAGCCGATAAAGGCGCAGTTAATGATGTCAGTGTCGATATCCGGCCCGGTTATCCGGGCGGCGAATGGCCGATACACGGGGTTTTTCGCTTGCGCAGCTTTCATAATGTGCTGAATTTTATCGGTCAGTCCATTAGTGACGACCCGGAATATACCGTTGCCAAACATCCGCAAACGCCTAACGTTAGTGAGAATCCGGTGAATACCATGGCATTGCTGGTTAGCGATGACGAGTCGGCGGCTGCCGATACCAGTGTGCAGTTTGGCGATTGGCACTACGCGCTTAAAGCTGAAACCGGCTATCAATGGAATCGCGAAGGCTTTCGGCTGTTATGCCAGGTTTTTCAAATGACCATGACCGATCTGGCGCAGCAAGGCGCGCCGATCATTACCATTGCCAAATAACGGGAGAAGCTTTTGACGGGGCAAATTGACAACAGCATGGTCATGAAATGCGTGGCCTATCAAAACGGCGTCAGCATCGGCGATGTGACCATCGAAGATATCAGCGATGTACTGAAACGGGAACATACCTTTGTCTGGCTGGGTTTACGCGAGGCAAATGCCGCGTTGCTAGCCAAAATCCAGGAGGAATTCGGGCTGCATGACTTGGCTATCGAAGATGCCTGTGCGGCGCATCAGCGCCCGAAAATCGAGGAATACGGCGAATCGCTGTTCATGGTGCTGCACACCGCCCATCTTGCCGAAGATCAGGTCGAGTTTGGTGAAACCCATGTTTTCCTGGGACCGCGTTTTCTGGTGACGGTCAGGCACGGCGCCTCACGCAGCCACAGCAAAGTCAGGGAGCGTTGCGAGGCGATGCCCGAGCAACTGGCCAAAGGACCCGGATTTGCGTTGTATTCGATCATGGATTTTATCGTCGACAACTATGTGCCGGTTATTGACGGCTTGCAGGAGCGGTTCGATGTGCTGGAGTCGGCGATATTTGAATACCGGCCCAGTCGGCAGACCATCGAAGGCCTTTACGAACTAAAGCGCGAGTTGTTGCAGCTGGAAAGCGCCATTAACCCGGTCATCGATATTTGCAACGAGCTGATGCGTTTTCATGGCGGGGTTATTTCCAAGGATGTGGGGGTGTATTTTCGCGATATTGCCGATCATATCAAACGCATCGATCAGGCGATTCATGGCATGCGCGAGATGTTGGTGGCGGCGATGCAGGTGCATCTGACCTTCGAAACGGTGCGGCAGAACGAAGTCGTCAAAGGCTTGGCCGGTTGGGGGGCGATCCTGGCGATACCGACCATGGTCTTCAGCTGGTACGGCATGAATTTCAGGCACATGCCGGAGCTGGATTGGGAATACAGCTATCCGGTGGTGATTGGCGGCGTGGCGTTATGCAGTCTGCTGCTGTATTTGCGCCTGAAAAGGGCCGGTTGGCTGTAAATTCGGAAACATCTTTTCCGGGAATCATCGGAAAAGACCGGTGATTGTAGGTAACTTGACGTATTTATCATGGCTTGCAAAACAGGGATACTTCCTGATGTTTCGACTAGCCGACAAAACGCTCCTGAGCGTAGCCGAAAGACTTATGGTTTAGTGGGTTAGGTTCATGGTCGCCAATAATCTCCCTAAACCTGGATTCATCGTTCCCGCGCTCTGTCTAGTCATTCCGGCAGCCCCTTGCCCGGCGTTAGGCGCACTGCCGTTAAGTTAAGCGTTGTAGGAGCGGGCCATGCCGCCATGCCCGCGATGAAGAGGCCACAACACCGCATCGCGGCTCAAATATCGCGGGCGCGGCCCGCTCTCCTACGTTGTCAGCTCTTCTTAACTTAACAGCAGTGGGCGTTAGGCGGGAAATATACCGATAGGCAGACCTTCCAGGTTTTTAAAACCTGGAAGGTCTAACCGGCAAGTTCGGAGCAGCATGGCCGATTTTTATAGGCTCCCAAAGTAAATATCACGCAGCAACCGAATTCGACGATCTGGGCGCTGCAAAGAGAGACCGCGATTTTTACAGTTTTTTTATAACAACAACGTTACATTAACCGCTCGGAACATCCATAAAAAGAGGTAACCATGAGCATTATCTACGGCTTGAGCGGCTTGCTCGCATTCGCATTATTCATTTATCTGTTGGTGGCGTTATTTTACCCGGAGAAATTCTGATGACTGCAAACGGCTTGTCGCAAATCACTTTATATTTTGTCGTCCTGCTGCTGTTGGCTAAGCCTTTGGGTGTTTATATGGCGGCGGTGTATGAAAATCGCCCGTTACTTCTTAAGCGCATCTTGGGGCCATTGGAAGCAGGGTTTTATCGTTTGAGCGGTGTTAACCCGGAACAAGAGATGGGCTGGAAAAGTTACGCCGCCGCCCTGCTCTGGTTCAATCTGTTCGGCGGGCTGGCGGTATTCGCACTGCAAATGCTGCAAGCCCATTTGCCGCTGAACCCGCAACAGATGGCTAATGTGACTGTCGATTCGGCATTCAATACCGCGGTCAGTTTTGCCACTAACACCAATTGGCAGGGTTACAGCGGCGAAACGACGATGAGTTATCTGACCCAGATGCTGGGGCTGAGCGTGCAAAACTTTGTTTCGGCCGCCACCGGCATGGCGGTTTTGATCGCGATGATACGCGGCTTTCAACGCACTCATGCGGACGGTATCGGCAACTTCTGGGCGGACCTGACCCGCGGCACTTTGTATATCCTGCTGCCGCTGTCGTTTGTGCTGGCGTTGGTGTTGGTTGGGCAAGGCGTGGTACAAACCTTCAAGCCTTACCAAACTGTTCCTTTAGTTGAGCAGGTCGGCACGGCAACGGAAAATGCCACACAAACCTTGGCGCTGGGGCCTGCGGCCTCGCAAATCGCCATTAAGCAACTGGGTACCAACGGCGGCGGTTTTTTTAACGCCAATTCGGCGCATCCTTTCGAAAACCCGACGCCGTTGTCCAATTTCCTGGAAATGCTGTTGCTGATTCTGATCCCGGCAGCGCTGTGCCATACCTTCGGTACGATGGTCGGCGACCCGCGCCAGGGCTGGGCTATTTTGGCTGCGATGACGCTGGTGCTGGTCAGCCTGTTATTCGTCACGGTGGGTTATGAGCAAGGCGGCAATCCGGCGCTGACTGCACTGGGCGTCGAGCAAAGCGTCAGCGCCGACCAGTCCGGCGGCAATATGGAAGGCAAGGAAACCCGTTTCGGTATCGTCAATTCGGCACTATGGGCGACGGCGACGACAGCGGCATCCAACGGTTCGGTCAATTCCATGCACGATTCTTATACGCCGCTGGGCGGAATGATTCCGATGTGGCTGATTCAACTCGGTGAAGTCATTTTCGGCGGCGTCGGTTCCGGGCTTTACGGGATGCTGATTTTTGTACTGATCGCAGTGTTCGTCGCCGGTCTGATGATAGGTCGTACGCCGGAGTATCTCGGCAAAAAGATTGAAGCATTCGAGATAAAAATGGCGGCTATCGTCATTTTAATTCCGGCTTTCTTTATTCTGGGCGGGACGGCGTTGGCGATCATGGTGGAGGCAGGAAAATCAGCGGTCGCCAATCCCGGTGCGCACGGGTTTAGCGAAATTCTTTATGCATTCTCCTCCGCGGCGGGCAACAACGGCAGCGCTTTTGCCGGTCTTAGCGCCAATTCTCCGTTTTATAACACGGCCTTGGGTATCGTGATGCTGGTCGGGCGCTATGGGATTATGATCCCGGTGCTCGCTATTGCCGGTTCATTGGCGGCAAAAAAGACCGTGCCGACCACTGTCGGCACCTTGCCGACGCATACGCCGTTGTTCGTGATGTTGTTAATCGGCACCGTGGTTTTGGTCGGTGCGTTGACTTTCGTACCCGCTTTGGCATTAGGGCCGGTGGTCGAGCATTTGGTCATGAATAAGGCACATTAGGGAATAGAACGCGGATGACGCGGATTTGGCTGATAAACGCGGATAAAAACGAAAGAATGGTATGTGCGATTCTAAAGCCGGACGGGGTATGTTACCCCAGCAGGGTTTCTCGCATGACTCAAAGATAGCGGGGCGTCAAAACGTTTGGGATGGGGTTACAAATCCCGTCCCGTCTGGGATACAGCTTTGTAGGCCGGAATAAGGCCATCCAAGCGCGTAGCGCGAGGTGGCGTTTCCGGCGAATTTGGGAGTTGTTTGCCGGAAACACCAGTTCTCGCTGTCGCTCGCCCCGGCTTATTCCGGCCTACGACTGCGTTCCATTATATTAAAGTGAGAAACAATCTATGAGCACAAAAAGTCATAAGCAACAGCTATTTAGCGGCCAGATCCTGTGGGCTGCATTAGGCGATACCCTGCGCAAACTGGCGCCGCAACAACAATGGAAAAACCCGGTGATGTTCGTGGTCTATATCGGCAGTTTGCTGACCACCGGGCTATGGCTGTGGGAATTGTTTTCCGGAGGCCACACGCAAACCGGCTTCATGTTCGCCGTGACTTTCTGGCTGTGGTTCACGGTGTTGTTCGCCAACTTCGCGGAAAGCGTCGCCGAAGGCCGCAGCAAAGCGCAGGCCGCATCGTTGCGCAGCGCCAAGCGCGACATCATGGCGAAGAAGCTGGATGAGCCGCGTTACAGTACAGACTATGCCAAAGTCACCAGCACCTCGTTACGGCGCGGCGACATCGTGCTGATTGAAGCGGGCGATTTTGTTCCCGCCGACGGCGAAGTCATCGAAGGTGCCGCCAGTGTCGATGAAAGCGCGATCACCGGCGAAAGCGCGCCGGTTATTCGAGAATCGGGCGGCGATTTCAGTTCGATAACCGGCGGTACGCGAGTATTGTCCGATTGGCTGGTGGCGCGGGTTGTGGTCAATCCCGGCGAAGCGTTTCTGGATCGTATGATTGCGATGGTCGAAAGCGCATCGCGGCAAAAAACGCCTAATGAAATCGCCCTGACCATTTTGCTGGTGGCGCTGACGCTGATTTTCCTGTTGACCACGGCGACGCTGCTGCCTTTTTCCCTGTACAGCGTGGAATCTGCCAAAGCCGGTACGCCGGTTTCAATCACCGTATTGGTAGCCTTGCTGGTCTGCCTGATTCCTACCACCATCGGCGGCTTGCTGTCCGCCATCGGTGTGGCAGGCATAGGCAGGATGATGCAGAAAAACGTCATAGCCACATCCGGTAAAGCCATTGAAGCGGCAGGCGATGTGGATGTGTTGCTGCTGGACAAAACCGGCACAATTACACTGGGCAATCGTCAAGCCTCGGCATTTTTTCCGATCGGCTTGGTCAGCGAAAAAGAATTGGCCGATGCCGCGCAACTGGCGACGCTGGCTGATGAAACGCCGGAAGGCCGCAGCATCATCATTCTTGCCAAGCAGAAATTCGACATCCGGGAACGCAATATTCACGAGCTGGGGGCGACGTTTGTCGCCTTTAGCGCACAAACCCGGATGAGCGGCGTCAATATCGGCGACCGTCAAATTCGTAAAGGCGCTGTCGATGCGATACGCGGGTTTGTGGAAGCCCAGCAGGCAAAATTCCCGGAGGAAGCGACACGCATCGCCGATGTTGTTGCACGCCGTGGCAGTACGCCGCTGCTGGTTGTCGACGGCGGACAGGTATTGGGCGTTATTGAGCTGAAAGACACGGTCAAGGGCGGCATCAAGGAGCGTTTTGTCGAGCTGCGCAATATGGGCATTAAAACGATCATGATCACCGGCGATAACCGTTTGACGGCGGCGGCGATTGCGGCCGAAGCGGGCGTCGACGACTTTTTGGCCGAGGCGACGCCGGAAGCCAAGCTCAAGCTGATCCGCGAGCAACAAGCCGAAGGCCGCCTGGTGGCGATGACCGGCGACGGCACCAACGATGCGCCTGCTTTGGCCCAGGCCGATGTGGCGGTGGCGATGAATTCGGGCACCCAGGCGGCCAAGGAAGCCGGTAATATGGTCGATCTCGACTCCAACCCGACCAAGTTGATCGAAATCGTTGAAACCGGCAAGCAAATGCTGATGACGCGCGGCGCGTTGACCACGTTTAGTCTGGCTAATGACTTGGCCAAGTATTTCGCCATCGTTCCGGCCGCGTTTGCCAGCACTTATCCGCAACTTGGCGCGCTTAATATCATGGGGCTTAGCAGCCCTGACAACGCGATACTTTCGGCGGTTATTTTTAACGCCTTGATTATCGTCGCCTTGATTCCGCTGGCCTTGAAAGGCGTGACTTATAGGCCGCAAAGTGCGGAGGCATTGCTGCGCAATAACTTGCTGGTTTACGGTGGCGGCGGCGTTATCGTGCCGTTTATCGGTATTAAGTTGATCGATCTTGGCTTAACTGCGTTATCGTTCTGATTAAAGAAAAATCCGTAGGGTACGCATTACGCAGCACCCGATTAAACAAAAGCAAACAAAGGAGTCATCCATGACCAACCACATCAAACCGGCAATACTCATGCTATTGTTTTTTACCGTGCTGACCGGCATCGCCTATCCATTGGCAGTCACGTTCAGCGCACAAATCCTGTTCCCCAGCCAGGCAAACGGCAGTTTACTTGGCAGCAAAGAACAGCCGGTCGGTTCCGAATTAATCGGTCAAGCGTTTAGCCGCCCCGAATATTTTTGGGGACGGCCTTCGGCGACTTCGCCTGTTCCCTATAACGGTGGCGCATCCGGCGGCTCCAATCAAGGGCCTAGCAATCCTGCGCTGATCGATGCTGTTCAGATGCGCATCAAAGCGTTGCGCGATGCAGACCCCAGCCATTCGGAAGCCGTGCCCGTGGATTTGGTGACCGCCTCGGCCAGCGGGCTTGATCCTCATGTCAGCCCTGCGGCGGCTGCCTATCAAATCAGCCGCGTTGCTGCCGTCAGACACTTGTCGCCGGACAGAGTAAGTGAACTGGTTGATCGTTACACAGAAGCCCGGCAATGGGGCGTGTTGGGTGAACCCCGGGTTAATGTGCTGAAATTAAATTTGGCGTTGGATCAGCGTCTTAAGTAAAAACTGGACTCACGCATGAACGACACACGCCCAGACCCCGATGCCCTGCTAGCCCGCGTAGAACGCGAGGAAAACCAGCGGCGACGCGGTCGTCTCAAGGTTTTTTTCGGCGCGGCAGCGGGCGTTGGCAAAACCTACGCCATGCTGTTGGCGGCTCAAGCCAAACGGGCTGAAGGCGTCGATGTGGTGGTGGGGCTGGTGGAAACTCACGAGCGGCAAGAAACCGTCGCTGTATTACAAGGCCTGGATGTGCTGCCGCCCAAGCTGGTTAAACATCGGGGCACGGTGCTGCGCGAGTTCGATCTGGACGGTACGCTGAAACGCCGCCCGGTCCTGGTTTTGGTGGACGAGCTGGCGCACAGCAATGCCCCCGGCTGCCGTCACCCCAAACGCTGGCAGGATGTCGAAGAATTACTCAATGCCGGTATCGATGTTTACAGTACGCTGAACGTCCAGCATCTGGAAAGTCTCAACGACGATGTCGGCCAGGTGACCGGCGTGCAGGTTAGGGAAACCGTGCCGGATACGGTATTCGAGTTGGCGGACGAAGTCGAATTGATTGACCTGCCGCCCGATGAATTATTGCTGCGGCTCAAGGAAGGCAAGGTGTATGTCCCACAACAGGCGGAACGGGCGATGCTCAATTTTTTCCGCAAAGGCAACCTGATTGCGTTGCGCGAGCTGTCCTTACGCCTGACCGCCGACCGGGTCGATGCGCAAATGCAGGACTACCGGGACGACCACGCGATACGCGATGTTTGGCAGGTCGGCGACCGGATATTGGTCTGCATAGGCCCCAATACGATCGCCGAGCGGCTGGTGCGCGCCGCCAAGCGACTCGCTACCAGCCTTCATGCGCACTGGATCGTGGCCTACGTGGAAACGCCGGAGCTGCAACGCCTGCCTGCCGAGCGTCGCGACGAGGTGTTGCGGGTGCTGCGTTTTGCCGAACAGCTGGGTGCCGAAACGGTGACTTTGTCAGGCCCGGACATGAGCAAGGAAATCCTGGGATTTGCCAAAAACCGCAACGTCACCAAAATCGTGTTGGGCAAACCTAGGCGGCGTGGGTGGAAGCGCTGGGTGCTGGGCTCGGTCGTCGATACCCTGATCACCGAAGCGCATAACATCAACGTCTATTTGCTGGGCAGTCCGCGCGGCGAAGACTTAACCGAGCAAAAAAAGCCAAAAGAAAGGCCGGGGGCCAAAGTGCTGCGGCCGAGCTATCCCTGGGGTCGCGCCAAGCGGCGCTGGTTAAATTGGGGCTGGGCGCTGGTGATGACCGGCTGCACCAGCTCGGTTGCCTGGCTAATGTCCGGGAAATTCGAGGCGGCGAATCTGATCATGGTTTATCTGCTGGGCGTGGTTTTCATGGCGGCGCGTTTCGGGCGCGGGGCATCCATCCTGACCTCGGTGCTGAGCGTTGCCGCGTTCGATTTTTTGTTTGTAAACCCTATTCATACCTTTGCGGTTGCGGATGCGCAGTATTTAGTCACGTTCGTCATTATGCTGTTGGTGGCGTTGATCATCAGCCATCTGACCAGCAATATGCGTTCCCAGGCGAAGGTTGCGTCGCATCGGGAGCGGCGCGCCAATGTTCTTTACGCGCTGAGTGAAGATCTGGCGGCCAGCCGTACCGTAACGGATACCGCCAGAATCGCCGCGCGTCATATTCAGGATGAGTTCGGCGGCGCCAGCGTCTTGCTGTTTCCCACCGATGACAGTCGGATAGTCTACCCGATAGGCCCGCCCGTACCGGAATCCTTACGCGATTGCGATCTCAGCGTGGCGCAGTGGGTTTATGACCACGGACAGATGGCGGGACAAGGCACCGATACCTTGCCCGGAGCCAACGCGGTGTTTTTTCCTATGTCCGGTTTTCGCGGCGTCATTGGTGTGTTGGTGTTGCGCGCCGCCAATCTGCGCCGGGTGTTTCTGCCGGAACAGCGTCGGCTATTGGATACCTTTATCAGCCAGATTGCCCAAACCGTTGAACGGGTGCGTCTCTCCGAAGAGGCGCAGCAGGCGCAATTGCGCATGGAATCCGAAACCCTGCGCAATTCCTTGCTCAGCGCCATTTCCCATGACTTACGCACGCCGTTGGCATCGATTGTCGGCGCAGCCAGCACCTTGGTGGAAGAGGATGCCCAGCTCGCCTCTTCGGATCGACAAGAACTGAGCCTGACCATTTATGACGAAGCGCTACGCATGTCGAACCTGACCAATAATATTCTGGACATGGCTCGCCTGGATGCAGGGCAAGCGTCACTCAACCGGCAATGGTATCCGCTGGATGAAATAATCGGTGGAACCTTGACACGGATGCGCAAGCAACTTGCAGGGCGCGCCGTCAATGCCAAACTGCCGGATGAGCTCTGTTTGGTGCGCGTCGATGCGGTGCTGATCGAACAGGTGCTGGTCAACCTGCTGGAAAATGCCTGCAAATATACATCGGCGGGCAGCCCCATCGACATTATCGCCGAACTCTCCGCCCATATGCTAAAGGTGACCGTGGCCGATCGAGGCCCAGGCATACCGCCGGGAGAAGAGGAAAAACTGTTCGATAAATTCTATCGGGTACACCGGGAAGGCACGCAAAGCGGCGTCGGGTTGGGCTTGGCTATTTGCAAGGCTATCATCATTGCACACGGCGGCGTTATCGGAGCCGCTAATCGGCAGGGCGGCGGGGCGCAATTCTTTTTTCTGCTGCCGGTAGACGAAGCGCCGCCGCAACTGGCCGCGGAACAGCTGCAAGATGAATAACATTAAACCCGTCATTGTGGTCATCGAGGACGACCCGCAAATCCGCCGGTTTTTGCGTACTGGCCTGAGCGTGCAGGGATTTCAGGTGATTGAGGCCGGAACCGGCGAACGGGGCATAGTGGAAATCGGTACCCGCAAACCGGAGCTGGTCATTCTCGACCTGGGTTTGCCTGGGATGGACGGTATAGACGTAATTTGCAAGGTGCGCGAGTGGTCCGCCGTGCCGATCATCGTGCTGTCGGCTAGGAGTCAGGAAGGCAACAAGATAGCCGCGCTGGATGCCGGGGCGGACGATTATTTGACCAAGCCGTTCAGCATCGGCGAACTGCTGGCGCGTATCCGCGTATCGCTGCGCCATGCCGCGCAGCTTGCAGGAGACCGCGTCGAAACGCTGTTTAGCGTCGGCGATTTGCAGGTTGATTTATCCCGGCGCAGCGTACATATCGGCGACCGGGAAATTCATCTGACCCCGATCGAATACCGGCTGCTGACCGTGTTGATCCATCATGCGGGCAAGGTGCTGACGCATCGACAGTTATTGCTGGACGTTTGGGGACCTGCCTACGTGGAGCATGCCCATTATGTGCGGATTTACATGGGGCAATTGCGTCGGAAACTTGAAGCGGATCCTACGCAACCGCGTTATTTGCTGACTGAAGCGGGTGTGGGTTATCGGTTGGCGGGTGGGGAATAAATTGAAAAATTTTTATCGTTTCCACGCTCCAGCGCTTATCGCTATACACATCGTGAAGTAGATACTCTCTTAAGACACAAGCCCAAATTTGCAAAAATCATAAAATCTTATGAATTTGCTTCAACAGGAAACGTGTAAAAACGAGTCCCGTCAAATTCTTTTTTAGCTTTCAGCATGCCATGGA
>Ga0208888_100049_pt1 | contig 102340 bp, 91 predicted proteins | sample LakWasM115_HOW13_2_FD_183929 | JGI IMG/M metagenome (GOLD analysis project Ga0208888, IMG submission 183929) | Freshwater sediment methanotrophic microbial communities from Lake Washington under simulated oxygen tension - Sediment Metagenome... | ecosystem: Environmental > Aquatic > Freshwater >...
GAACCAACCACCGATGCCTAGCATGATGGCTCCAACAGTGCAGAAAACAATACGGCCAAAGCGTACCGCACGCTCGGTTGGATTCTTAGATTCTGAACATTCAATCTCAGTCATAAATGCCTAACGTTAAGTAGACACCTTTTAAGGTGTCTATTAAATTCAAATCGCCAGTGTATAACGGTGTATAATGCCACCTACTTGGCATGCTAGACTAGATTCTATAGTACTTCTATCATTAATAGCAACCTAATTTATGCAAAATCAAAATACACCTCCCAAACTATTGGATCAGGTGCGAGATCGCATTCGCGTCAAGCACTACAGCATCCGTACAGAAACCCAATATGTGCAATGGGTCAAACGATTTATTTTGTTTCATAACAAACGTCATCCGCAAGAAATGGGGACTACGGAGGTGGAGGCTTTTTTAACGCATCTGGCGGTGAATGGGCATGTATCGGCTTCGACGCAGAACCAGGCATTATCGGCGCTACTGTTTTTATATAAGGAGGTGTTGGGGATAGACTTACCGTAGTTGAATAATGTGGTGCGCGCCAAGCAGCCACAACGATTGCCTGTGGTGTTGACGCGTTCGGAGGTACGGGAGGTGCTGGCGCGGATGAAAGGCATGCATGGGTTGATGGCGAATATGCTGTACGGAACCGGGATGCGCTTAATGGAATGTGTACGTTTGCGAGTTAAGGATGTGGATTTTGAGCGTAATGAGATTCTGATCCGTGACGGCAAGGGCGGGAAAGATAGGGTAACGATGTTGCCCTCTTCGATAGCGACCGGGTTGCAGGCGCAATTGGAACAGCGGCGGATGTTGTTTGAAGACGATAAACGCATCGGCAAGGCGAATGTCTTTCTGCCGGATGCGTTGGCGACCAAATATCCGAATGCGGCAACGGAATGGTGCTGGCAGTATATTTTTCCTTCCGGCAGCTATTCGGTCGACCCACGCAGTGGCGCGGAGCGCCGCCATCATATTGACGAGAAATTATTGCAACGGGCGATGAAAAAAGCGGTGCAAGCTGCGGGGATTGCTAAACCGGCCACGCCGCATACCTTGCGGCATTCATTTGCGACACATTTGCTGGAAGCAGGTTATGACATACGCACGGTACAGGAATTGTTGGGGCATAGCGATGTCTCCACAACAATGATTTATACCCATGTATTGAATAAAGGCGGCAGGGGTGTGTTGAGCCCATTGGACCAATTATAGACTCGACGTTTTGGTAACCGTTAAGCGAATATAGAGTATTTCACGTGGTTTTACTCATCAACCCATTCATAAATCTCTGTCAAGGTAGTGTCGCACTGGCAACAGCTGGTACCGCAAGAAGCAGTCAAAGGCAGCTTACGCACCTTGCCTTTGCTGATCCATTTATCCAGCATACCCCGCAAGGCATCGGCATCCATATCGAAATGAATAATTAAATCCGCCAAGGCAATGCGGTGTTGTTCCTTTAAATAAGCTCTCAAATCAGACAGGATCACTTAAAGACTCTCCGCTTGGTTTTACGCCTGCCGCATCAGTATTTTTGCCGAGCAGCCACAGCCCGAACAATACCGCTAAAAACGCAAAGATTAATGCTGTTATCCAAACCAAAGAATAGTCGGGATGTCGGCTATAGGTCATCGATTGATAAAAAATCGTTGCGGTCATATAGGCAATGCCGGTTGTCCAGAACACCACCAACAAAGTCCAGTTCATGTTGGTTTCCCGGTAGATTGCAGCGGTTGCCGCAACGCAGGGAGCGTACAGCAAAATAAATAACAAATAGGCGAAAGCGCCGGCTTTGCCGTCAAAACTTTGCTGCATGGCGGCAAAGGTACCGGCATTGACTTCCTGTTCACTGGCTGCTGCGGCCACATCATCGACGGTGCCGATATTCAAACCCAATGGATCTAACAGGTTATCCGCAACGTCTTGCAGGTTTTTAGGTACAGTTAAACAGGCGTCAATCAAAGCCTGCTCAAGATTAAAGGGCGCTTTTTCGACGCTTGCGTCTGTTGTTGCCATCTGGCTGTATAAAGCATCCAGCGTTCCGACCACCGCTTCTTTAGCTAAAACGCCGGTAAAAATACCTACCGTTGCAGGCCAGTTGTCTTTTTCTATGCCCATCGGTTTAAACGCCGGTGTCAGGCCGCGGCCAATCTCGCTTAATACCGATTTATTGCTGTTTTCCTGTCCGAAGGTGCCATCCGTACCCAGTGCATTAAGAAAGTTCAGCACTAATACCATCGGCACGATGACTTTACCTGCATTGAACAAGAACGACTTGAGCCGGTCCCAGGTTCTGATAAAAACGCCGCGCACGGTCGGCATATGGTAAGCAGGCAGTTCCATAATAAAGGGGGCCGATTCGCCTTTAAACAGGGTGTGGCGCATGATCAAGCCGGTCAATACCGCGATTGCAATGCCCAACAAATACAGGCCGAACACCAGATTCTGGCCGCCGACCGGAAAAAATGCGGCGGCAAATAAGGCGTAAACCGGCAATCTGGCGCCGCAGGACATGAACGGGTTCATCAGGTTAGTCAATATCCGGTCGCGCTGGCTTTCCAGGGTGCGCGTCGCCATAATCGCCGGGACATTACAACCGAATCCGACGATCATCGGCACGAACGACTTGCCGGGCAAGCCGATCATGCGCATGAACCTGTCCATGACGAAAGCCGCCCTGGACATGTAGCCGGAATCTTCCAGAGCCGACAGGAACATGAACAGAAAGCCGACAATGGGGATAAAGGTAGCGACAACCTGAATGCCGCCGCCTACGCCATTGGTGATTAATACAATCAGCCATTGCGGCCAATTCAGGCCGGTAAGCGTCTGACTCAAGCCGTCGATCAACAAAGCGCCCACGGACTGATCGAAAAAATCGACGAAGGCGCTGCCGATATTGATGGTAAACATGAACATCGCATACATGACTAACAGGAAAACCGGGATGCCCAAAAAACGATTCAAGACGATGTTGTCGATTTTATCGGTAATGTGCCGACCCACTTCGGTTAGTTTGCAGACTGCGCCATGGGTTAATTCATTAACGAAGCCGTAGCGGGCGTCTGCCGCAAGAATGTCTATTTCATCATCCGTTTCCGCTTCTACCCGGCGCTGTAATTGGCTGACTGTCGGTAACAAGCGAGTTCCGGCAAACTGTTGGGCCAACGTATCGTCTTCCAGCAATCGAACGGCCAGCCAGCGCAGGTCGCACCGATTCTGTTGCGCGCGCTCAAGCAATAACGGTGAAATGTCATTGATAGCTTGCTCCAGCGCCGGTGTATAAGTGATTTTCACCGAAGGTATCGGCTTGACGATAGCGGCGCTATTGATTGCCGACTTTAATGTGCCGATACCGCCCTTGATGGAGGCGGTAATCGGGATAACCGGGCAGCCTAAAAACTGTTCGAGAAAATCAACATCAATTTTAATGCCGCGTTGCTTGACGGCATCCATCATATTGAGCACTAAAATCATCGGCACCCGCATCTCGATCAGTTGCGCGGTCAAATACAAATTTCGTTCCAGATTGGAGGCGTCGACAATGTTAATGATTAAATCGGCCTGCTTGGAGGCAACATAATCACGGGCGACTTTTTCATCCAAGGAAACCTGGTCGTCCGCGGCTTCTAAAGAATAGGTGCCGGGCAGATCGACTAATTCGATCAGTTTATGGTCGAAGCTGTATTCACCGGTTTTTTTCTCGACCGTAACCCCAGGCCAATTACCGACATGCTGCCTGGCGCCGGTGAGCGCATTAAATAATGTCGTCTTGCCACAATTTGGATTACCAACAACGCCAACCGTAAAATCAGTTTTCATTAGAGTTTCTCTATCAACAATATGGCTGCTTCGTCCTTGCGCAGGGTTAATGAAAATCCACGCAATTTAATTTCAACCGGATCTCCCATCGGTGCAAAACGGGTAACGCTAAACTCGGTTCCAGGCGTCAAGCCCATGGCCAGCAAGCGTTTTCGATAAGCCTTGCCCGACTGTTCAAAGCCGACTATCTTTCCCAAATCGCCCACAGCCAGGTTTTTTAAGCTTATTGTCATAAATTAACCATTGAAATAAAGTGCATTAAAAATCAACCGCTCCAGAAGTTATCAACAATCATTCTCATTAAAGAAACTATATCACAATAATCCGTGTAATTTCCGTATTTTTAAGCGGGTGTTTTTATAGGCGGCAAAAAGGGCGTACATAAGCAATTGCGCCTTGCTTTAACCTTAAAGGCAGGGAGAGATTGCACACATGAAAATCGAAGTCTTTTTATAAGCGACGTGTAACACGGCGACTTAACAAAGTTTAACGCGGGGCGGGCAAAAGCCCGAAGATGGGGACATGTGCTAAATATCCAGCGCACCAAAATTGAAAAGCACTGGAAACGTGGAAACGATGAAAGTTCAGCGTTTCCACATGCGTATCATTGAATATACGCTAATCTTTATACTTCAAATTCAGAACGATTACGCCCGGCGTTCAGCAATTCCTGCATCCATTTTGGCGCCACTCCGCGACCTGTCCATGTTTTATTATGATCATCAGGATGACGATATTTAATAGCAACCTTTGCGCCCTTGCGAACAGGCTTCTTCTCAGGCTCATGAATTTCCACAATGACATCAATAGACGCTGCCAATTCTTTAATTTGCGCTATAACTTCTTTGCGCTTATTAGCCTGTTTATTTTTTAATGCTTTTTCTGCATTTTCAATAACAGCCTGCAATTCACGTTCGGAAAGATTTTGATATTCAGTCATTTTGAGTCCTTAAAATAAGAAAAGTTATATTAACTATATCATCAATCTAATTATAAATATATTAGAGATATGGCGTACAAAGTTATTCAACCTTAAAATTCTTTTCATTTAATAACTGGCCGTGCTCATCAACCAGTCTTACAGCCCAGTTACCTTTTTTAGAATCGGTAAATAACTTACGACTGGATGTGCGCCATGAATCACCCGATATAATCAGCTCTTGCTTGGAAACAAGCACTCCATTTTTCAGCCACTCATGATAAACCCTTCTACCATTCATTGATTTTAATTCAGTAAAATAATAGATCCATGTCGGATTTTTTCCGCTAACATTCACGGTCCGCGTTATTTCACCTGCGGGTTCTTTATTATTAAGATCGTAAGTTAACACTGCCCTTGACACATTATGATTAACCTTTGAATGCCCGGGTTCTTTAATGACTTTTTCATTGGGTGGTCTTTTTACAGTTTTATTAACCGTAATGTCGGAAGCTGGTTTACTTTTCTTATTGGATTCTTTTGTCGGCTTAATTAGGGAGTTAGTTTTTTCGGCTACCTGTTTGGAACTATCCGATTTTTTTACCTCGGCCTCCTTAATCTCAACCTGCGGCACTACCTTTTCTTCTATAGTATTAACTACCAACGTCGCATTATCTGCATCGTTTTTTTGCGTACCTTTATTAATAACATAAAACAACATTGCTAAAATTAAAACCAGTACACCGGCGGCAAGCAATATCCTTTTAAAATCCCATTCGGTTATCATTTTAGGCTGAAAATTCTCCGTCGCTTTTCCACGTGCCGGATAGCTAACTTTAATTACAATATTTCTTTTGTCTGTCATAAAATCATATCGACCATACTTATAGGTGAAAACAATGGGTTGTTTTTCTTGGCTCGGCATCGCATATTTTAGTCAGCGAATGCGTTAAATCTTGGTAATATACTACTTAAGAGTTCAGACAAAGACAAAATCCTTACAGAATAAATTGGACATTCATAATGAGTAAGCTGCTTAAACTTTTTCAAGATTCTTCCTCCCTCTATGGCAGCAACGCCGGCTTTGTTGAGAACTTGTATGAACGATTCCTGGAAGACCCCGACTCGGTTGAACCCAGTTGGCAAAAGAAATTCAGCGAAATTCACAACGGCGCTGATTTTGAGACGCCTCATAGCCCTGTCGTAGAACGCTTTGCGCAGCTGGCGCTTAAATCCCAAGGCCGATTGGCGAAATTACAAGGCTTTACCGAAGAAAGCGTCAAAAAACAATCGGCTGTTGCCCGCCTTATTAACCATTACCGGGTTCGCGGCCATCAGATTGCCGCCAACAACCCACTGGGCAGAACCTTGCCGCCGCCTCCCGATATGGACCCTTCTTATTACGGTCTCTCCGAGCCTGATATGGACACCTTATTCGATACCGGCGCGCTTTACGGTATTGACCGGCTGCCTTTACGCGACATCATTGCCAATCTGCAAGAGATTTACTGCGGCAGCATCGGCTCTGAATACATGCACATCGTCGATACCCAAATCAGGCGCTGGATAATAAATCGTCTGGAAAGTTCTAAAGCCAACTTGGAGCTGGCGCCTGAAAAAAAACTCTGGACGCTTAAGCTATTGACCGCCGCTGAAGGCATAGAAAGCCATTTGCATAATCGATTTGTCGGTCAAAAGCGTTTTTCTCTGGAAGGCGGCGAATCGCTGATTCCGATTCTGGATGAATTAACGCAAGGGTTTGGCGAAAAGGGCGTTAATGAGATTGTGATCGGCATGGCTCACCGAGGCCGCTTGAATGTACTGGTCAACATCCTGGGCAAAAGCCCTGCGAGCCTGTTTAACGAATTTGCCGGCACCTCGCCGCTTTCTCCGGGTGTCAGTACCGGCGACGTAAAATATCACATGGGCTTTTCATCGGACATCAGTACGCCCGGCGGCCCGGTTCATATAACGCTGGCATTCAACCCATCGCATTTGGAGATCATCAACCCGGTGGTCGAAGGTTCGGTCAAGGCCCGTCAGGACAGGGCGGGAATAAACGGCAGCAATACGGTAATTCCCATTTTAATCCACGGCGATGCGGCCTTTTCCGGGCAAGGCATCATCATGGAAACCCTGAACATGTCGCAAACCCGCGCTTTTTCCACCGGCGGAACCGTGCATATCGTCATCAACAATCAAATCGGCTTTACTACCAGCAACCCGCTGGATGCGCGCTCCACGCTTTATTGCACCGACGTAGCCAGCATGATCCAGGCGCCGGTTTTTCACGTCAACGGCGATGATCCCGACGCCGTTATCTTTGTAACCCAATTGGCAATGGACTACCGGATGACCTTTAATAAAGATGTGGTCATCGACCTTATTTGCTATCGCCGACTTGGGCATAATGAAGCCGATGAGCCTTCAACCACGCAGCCCTTGATGTATAAAAAAATCCGCAAGCTCAAGACGACGCGGAAGCTTTACGCCGAAAAACTCATCAAAACCGGGCTCATCACTCATGAACAAGCCACCGAGTTGGAGCAAAATTACCAAAAACTGCTCGAAGCCGGTGAAGTGGTGTCCCGGCCGGTCCTGACCGACGGCCCCTATCCTTACACCAACCAATGGAATAAATTCCTGGGCAGCGACTGGAAATCAGCTTGTAATACAGCCGTTTCCATGGACCGCCTGCGCTTTTGTAACGACAGGATGCAGCGCTTGCCGACCGGTTTTGAAATGCACCCCAGAGTCGCCAAAGTCATGGACAACCGCCGTAAAATGGCGGCGGGAGCCATGCCGCTGGACTGGGGTTTTGCCGAAAACATGGCCTATGCGACGCTGTTGACGGAAAAATACCATGTTCGTCTGACCGGGCAGGATGTCGGTCGCGGCACTTTTGTGCATCGGCATGCTGTTTTGCATAATCAACTGCATAATAAAACCTACACGCCGCTTAAACATCTGGACAAAGATCAGGGCAATGCGCAGATTTTCGACTCGCTGCTTTCCGAAGCGGGCGTGTTGGGTTTCGAATACGGCTACAGTACGACGATGCCGAATACCCTGGTTATTTGGGAAGCGCAATTCGGCGATTTCGCCAATGGCGCGCAAGTGGTTATCGACCAGTTTATCAGTTCCGGCGAAACCAAATGGGGGCGCATGTGCAATCTGGTGATGCTGCTTCCGCACGGCTTTGAAGGCCAGGGACCGGAGCACTCCTCAGCCCGGCTGGAACGCTATCTGCAACTGTGTGCCGAACATAACATGCAGGTTTGCAGCCCGACTACGCCCGCGCAAATATTTCATTTGCTGCGCCGCCAGATGCTGCGGCCGTATCGGAAACCCTTAATAATTATGAGCCCCAAGAGTTTGCTGCGTCACAAGCTTGCGGTCTCCACACTGGAAGATTTGACGAACGGTCAATTCCTGCCGGTCATCGGCGAGCAGGACGACATCAATCCCAAAAAGGTGACTCGCCTGGTCATGTGCGCAGGCAAAGTCTATTACGACCTGCTGGAAACACGGCGCCAGGACGACCTTAAGCATGTCGCCATTGCCCGCATAGAACAGCTCTACCCTTTTCCCGATGAGTTATTCAAAGCGGAAGTCGGCAAATACCCGCAGCTTAAAGAATTCATCTGGTGTCAGGAAGAGCCCCAAAATCAAGGCGCCTGGTATCAATCCCGGCATCACTTTACCGATAATCTCGGTTCCAAAATCAGCATGACTTATGCCGGTCGAGAGGCATCGGCAGCGCCTGCTGTCGGCAATTTCCGCGTCCATATCGAACAACAAAAAGCGGTCGTTCAATCGGCCCTTTACGGCAAACTTTCAGGAAAATAACATGAGCATTGAAGTCCTAGTTCCCAACCTACCCGAATCCGTCTCCGATGCAACGTTGATCACTTGGCATAAGCAACCCGGCGATACCGTTATCAAGAACGAAAACCTCGTTGATCTTGAAACGGACAAGGTGGTGCTTGAAGTTCCTGCGCCGGAATCCGGCATCCTTGGCAAAATACTCAAGGAAGACGGCTCCATTGTGGTCGGCGGCGAAGTACTGGCTTTGCTGGAACCGCAAGCCGTAGAAGAAGGCCAAAAAACAGCGGCGACCGCTCCCGAACCTGAGGACGAGGATGAATCGGACATACCGCTAAGCCCGTCGGTACGCCGGTTAATTGCTGAAAATGCGCTGGACCCTTCCATTATCAAGGGCTCAGGAAAGGATGGGCGTCTTACTAAAACCGATGTTTTGGATTACCTCCATAAAAAAACCCTGCAGGAAGCTCAACTTATAGTTCCGACCGCCAAAGCCGAAATCCCCCCCAGTCCCCCTTTGACAAAAGAGGAGACAGCTACCGCCATCAGTCACCCTACGCCTAAAGAGGAAACAGGCCGGGTGATTTCAAATCTGCGGCCGGAGCAGCGCGTCCCCATGACTAGGCTAAGAGCCAAAGTTGCCGAACGCCTGCTACAGGCGCAGCAAAATGCGGCGATGCTGACCACATTTAATGAGGTCAACATGCAAAACGTGATCGATCTTCGCAACCAGTACAAAGAACGCTTTGAAAAAAAGCACCATGTCAAACTGGGCTTTATGTCTTTCTTTGTCAAGGCGTCTATCGAGGCTTTAAAGCGCTTTCCGGCCATCAATGCTTCCATCGACGATAACGATATTATCTATCACGGCTACTATGACATAGGCATTGCGGTCAGTACCGAGCGCGGCCTGATCGTGCCGGTACTGCGCGATGCGGACCAACTCGACTTTGCCGGCATCGAACAAAGCATCGTCGATTTCGGCGCAAAGACCCGGTCCGGCACCCTGACATACGACGATTTGAAAGGCGGCACCTTCACCATTACCAACGGCGGCATTTTCGGCTCGATGTTGTCCACGCCGATACTCAATCCGCCGCAGTGCGCCATCCTGGGCATGCATGCCATCAAGGAGCGCCCCGTGGTTGAAAACGGACAGATTGTTATCAGGCCGATCATGTACCTGGCTTTATCGTACGATCATCGATTGGTTGACGGGCGCGAGGCCGTGCAATTTCTAGTCACCATCAAAGAATGCCTGGAAGCGCCCGCCCACCTATTGCTTAACATATAAAACCATGTCAAAAAAACAAGTAAAGTCGTTTGATGTCATCGTCATCGGCGCAGGACCGGCAGGCTATTCCAGCGCCATCCGATGCGCCCAGCTCGGCTTAAAAACCGCCTGTATCGATAACTGGCATGATGAAGAAGGCCAAAGCAGTCTGGGCGGCACGTACCTAAACGCCGGTTGCGTTGCGTCTATCGCCCTGCTGGAATCGGCGAAAATTTATCAATCGATCAACCACAGCCTGAAAGAACACGGTATTCAGGCAGAGGCCGTTTCGGTGGATATTGCGCTGATGATGCAGCGCAAAAACAATATTATTGACGCACTCAGCCGACAAATCGCCGACTCGTTCGCCCATTACAAAATCGACTGCATTCAGGCGGAGGCCAAGCTGCTCAATGAGCGGCGGGTGGAAATCACGCCGACCGATCATTCCGCTGTATCGATAATCGAAGCCAAGCATATTGTCCTGGCCACCGGCTCCTCCCCGGTCGATTTATCCTGCGCACCGATTGATAATGAATTTATTATTGATACCGCCATGGCTTTGAATCTCGACGCGGTACCCAAGAGATTGGCCATTATCGGTGCAGGCATCATAGGCCTCGAATTAGCAGGCATCTGGAACAGACTCGGTGCCGAAACCATTCTGCTGGAAGCGCAGGAATCATTTTTAGGCATGGCCGACCAGCAAATTGCGCGGGAGGCCTATCGCATCTACACCGAACAAGGACTGGAACTGCGTCTGGGCGCACGGGTTATTTCAGCCAAAAAAGGCAGTAAAAAAGTCACCGTAGAATACCAGGATAGTGAGGGCACTCATGCCCTGCGCGTCGACAAACTGATTGTTGCATCCGGCCGAAAACCCAATACCGAACATCTGGCCGCCGCAGAAGCCAATTTACTGCTCGACGAAAACGGCTATGTCCACGTCGATGAAAACTGCCGCACCACCCTGCCCGGCGTTTACGCGATAGGCGACCTGACCTTGCTCGGCCCGATGATTGCCCATAAAGGCATAGAAGAAGGATTATTCGTTGCCGAACAAATCGCCGGTCTCCACAACCCCGTCAACTACGACCTCCTGCCCAGCGTTGTTTTTACCGACCCCGAGATTGCCTGGGTAGGCCAAACCGAACAAGCCTTAAGGGCGATGGGCGAACCCATAAAAATCGGCACCTTTCCGTTAAAAGCCACCGCTCGCGCCCAAGCCATGGGCCAGACTGAGGGTATGGTTAAAATTATCGCACACGCAGAAACCGATGCCCTGCTCGGCATTCATATCATTGGCACGCAAGCCTCCGAAATGATTGCAGAAGCCGTGCTGGCCATGGAGTTTTCCGCAAGCAGCGAAGACCTGGCCAGAACCATACACGCCCACCCTACCCTCGCCAAAGCCTTGCATGGCGCGGCGCTTACGCTTAAAAACAAAAAATAACAATTCGACCTATTACCCAAACATGATTTTTAACTCTGTTTAGTCGCACAAACTTGGGCTGGATATACAGCAGTTAAGTGATGGGGCGGCACTACTTCAATGGTGAAACCGTACACGTTCCTTCTAGTGTCCCATTTCTAAAGCATCCTGCCTTATTTCGTGTCAAAATATGCCTTTACCTTAAATGTATAAATCGAGAACTTAAGTCTTTATGAAAATAGCTATTTTGTCCCGTAACCCCAAACTGTATTCGACCTCTCGATTGGTCAAAGCCGCAGAAGCCAGGGGTCATAAGGTACGGGTTTTGGATGTGTTGCGTTGCTATATGAATATTACCTCGCATAATCCTTCTATCCATTATCGAGGTGAAGACTTAACGGGATTCGATGCCGTTATTCCCCGGATTGGCGCTTCAGTCACTTTCTACGGAACTGCGGTATTAAGGCAGTTTGAAATGATGAATGTTTTTCCTTTGAATGAGTCGGTGGCCATCTCGCGGTCACGCGATAAATTAAGATCAACCCAGTTATTGGCCAGAAAAGGTATCGGCCTACCGGTAACCGGCTTTGCCAATAATCCTGATGATATTGAAGACTTGATTGCTCAAGTCGGCGGCGCTCCGCTGGTGATTAAACTGCTGGAAGGTACGCAAGGCATTGGCGTGGTCCTGGCGGAAACCCATAATGCCGCAGAGAGCGTTATTCAGGCTTTCATGGGACTCAAAGCCAACATCATGGTGCAGGAATTTATCAAGGAAGCCGGCGGCAGTGACATTCGCTGCTTCGTGGTGGACGGCAAAGTCGTTGCCGCGATGAAACGCCAAGCAACGGCCGGTGAGTTTCGCTCAAATTTACACCGCGGCGGTTCTGCAACATTAGTGCGATTAACGCCAGAAGAACGTTCTACCGCAGTGCGAGCTGCAAAAATCATGGGACTGAACGTGTGCGGCGTCGATATGCTGCGTTCCAATCACGGCCCGGTCATTATGGAGGTTAACTCATCGCCCGGATTGGAAGGTATCGAAGCTGCCAGCGGCAAGGATATTGCGGATTTAATCATCCAGTTTATTGAAAAACGCTTTGAGACGCTGGAAATCTGTAAAGACAGATCGCCTACCAGCACCAACACCAGAACCCGTACTCGCGGTAAAGGTTAACCGTGCAACCGGTTTTCAAGACGCGTAGACTACCCTTTCAATTATCTTAAGCAGGCAGAGCATGTCGGATTTTAAAAAGTATCATTGTTTGGAATGTGAGCACATCTATGATGAAGCCAAAGGCGACCCTGATAGCGGTATTGCACCGGGAACCCGCTGGGCGGACATCCCCGATAGCTGGGATTGCCCGATATGCGGCGCTCCAAAAAGCTTTTTTAAGTTGGTGGAATAATCGAGTGCTTTGGGATTAGGGCATTAAAAATGAAACTTAACTTTCTTCCGGCAATGACTCCCGGCAATTGCTCCATGCAATCGCCGACAATTCCCCCATTCGACAAATCCGCAAAACCACTCATTTTGGCGCTGCTGCTTTTTTGTCCCTTATCCGCATTCGCTGCCAATACTTGGAGCTATCACCAGGAAAGCGACCGGCTAAGTAATCGAACCTTTAGCTTTGCCCAATCACCTTTGCCGCCTCGCGGTCTTTACGACAACCTCAGACTGGACATTATCTGCAAGGACAATACCTTGCAAGTGGCTGTTGAGGCCGACAGCTTGATCGCCTCGCAGGGCAGCGCCTTTGGTTTTGAATACCAAATCGACAAGAATCCCCCCGTTACGCTTCAAATGAAGACCTTTAAGGACACCAAGCGCAGAGGCTATACCGAAGAATCGGCCAAACGCATCGTCGATGACCTATTGACCGGTCAGTCCATTTTTATCCGCATCAACACCATGATACGCACGGTCTTGTCCGCCGCAATGCCGTTAGAAAATGCCGCCGAACCCATTAAACACGTCGTTACCGATTGCGGCCTTAACTTATCCGATAACGCTGCCGGCGAATCCGCCTACAGCCTAACCGAATTTGAACTAGCATTTGGCAAACTGCCTTCAGAGCAGCAACAGCAAGTATTGAATAAAATAAAAAAAATCATCATGGAAACACAAAAGGCTCTTTTGATAGAGAAATGAGTATAATTACAAACATTCTCGAACGCTGAGCTGAACTGGCCGGAAACATCGCAATGAAATCACAACCTATTTTTGATTACCCTCTATTTGCACTTGGATTTAGAGCTTTTTTTGCGTTGGCAGGCCTCGCGGCGTTGATCCTGATTGTGTTTTGGAATGCCATATTCAACGGCACGTTAACGTCGGAACATTATTATCCCAATAACTACTGGCATGCGCACGAAATGCTGCTGGGCTATGCCGTAGCCGTCATTGCAGGTTTTTTATTAACAGCGGTTAAAAACTGGACCGGCAAACCGACCTTAACCGGCGACCCATTGGCAAGTCTGTGCCTGTTATGGCTTTATGGGCGTATCCTGCCGTTTTATGCAGGCCTGTTGCCTGACGCCTTGATTGCACTGGTGGATTTTGCATTTTTGCCCGCCCTAGCTTATCAAGTCAGCAAACCGATCATTGAGGCCAAACAGTATAGAAATCTCTTTTTTATAGGGCTGATAATGTTATTGGCCCTAGGTAACGTATTGATCCATGCCCAAATGCTGGGCCTGCAAGAAAACACTGCAACAATAGGAATTCAGCTGGTCGTTGCGACTATCATTATTTTAATTTTGATTATCGCCGGGCGGGTATTTCCTTTTTTTACCGAGCGTGGCATACCGGGAACACTGATCATCAAAAATCCATTACTGGATAACGCATCGGTAGCTTCAGCCGTTATCGTATTTGCCCTGCAAATATTCGGTATTTCAGGAACCTTGCTGGCCTTGGCGGCGATTGTTGCCGTCGCCGTTAACGTCGCCAGACTATCCGGCTGGTATGTGCAACGCGTCATGTACGTACCCTTGTTATGGGTGCTTTATGCCGGTTACGGCTGGATCATTCTGGGTTTTATGTTGACGGTATTATCGGCCTATTCCGTAGTGCTGCCGTCATTGGCGCTGCATGCCTTTACGCTGGGAGGTATCGGCGTATTAACACTGGGCATGATGGCGCGGGTATCGCTAGGCCACACCGGTCGGGCGATGAAGGCTTCCAATACGATAGCCATCGCGTTTGTGTTGATTAATGTCGCCGCCTTGTTTCGGGTTTTATTGCCGATAGCGATGCCACACTGGTACGAAAATTTAATCTACATATCGACACTGTCCTGGCTGGCGGCATTCTCCTTGTTCGTCTTTGTCTACGCCCCCATATTAAGCCGTGCCAGAATTGACGGTCAGGATGGTTAATGCTCGCCAAACTAGACGGCATTGTTGAACTGATAACCAGTTCGCTGGTTTTGTTTTCCAGTATCGGTATTTTTGTACTGACCTTGAATGCCCGTTATACCCATGCCATCGGGCGGGTAAGAGACATTTACACCGAGCTGAAAACCAGCAACGAAGCAGAAAAACTGGAAATAGAACTCAACACCATGGTGTACCGATGCCATGTGCTCAAATGGAGTTTCGGCCTACTGCTGTGCAGTGCGATCAGCAGCGGCGTGTTTATGCTCGGCTCAATAGCTTTGCGGTTTACCGATCAAATCAACGCTGAAGTTTTGATCTTGTTTGTCGTGTTCAGCGTGTTGTTTATTTTCAGCTCAATGGTTTGTTTGTTTATCGACGTGCTGACTTCTTTACGGGCGACTATGATTCATATTGAGAGAGTGAAATAACAGAACAAACAAATCTTGTGTTAAAAATCTTATAGAGGCTAAATTTATGACAACTAATCTTGCTATTGATGATGATTTAATTAATGAGGCGTTAACACTAGGACACTTTAAAACCAAGGAAGATACGGTTGTTACGGCGTTAAGAGAGTTTATTAATCACCGTAAGCAAGCGGAAGTTATTGATCTGTTCGGCAAATTCGACCCTGACCCTGATTACGATTACAAGCAAGGGCGACATTCTTGAAAGTATTGGTCGATACCTGCATCTGGTCACACGCGCTCCGTTCTAAAAAACCGGAGTTTGAATCGCAGGTAAAGAGTCTGGAAACACTCATAGCCGACCGGCGCGTGTTTATTATTGATGCTATTCGACAAGAGATTTTATCCGGCTACAGCGATTTGAATAAATTCGAACTGCTGAAAACCAAACTGAGTTATTTTGAAAACACGCCCATTTTGGATGAAGATTATATTATTGCGGCCAAGTTCTATAATGAATGCCGCCAAAAAAGGCGTTCAGGGATCGCACATTGATTTATTGATTTGCGCTGTTGCGGTGCGCGGTTAAACATCCCAACATTTACTAGCGATAAGGACTTTGGTTTTTATCAACAATACCTACCCATCAAGCTTTACCCTACGACAACTTGATGCGGCAATCAGTATAGTTTTAAATGCAGATATTGCAGGAACAATATATCTGTCCATGCAGCCGTACCCATCGAACGACTCTGTTACAGGCAATCAATGATCACCACGATTGATATTGTGTTGATGCTCAATACCTTCGGTTAAATTATAACCTTCGTAATTGAATAGATCATTGGTAAAAAACAAACGCATATCTATAATCCAAGCAATTTTTCTTTGCTGATTGTTTTCTATAATAATGCTTGAAAGTTTCTGATTGTTATCAATAATCTGAACCACAATTGTTTTTGGGTTCATAGGGTCTTCTTTTAGCGCACCTGACACAATACGCTGAGCAGCTTCCATTGTCAGTACTTGATGCGTAATAAGTTGCTCAGCGTTTTTATCATCTTTAAGTGACTGCGCGTTAAAATAACCAACATCATAGACGACCTTAAATAACAGACCAATGATAATCACGACCCCATAAACAGAGAGGCCAATTTTTAATCGCCTTCTAATACGAGGATTTGATAGTTTTTTTATAATAACGGAAATTTTCATACTCATTTTTATTGCGGTTCCATGGCTTTATTTGTCATGGTGATGGTGGATTCAACTCTGAAAGATTTGCTCTCAATGACCGGTTTTGGCTGGAAGCTGATATTCAGTTTCAACTAAAAACCAATACCACCTTGGAGGGGGTTAGAAATAACCGCTACTTTCTTGTTTTAGTTCCGTAGGCTGAGTTTACAACTCCATTCCGAACATTTTGACAGCTATTTGTAAATATGTTTTCGATGAGCAATATCGTTAAGAACAATTATCAATCGATCACCTTCAAATACTGCCAATAATCGGTAATCGCCAACTCTGTAAGACCAAAACTCCGACAACGGGCCTTGCAGTTGTTTTCCCAGTTGCCGTGGATCGTCTAATTTAGCCAACCGGGAAGTAAGAAAGGTACTGATCCTTTGCTGTATCGGTTTATCCAACTTGTTAAACTGTTTTGCTGCTTGAACAGTAAACTCAATCTTCCAAGTCATTGTCTTTTATTAGTTGATCTAAAGACACGGTTTGACCGGTACGCTTGTATTCAGCATAGGATTGTTCGGCCCGTGCAACCGCTTCCCTTTCGGACTGGTAATCAAGAATAAAGTCTTTAATCAGCTGAGAAACACTGATGCCCTGCTCTACTGCGATATGCTCAAGCTGGTGCTCTAGCTGTTGGTCTAATGTAATCATATAATCACCTCATTATTTTTCAGAGTAATTTATTTTACATGGTTAGGTTTGATCTTTTCTCGTAGCCGCTCCAATAACTGCTCGGCGAAACCTGTTTCAGGAACCGCTTTTACCGGAACGTACCAATGCTGCTCGCCTGCAATGCTCATGCACTTTACCGCGTCCTTCTCGGTCATCAATACCGGCCCGGCGTCTGGAAACGAGATGTCGCTAGACTGGAATTGATAATGATCCGGAAAGCTGCTCGTTTTACAGGTCAAGCCTGCTGACTCCAGCAGTTTAAAAAACCGGTCGGGGTTGCCTATTCCGGCCAACGCATGACAACCGGTTGCGCTAAATTCCTGTAACGGTTTTTGCTGTCCGGTGGCGAGGTTGACGGCGGTGTTGCCGGTGATTTGCATCGAAAACTCATTGTCTTCCGATTTTTCCCCATTCACGACAATAAAGTCGACGCTCTGCAAGCGTTCTATCGGTTCGCGCAGCGGCCCTGCCGGTAGGCAATAGCCGTTGCCAAAGCGTCTTTCCCCGTCGATCACGGCGATCTCAATGTCCCGGTTCAGCGCGTAATGTTGCAGGCCGTCATCGGATAAAATGACATTGCAGTCTGACTTTTCAAGCAGCAGTCTGGCGGCATCTACCCGTATCGGACTTACGGCCATTGGGCAACCTGTTTGCCTGGCTATCAACAGGGCTTCGTCTCCGACCTGTTCCGCCGTGCTGCCTGCATCGACCCACTGCGGCCAAACTTCAGCTTGTCCGCCATAACCTCTGCTGATAATGCCGGGCTTAAAACCCTCACTTTCAAGCAACTCGGCCAACCAGATAATCAACGGCGTTTTGCCGGTGCCGCCCACGGTAATATTACCTATCACGATAACCGGAACCGGCAGGGTGTGCTTTTTTAACACGCCGATACGGTACAAAAATTTCCTGAACTTAACAAAATCGCTGAATAAAAAACCCAGCGGCATCAAGAACACGCCGATAAACGGGTCTTTATACCAAATGTCCACCAGCCATCGGGATAAGGTTTTTTTCATGGTTATTCGGTCGGATGCAGCGTTGCAAAAGTGATGTGACTGAATCCCACTTGACCGGCAATATCCAGCGCAGTCATGACCGCTTTGTTGGGCGTTTTGTCATCGGCGTTGATGATAAAAGGGACATCCTTTGAATTCTCCGCGAGTCTGCTCAATTCCTGTTTCAAGCCTGCCCGGCTTTGATCGATTAGTTGATGAGACAAGCCGTCATCGCCGACCAGGGAGTAAATACCGTCTGCATCAATCATCAGGGAAACCGTTTTGGGATGCTCCTCGGCCGCCGATCCTTCCGCTTCGGGAAGCTTGATATTGACTTCCGTATGTTGATTAAAGGATGTGGAAACCATGAAAAAAAGCAACAACACAAAAAGCACGTCGATCATTGAGATCAACGTAATATCGACATTTTCCCTTTTTTTACGTTGAAACTTCATCAGGACTCTTTCCGGTCTTCATGCAAAATATCAACCAGTTTTAACGCTTCTTCTTCCATGGTGACTACATATTCGTCGACCAATCTTTCAAAATAGCGATGAAAAACCAAACTGGGGATAGCCACCGTCAAACCCGACGCCGTAGTAATCAGCGCGACCGAAATACCGCCGGCCAAAACGGCGGGATTGCCTGAGCCATGCTGCAAAAGCGAGGCAAAAATATCAATCATGCCGAATACGGTACCCAATAAACCCAGTAACGGGCTGACTGCGGCAATCGTACCCAGGGTGTTGAGAAAGCGTTCCAGGTCATGCACGACCCTGCGACCGGCTTCTTCAATGCATTCCTTCATGAATTTCCTGCCATGATGACTATTGGCAAGACCTGCGGCCAAAATACAGCCGAGCGGCGAGCTGCTTCTCAAGTGCCGCAAGGTAACATCATCCAGCTTTTTTTCGCGGGATAACCGCCATACCTGCGCGACAAGCTCAGGCGGCAAAATCTTCTTTCTTCGTAAGGACCAAAAACGTTCCGCGATAATGCCCATGGCACCAATGGAACTCAGTATGATCGGCAACATCATCCAGCCGCCGCTTTTTATGATTTCAAACACATTATTTCCCAAGAAAATTGCAGGTGGGTTAGACGCAACCCGATACTTTGCTGTTTGCACATCATTGTCCGCTTTTAAACAGGGGGAAGAAGCTGACTTTATGACGTGCGTTGGATATATTTTAACTCAAGACAGCGCTATTTTGAGAACTTTCCCGCCCCACCCAGATATAGGCAATGACAAAAGCAATACTACAAAATACTGCCGCCATTGAATAGACGAACTCCGCGCCCAACGACTCCCAATAATAACCGCTATAGTAACTGCCCAGCATGCCTCCCAAGCCGAAAGTCAAGCTGGTGTATAGCGCTTGACCTTTGCCCTGGTGCCGGTCGCCAAAATACAGATGAACCAAATGAATGGCGGCAACATGAGCGCCCGCAAAGGTTGCCGCGTGTAATAATTGAGCAAAAAGCAGCAGCCAGAAATAGTCGACACACCAGGCGATCATCAGCCAACGAACAACCGACAGCAGAATACTGGACAATAAAATCGTTCTTAGGGAAAAACGCTTCAACACACGGCGCATGTAGATGAATAAAACGATCTCGGCAAATACGGCCAGCGCCCACAAAAATCCGGTCAGGCTTGCCGTGTATTGATAATGCTTAAGATAGATCGAGTAAAAAACGTAGTAAGGCGCGTGCGCAAGCTGTAACAGCATATAAACGACCAGAAAAGCCCAAAGTTCAGGGCTTTTCATGATTTGCATCATGCCGACGGCGGCAACATGATGAGAGGCTTGTATGGTCGGCGTCATTAGGCTGACCACCCAGATTAGCGTCATCAATAGGGCAATCGCCATAGGGATAATCTGCGCGGACTGATAATCCAGCAACCGCCCTACGCCCAGCACCGCAACAATAAAACCGATAGATCCCCATAGTCTTATTTGGCTGTAACGATGCGCTTCATTTTTTAAATGGTACAAGGTTACCGCTTCGAATTGCGGCAAAGCGGCATTCCAAAAAAAACTAAAGCCAATCGTTATCCAGGCAACCCAGAAATAACCATGAACATATAAAAACCCGGCAAATAATAAAGCGGTTAAAAATGCGGCTATACGAATAATGCGCAAATTCTTTCCGGTACGATCGGCAATCCAGCCCCATAAAATTGGAGCAATAATTCTTGTGCCGCTTAGCATTGCGGAAAGCTCGCCGATTTCAATGGGATTAAAGCCGCTTTCTTTTAAATAGAGGCCCCAATAAGGGATAAAAACGCCTACTGTTGCAAAATAAAAGAAGTAAAAGCCCGACAGCCGCCAGTATGGGATAGACATTGAATTATTCATCTTCGCTAATTCCCACGCGTTACGCTCGTCTTTATATACAAGTTCCCACGTAACTCGTCATACCGGCCGGAAAGCGAGTATCCAGTGCCCTGAATGACGAGCTTAAATACGTCCATATAATCTGGACTCCGGCACAAATCCGTCTGGAACGGATTTGCATTAACCCAAAGGGTGTCAGGCAGGATAGCCTGACATGAATCCCTGCCGGAATGACGGTCTTCCCATAGACTTGTATATAACGACGAGCGCGTTGCGTGAAAATGCCTTGGTGGACGCGTTGGGTCCCCTGTTTTTGCCATCTGCGTTTCGGATATTTGCGTTATTCGCGGCGCCGCTTGCCACTGCCATTAAGCTAAGGAAAAAATCTCCCTCTCCTGTTGGAGAGGGTCGGGGTGAGGAGAATAAAAACAAGTCAATGCTTTATTTGATCCCCTCATCCTAACCTTCTCCCGCTGGGAGAAGGGACTGGTCTCTTAACTTAATGGCAGTAACGCAGGGCGTGGGAGTGAAATAATATACTTATCTTAAAACAGGCAATCCCGATTGCACGTTGATATTTTGCGCCCGATGACGCAACAAATGATCCATGATCACTATCGCCATCATCGCTTCGGCAATCGGCGTTGCGCGTATGCCTACGCAGGGATCGTGACGACCTTCGGTGACCACATCAATAGCCTCGCCTTGCAGATTGATGCTTCTGCCCGGCAGGCGCAGGCTGGAAGTTGGCTTCAAGGCGATACTAGCCGTAACATTCTGGCCGCTGGAAATACCGCCCAAAATGCCGCCGGCATGATTGCTTAAAAAACCGTCCGGGGTGATTTCATCGCGAAACTGGGTACCTTTGCTGTTGACGCAATCAAAACCGTCGCCGATTTCCACGCCTTTTACCGCATTAATGCTCATCAAGGCATGAGCCAGATCGGCATCAAGCCGATCAAAAACAGGCTCGCCCAAACCCGGCGGGACGTTGGTTGCAACCACTTCTATCCTAGCTCCGATGGATTCGCCTTCCTTGCGCAACGCATCCATATAAGCCTCCATTTCAGCCACTTTATCCGCATCCGGGCAGAAAAAAGGATTGCTGTCGATAATCGTCCAATCGACTTTCTCGATTTTTATCGGACCCAGCTGCGATAGGTAACCGCGTATTTCTATGCCCGCCTGTTCCTTGAGGTATTTTTTGGCGATGCCGCCCGCCGCAACACGCATGGCCGTTTCACGGGCCGATGAACGCCCTCCGCCGCGATAATCCCTGATACCGTATTTGTGCTGATAGGTATAGTCCGCATGGCCGGGCCTGAAGGTATCGGCGATCTTGGAATAATCCTTGGAGCGTTGATCGGTATTTTCAATTAACAACCCAATCGACGTACCGGTGGTTTTGCCTTCAAACACGCCGGACAGAATTTTGACTTCATCGGCTTCACGCCGTTGAGTGGTGTGCCGCGAGGTGCCGGGCTTCCTGCGATCGAGATCTTCCTGCAAATCGGCTTCGGTCAAGGCCATTCCCGGAGGACAGCCATCAACGATACAACCTATGGCCGGGCCGTGACTTTCGCCAAACGAGGTGACGGTAAATAATTTTCCTATTGAGTTTCCAGACATATTTAATCTAAAGCCGCTAAAAATAATTCGTTATATTGACTGACCTGTTCGGCCGTCAGCAAAAATACGCCATCGCCGCCGCGCTCAAAACTCAGCCAGTAAAAAGGCACATCGGGGAAAGCGTTTTGCAACGTTTCGGCGCTGCTGCCCACTTCCACAACCAGAATCCCCTGCTCTGCCAGATATTGGTCGGCATCGACCAGAATGCGCAAAACAATGTCCAGCCCAGTGTGTCCGCCTTTAAAGCCCATATCAGGCTCGGCGCGAAATTCTGCGGGTAATTGTTCCCATTCTTCAAGGCACACGTAAGGGGGATTGCTGACGATGATGTCGTAGCGCGTATCGGGCAGTTCTTTAAACAAATCCGACTGGTAAAGCGTCACCGCGTCGGCCAGTTGATGCTTGGCGACATTCAGCTCCGCCACGGCCAGCGCATCCGCCGATAGATCCACCGCATCGACGTAAGCGTCGGCAAAGGCATAAGCGCAGGCGATGGCGATGCAGGCGCTGCCGGTACACAAATCCAGAATGCGGACGACCTGCTCTTCATCCACCCAAGGCGCAAAACGCTGTTCGATTAATTCGGCAATAGGCGATCTCGGCACCAGCACCCGCTCGTCAACATAAAATGACAGACCCGCAAAAATGGCTTCATGGGTCAAATAAGCGGCCGGTATGCGTTCGTTGATGCGTCTGTCAATCATATCGATCACAGCCTGGCGTTCAGTCAGCGTTAAAACGCTTTGCAGATACGCATCGGCCAGATTATAGGGCTGATAAATGGTATGTAAAACCAGGGCCGCCGCTTCATCCAATGCAGTTGTAGTCCCATGCCCGAAACTCACTTTGGCCTCGGTAAAACGGCTGGCGGCCCAGCGAATGTAGTCGCGAATGGTTGATAAAGTTGTTAAAACTTCAGATGGCGTTGTTTTCATTGCTGTACAAAGTAAGATAGCTGTAATACGGTTCGACGAATAGACGGATTTTAAACTAAACTTTGCGAGCTTGTTTGAATATTAAGTAGACACAACATGGGCCAAACCAACAACAACCTTAACAATGTCACCGCAAGTTTGGCTAAAAACAAACTTTTAACGGACTGTTATCGGCATATGCAATCCGATGACCTGATGCTGCCGACTATCCCGGATGTTGCTTTTAAAATTCGCCGCGCCATTAATGACGATAAATCCAGCACCTCCTCAATAGCCCGCATAGTCCAAATTGATCCGTCAATTACCGCCAGACTGATACAAATCGCCAACAGCCCTTTATATAGGGGTCGAAAAAAAATTGAAAGTTGCCCCGAAGCGCTAACCCGATTGGGATTGAAAACGGCCCAGGACATTATCACTGCGTTTGCGATGAAATCGGTATTTAACGCCAAGTCCCACGTTATCCGGCAAAAAATGGCCGAGTTATGGGCGCACAGCAGTTACATTGCCTCCATCAGCGCCGTTTTCGCCCATAAAATTCCCGGATTCGACCCGGACCGAGCCATGCTGGCCGGACTGATTCATGATATTGGCATCGTACCCATTTTGACTTATGCCGATAACCATCCCGATATTCTTGCTAATCCAAAAGACCTTGTAGAAACGGTCAAGGAATTGCGAGCAGATATTGGCGTGCAAATCATTCGTCACTGGGATTTTCCTGAGGATTTTGAAGAGGTGGTGATTAATGCCGAAAATTGGTTTCGCAATAACAATAACCCGGCCAATTACGCAGACATTGTGATGATTTCGCAGTTGCACAGTTTTATCGGGAAAGTTGATATAAAAAAAATACCCAAAATAGATGCCCTGCCCGCTTATAAAAAGCTGGCCGGACATTTGGATGCAAACGACAGCATCAATATACTGGATACTGCCAAAGATGAAATCGAGCACATTCGGCAAATGCTGGCTTAATGGACATTAACTCGCTAATAAACACCCAGTCCCTGTCAGCTCCTGGCAGACTGTTGGAGAACACCTTAAACCTGAAAGTCGGTCAACAGCTTGACGTAAAAGTGATCAACGCCGAGATACAAGCGGCAAAAAATGCGATTACCTTATCGTTGGGCGGCAAGGACGTCAGCGTACAAAGCAGCCAGCCGGTTACGTTAAGCCCTGGGCAGGATTTGAAAATTCAGGTGACTCAAATAGCGCCTTCCATCGAATTTAAGGTTCTCGATCCGTTACCCGAACTAAAAAACCAAGCCATTGAATTGCGCTTAAAGTTAATACCGACTGCCAGGGATGGCGGGAGTGCCGCAAGCGGTAAGGAACCGATGCGGCCGACTGCAAAAGACGTCGCAACCGGTCGACTGACAATTACCGAGAAACAGGATAACGTCGCCTCCCCATCGTCCGTAAAGCAGCTTTTGGACGCAAAGATAATCAGCATCATCGGCAATAAAATTCAGCTACAGGTTTTTAACCCATCGACAGCGAATACCGGCAATAAACAAGTTGCTGTTATCACTATTGATCGAACTCAACTGACCAATGCGCCTTCGGATTTAAAAATCGGGCAAAACCTGAACCTGGAAATCGTCAAAACAGGAACCACGCCGGAATTTAAGATTATTCCTGCCGCCACCCATATTCCCGAGGCCAAGGTAGCCGAGTTTATAAAGCAGTTTCTACCGCGACATGAAGCGTCGCCGATCTTTTTAAATCAGTTAATAAAAGATTTGCCGCAACTGTTAAAAAATGAAAGCGTTCCTCAAGCCCTAAAAGATATTGCCGCAAAAATAGTGCAAAACCTGCCGCCAAAAGAGCAGTTGGTCACCAGTCAGGGGCTTAAGCTGGCAATTGCCAATTCGGGGCTGTTCCTTGAGGCCAAACTGCCGCCTGCACTGGTTCAAGCTGAATTAATTAAAGAATTACCGCAACTGATAAAAAATGAAAGCGTACCCCAATCATTACAGCGCATTGCCGCTGAAATATTACAGAACCTGACGCAAAAACAGCCGTTGCTTAATAACCCCGTTCTTCAGCAACTAGCCACTAATACAACGCCTATTGCCGAAACCGAACTAGCCACTTTAAAGTTAAACCTGCCCCTCACCGTAGAGGGCGAAAGCGGTACCGCCAAAACAAACGCGTTGGGCGCCGAGGATTTTAAAGCCAATTTGCTTAAATTTATTCACGCCTTAAAACAGGAACTGGCTACCCAAGGCGAGCAGCCGTTAAATAAAACCGATATTGACCTGCTCAAAAACCTGCAAAATAAGACCGAAAACACCGTTGCCAAGCTAGTGCTGGATCAATTGATGTCCTTGCCTAAGGAAGACAGCCCAAAGCAACTATGGGTCATCGACATTCCCTTCATTGATCGGCAACAGGCCGAAACGGTCAAGATTGAAATACAGCGCGACAAGGAAAACAAAAAGCAATCCGGCAGCGGCGACTGGTCGGTTAATATCACCATTACGCCGCCGGGACTGGGTACCATTCATTGCATGGTTTCCTACCGAAATGATGCTATCAATACCTTTTTCAAAAGCCAAAACACGCAAACGACAGAGCTTATCAAACACAACCTTGATTATTTGAAAAACCAGCTTGAAGAATCAGGATTAAAAACGGGGCACATGGACGCCCACGACGGCGCTCAGAAAGCGCAAGCGGCGCATCCGCATCAACTGGCCGGGAAAAAACTGTTTGATGATAATGCGTAGGTATGTTGAGTTAGCGGCTTTATCGTTAACCAACATCGTAACCCTAAATGTTGCTTGTCAAATAGCAGGCAAGCCAACTGCCATCATAGCTGCGACTCGACTACGGCAGCTTTCGACCCCTTTGAGACATTCGAGCTCCCGACTGGCGACCGCCCGCTTCTTAGCATAGAGCGGACATTCAGGAAACTGGTTTGAAGTGGCCGTAATTCGGCCAAAGGCGACGGTATGTTATGGGAACCGTCAAAGGTTCTTTACTACGCCAATGCCAAATACGTATTATGGGAGCAGTAGCAAGGATAACGTCAGATAACCTTTACCATGTCATCAGCCTCGAACTAAGCAGCCAATCAACTTTCTATAACGGACGTGAGAGCCTCAATTATTTCTTTGATTGCTCACTAGCTATCGCATGAATGGGTTTTGCCGATTGCCACAAATTTCCCTTCAAAATTGCCCACTGACTGCCCCCCGTACTCTAGGACAGATGACACCGCAATTCTTGCACGGCCTCTGCGCAAGAGTGTTCGCATGAAAACCTCCCAAGCTTCTGGTTGCGTGATAAACGAGCGCGCTGTAAACGTGCCGTAGATTGGCCGCTCATAGCTCATGATGTTGTTCTGAATCACGATGCTACTTGCCATGCCTGCACTCTTCAGACGGACATGTATTATTGACCATGCAGCAAGTATCGCTACTGCTGAGGCGCTGCCACCGAATACGGATTCGGTGTGATTGATGTTGGGAGCCAAGGGGGCGCTCAGAATAACCCTTTCCTTCTCCGCCTCGATCACACTGACTTGCATGGCCTGTGAGAGCGGTATATTTTCATGCAGGTACTGCTCAAGCTCTTGTGGGTTCATTGGCATCTCCTCGTTATAATCATCGTAAAACCCAGCAGGCTGTTTTTGGAAATGGCAACAGCCGCTGTTGACCCTAAATAAATTACAGCGAGAGTAATAAACTATTCCTTGATTAAGCAGTTAAAGCTAAAAAAGGGATCGCTTTAGCTATTAAAGCGCTATTTCATTCCCTTGAGCTTAATCCCCAATAAGAGCGTGTTTATCTTCTTTCGTTGCTACCGCGTAAATGACATTTGTTTCTATTGCATTCACCTGCTCTTCAACAAGCCGTAACAAATTTCCTTTGTACACACGAGTAAAAGTATCCGTATCCAGTTGCTCAAGCGTTCCTCGGTAGCCGCTGCCCATGGCGATCTTCCACCAGTCATCAGGGGAATTCAAAGGATGCGTTCCGGCTTCGGCGAGGATGTCAACGGTACACACGTTGGCTTCGGCGAGCATTGCTTTGAGACCGTTCGGCTCCGAAATGCGATCCCAAGGATTGAACCCGCGATTCAGGTCGGGTCGCTCGATACGGATGGTATCCCAGAAAGCGCCGTTGGCCGGCTCGAATAAGTTCGGTCCCCACGTGGTAATGGCAAGTCGACCACCCGGTTTCACCATGCGCCATAACTCCCTGACCGCCTCGGCCATGTCCGGAACGAAGAAAATACCGAAGACGCAGACCACGGCATCAAAGCTGTCATCGGGATAGCCCAGAGCCAGCATATCGCCGACGCGGAACTCGATATTTTCCAAACTCCTGGCTTCGGCCTTGGCTCTGGCCAGGTCAATCAAACGCTCGGCAAGGTCTGTCGCAATCACGTGTCCGTCTGGGCCGACCATTTCCGCTGCGGGTAACGCAGACCCGCCACTGCCGGAACAAACATCCAGTACGCGTTCGCCCGGTCGCAGACCGATCCTTTCGACCGTCCGCAGGCCAAATCGATGCCAAAAGGAGCTGACCGGGTGATCGAAGTGATCGGCTGCGGCATTGTAGGCCATAGCGGCTTTGGCTTTGGCTTCTTCTACATTATTCATTGATATCTCGTTGTCTATAATTTTTCTATCATTGGGGAAAACCCGGCTATCAGGATCGCAATGGCGAAACCCCAATGGCGGTTTTGCTCGGAAACCAGTCCCGTCAACGGCCCGCCTCTCTTCCTCCGTAGAGTATGCGGCTGATGACGGTGGCGGTGAAGGCGCCTAACACAAATCCCCAAGTCATCGGCGTTATACCGACAGTAAAGAGCAATATCATCGTGGTAGTGGCACAGACTATCTGTGTTATGCCGAGAAACACCCGTAACCACCCTTCGACAAACTTCGGAGGGAGATCAAATCTGTTCATCGGGGCATGTCGGCTGCAGTGTTGTAGTCCTAGCGGCATTCGCTTTCAGTTGTGAGCTCATTGGGTAGGCGGTTTCTAAACTTTGATTTCCGATGATTCGGTCATGGTTGATTTTCCGTTATTAATCAAGGTTAGTTGATCTTTACTGCACTGCATAAATCCATTTCTTAAAGAAAAACGCCACATTCACCAGCGCAATCATCACCGGCACTTCGATCAACGGTCCGATTACCGCAGCGAAAGCCTCTCCGCTGCTGATGCCGAACACGGCGACGGCCACGGCAATCGCCAGCTCGAAATTATTACTGGCGGCGGTGAAAGCCAGCGTGGTGCTTTTTTCATAGCCCGCGCCGATGGCTTTCCCCATAGCAAAGCTGACCAAAAACATCACCACAAAATAAATCAACATCGGGATGGCAATCCGCACCACGTCCAGCGGCAGTTGCACGATCAAATCACCTTTCAGCGAGAACATCACCACAATGGTGAACAACAGTGCAATCAACGTAAGCGGGCTGATTTTTGGCACGAAGCTATGCTCATACCAGTCCTTGCCTTTGGCACGCACCAATACAAAACGCGTTATGAAGCCGGCGATGAACGGAATGCCCAGATAAATAAACACGCTCTTGGCGATTTCGCCTATGGTGATGTCTACCAGACTGCCCGGCATGCCAAACAGCGGCGGCAGCACCGTAATGAATAACCAGGCATAGACACTATAAAACAGCACCTGAAACACGCTGTTAAACGCCACCAGACCGGCCGCGTATTCATTATCGCCTCTGGCCAGTTCATTCCAGACGATCACCATCGCGATGCAACGGGCCAGACCAATCAGGATCAGGCCGGTCATGTATTCCGGATAATCGCGCAGAAACACAATCGCCAGACCGAACATCAATAGCGGACCGATGATCCAGTTCTGCAGCAACGAAATCCCTAATATCCGCCAGTTGCGAAACACGTCGCCTAGTTCCTCGTAATGCACTTTGGCCAGCGGCGGGTACATCATTAGAATCAAACCGATCGCAATGGGGATATTGGTGGTGCCGATGGAAACTGCCTCGTTAAAGGCAGTGACTTGCGTCGGCAAGGCAAAACCGATACCGACACCCACCGCCATGGCTGTAAAAATCCACAACGTCAGGTAGCGGTCAAGAAAGGATAATCGTGTTGTTGAGCAGGTGGGTTGGTTCATATAACTGTCTCCCGTTAAATTTGTTAATAGCTAGCTTTAGACGTCCATTTCATACACAAGACCAATATCGTCGATGTGGCGTTTGATTGCCATCGCGTCTAATTTGTCGATCGGCAGGCTGCAAAATAGCGATATACGCCGCTTGAGCAATAAATAAGTGGTAAAGAAAGCTTTTTGCTGCTGTTCGGCAGATCTAAAAAACCTGACAGGATCATCGACACCCCATTGTGCCTGCATCGGTTGACCGGGCCAAACCGGACAAGGCTCACCGGCGGTCTTGTCGCAGACCGTGAAAATGAAATCAAAGAGAGGCGCATCGTGGGCGATGAATTCATTCCAATGTTTACTGCGCAGACCGACGGTATCGTAATTGAGACTTTGCAATAGCTGGATAGCCAGCGGATTGACCTCACCGAGGGGGTCACTGCCGGCACTAAAAGCTCGAAAACGTCCTTTACCTATCTCATTGAGTATGGCTTCAGCCATAATGCTGCGAGCCGAATTCCAGGTACAGATGAACAGAACGTTGTAGCTTTTTTGAGTCATTTCAGCGTTCAGGAATGATGCGTTTGCCACCGGCCAATTCAAGCAAGCGGCTAATGCCTACCGGCTCTTCTCTAAGCAGCGGTACTACTGCATAACGTTGGGCATGGGTAGTGGCGACGGCATTGATCTCGCGCAGCTCGTTGGCGGCTCGCTGGCGCAGCAACGGCGAATGAACAACGGTGGCGGCAACGCTGTTGTTGATCACCCAGGCCCAAGGTTCAATGCCGGCGCGGCGCAGATCGTCCTGTAAATTGGCCGCTTCCAGTACCGGCGTGGTCTCGGCCAGCGTCACTAGCAGGACTTTGGTTCGTTGAGTATCCTGCAATTGCATCATCGGCGTGGTGTAGTGCAGCCCAGTGCCACCTATCTGACGCGAAATTTCACGGTGATAAGCGCCGGTCGCATCCAACAGCAACAAGGTGTGCCCGGTCGGTGCGGTATCCATCACCACGAATTGCTTGCCCGCTTCACGAATGATGCGGGAAAACGCCTGGAACACGGCGATTTCTTCGGTACACGGTGAGCGCAGGTCTTCTTCCAGTAGCGCTTTGCCCTGGGCATCCAACTTGACGCCTTTGGTCTGCAATACATGTTGCCGGTAGCGCTCGGTTTCGGCTACTGGATCGATACGGCTTATCGTCAGGTTCTCGAGAGAGCCATTTAGCGTTTCAGTCAAGTGCGCAGCCGGATCGGAAGTGGTCAAATGCACCGGCAGACCGCGATGCGCGAGTTCCACAGCTACGGCGGCGGCCAGCGTGGTTTTGCCGACCCCGCCTTTACCCATCAGCATGACCAGGCCATGGCCGTCTTTGGCAATGTCATCGACCAGTTCGGAAAGACTGGGTTCGTCGAGCTCGATGGGGGAAGACACCCTGACGTGCCCTTGCGCCGGTGTGTCAACCAGCAGTTGACGCAGGGCATTTAAACCAACCAGATTGAACGGCTTGAGCATGACTTCATCACGGGGCAAAGTCTTTAATACTTCAGGGAGGGTAGCCAGTGCTATGTGCTCACGTTCGTGAATGGCGGCTGCCAACGGATCATTTTCAGCTTCGATGTGAGGCAGAATGCCGTTGATAACCAAATGCTGCTGCGACAGCCCAATGGCGGCCAGTTCTTCATGAGTACGGGTAACTTCACGCAGTGTAGCTTGCTGGGCACGGGCCACCAGGATCAGCCGGGTGCGGTTCGCATCGGCCAAAGCCTCCACGGCAGCTTTGTATTGCTCCCGCTGCTTTTCCAGTCCAGCCAAAGGGCCTAGGCATGAGGCATCGCCTTTGCCTTCGGCAAGAAAATCGCTCCAGGCACCGGGGAGTTGCAGCAGGCGAATGGTATGGCCTGTGGGTGCCGTATCGAAAATAATATGGTCATAGTCAGCAGTCAGCGCTGAATCAATCAGCAATGCGGTGAATTCATCGAAGGCCGCGATTTCGGTCGTGCAGGCGCCGGACAGTTGTTCTTCGATGCCTTTCACCACCCCATCTGGCAATACGCCGCGCACCGGACCGACAATGCGGTCCCGGTAAGCCTGGGCGGCCGCTTGCGGATCGATCTCCAACGCTGCCAAGTTGGGCACGGCGGCAATCGCGGTGATCCGGTTGCCGATGCTGACGCCGAACACTTGCCCGACATTGGAAGCCGGGTCAGTGCTGACCAACAGCACACGCTTCCCGGCATCTGCCAGCTGTATCGCCGTGGCACAGGCAATCGAAGTCTTGCCGACGCCGCCCTTGCCAGTGAAAAACAGGAAGCGCGGCGGTTGGTCGAGAAATTTTATGGCTGCCATGGCGATACCTTCGGGTTATTTATTAACAGCAACTACTGCCGCTGCAACAGCCGCCTTCCGGCTTGATTTCAATGACCGGTTTGCTGATCCCAGCCCAACGTGCCAATTCGGCTCGATTTGGATAGCGCCCGGCCAACGCGACTTCACCGTCGACCAAAATCAACGGTAACGCCTCGGCGCCGGAACGTTCAAGAAAATTCTTCACGACCGCATGTTCAGCAAAAGCCATCGGTTGCTGGGCGAGATTGAAGCGCTCGATCTGAGCGCCCTGTTGTTTGGCCCAATCCACATCAGCAGAAAAATCTACCAATTGCTGATCAACATCAACGCCACAGACGCCGGTACTACAGCACAAGGCGGGGTCAAAAATTTGAATACTTTTCATTCGGAATCTCCACTAAATATTAAAATAGTTGTCATTACACAAAGTGTACAAACCCGGCTAAATGGCCGATTGATTAACCCGCCGCGACAGTTCTTCGGCGCTTTCCTTGCGTTCACTGTACCGGTCCACCAAATAAGGCGCCACATCGCGGGTCAGCAGCGTGAACTTAAACAGTTCCTCCATCACGTCCACGACCCGATCATAATAAGCCGACGCTTTCATCCGGTTATTTTTGTCAAATTCCATAAAAGCTTTGGCGACGGACGACTGGTTGGGGATGGTCAGCATACGCATCCAGCGGCCCAGGACGCGCATCTGGTTGACGGCATTGAAGGACTGCGAACCGCCGCACACCTGCATCAGTGCCAGAGTCTTCCCTTGGGTGGGACGCACAGCGCCTATCGATAGCGGAATCCAGTCGATCTGCGTCTTCATGATACCGGCCATAGCGCCATGACGTTCCGGCGAACACCACACCATGCCTTCGGCCCATTGAGTTAACTCCCGCAGTTCGACCACTTTGGGATGCGTCTCGGGCGCATCGTCAGGCAGCGGCAAACCGCTGGGGTTGAAGATTTTTACCTCGCCGCCCATCGTCCGAAGCAACCGAGCGGCTTCTTCAGTCAGCAACCGGCTGAAAGAGCGCTCGCGCAGAGAGCCGTATAACAGCAGGAAGCGGGGAGCGTGCGTGGAAGGGGTTGACGGCCGCAGCTCGGCCAGGTCCGGGAAACGGAACAGGTCGCGCTCAACATTCGGTAAATCATTCAATAAGTCAGACACGTTGGCCCTCTTCGCTTAAGGTAACAGGGTGCCGATACGATCCAGTTCCGCTTTCAATCGCTCGCGGTCGTTTTTCAACTCACCCAGCGGCAATGCCAGAAACTGTTCGATGCGATACCGCAAAATGCCATAAGCGGTTTCAAAAGCGGCTTTGATTTCTTCTTCGGTACCTTCAGCATGCGCAGGGTCTTCCACGCCCCAATGGCTGCGTAAAACTGGACCTAAATAAACCGGGCAGGTTTCGTTGGCTGCATTACCACAGACACTAATTACAATATCTGGGGTTAACGGTAAATCATTCCAAGATTTGCTGTAATAGCCCTCAGTGGATATACCTTTTTCCTCAAGCAAAGCGACTGCTCGGCTGTTTAATCGTCCTAATGGTTTGCTTCCGGCGCTCAATGCCCGCCAGCCTTCTGGCGCCAGATGATTGAAAGTAGCTTCACCGATTAAAGATCGGCAAGAATTACCCGTACAAAGAAAAAGTACATTCATAAATTAAGAGTCTATTTGATCAGTGGTTGAAAGATTTGCTTCAGTGTTACAACAGTCCGATGCTGAATCGCTCTCAAAGCAATGCTCAGGATGGCCGGTACAACATTCGGCGGTCAGATAAACAATCAGTTCTTGCATGATGCCCAGATTGGCGCGATAACGCTGATAGCGTCCTTCTTGGGTGACATTAAGCAAACCGGCGTGAGTCATCGCTTTAAGATGAAACGACAGATTGGTCGGCGGCAGGGCCAATAACGTGGCAATCTCACCGGCGACCAGTCCGGTAGGGGCGTGTTTAACCAATAACCGAAAAACATCCAAGCGGATGCCGGAGGCCAGTGATTCAAAAAGTGTTGTTGCAAGTTGCTTATCCATAAATCAACTATACAATAATTATTGAAATATAAAAATAGATTTAAATTTGAGATTAAATCCGATTTAATCATAAGGCGAAAACGACTCTCAGAAGGTGGCGAGGAGCTACGTGATTCGAACACGCCGAGCTTCGATGAAAATCATTGAGTTTATTCGGTGATTTTGTTGTTCCTGAACGACTGGTTACGGTGCAATCGCAGTCATTCCATGATTGATTTTTCGATTCTGTGAAAGTCAGCTTTTGGCCGGACTGTGTCATTCGCGAACGCCCAAGTTCTCCCTACCAGTTGAATATATTTTGAACCGTCAAGCTGATCGGGTCTGGATTGGTGCAACTCAGACCCGATCAATTCTACAATTCCCGCGTCGCACTGAATTTAATATCCGGCCAGCGCTCTTCGGTCAGTTGCAGGTTAACTCGGCTATTGGCGACATAAACCAGGTAACCGCCGCCGTCTTCGGCCAGATTGTCGAATGCTTTGTTCTTGAACTCTTCCAGCTTGGCCGGTTTGTCTGAGCTAACCCAACGCACGGCTGAGATAGGGATGGCATCATAAACGCATTCGACGTTGTATTCGCTTTTAAGCCTGAACGCGGTCACGTCAAACTGCAAAACACCGACCGCGCCTAAAATAAGGTCGTTATTTTTTAACGGTTTGAACAGCTGGGTCGCGCCTTCTTCGGTCAACTGCACCAGTCCTTTTTGCAGGGCTTTGGCTCTTAACGGATCTTTTAACACCACGCGGCGGAATAGTTCCGGCGCGAAATAAGGAATGCCGCCGTATTTAAGCGTTTCTCCCTGAGTAAAGGTATCGCCGACCTGAATGGTGCCGTGGTTATGCAAACCGATGATGTCGCCGGGGTACGCTTCTTCGACGCTTTTCCGGCTGTCGGCCTGGAAGGTAATGGCGTTGGCAACCTGGATATTTTTACCGATACGCACATGATGAACTTTCATGCCCTTGTCGAATTTACCGGAACATACTCTTAAAAAGGCAATCCGGTCTCTGTGAGACGGGTCCATGTTGGCCTGGACTTTAAACACAAAGCCGCTAAACGCCGGTTCATCCGGCAACACCGTGCGCTGCTCTGCCTCCCGAGGTCTGGGTGACGGCGCATATTCAGCGAACGCATCCAGCAATTCGATAATCCCGAAATTGTTGATCGCGGAGCCGAAAAATACCGGCGTCAGCTTGCCCGCCAGATAGTCTTCAAGATCGAATTCATGGCTTGCGCCTTTGACCAAATCGATTTCATCCCTGAGTTCTTGGGCTTGGTCGTCCAGCAGTTCGTCCAGCTTCGGGTTATCCAGGCCTTTGATGATTTCAGCCTGGGCAATCTTGCCGCCATGTTGGGCGCTGAACAGGTGAATTTCATCCTTATACAGATGGTAAACCCCCTTAAAACGTTTGCCCATGCCGATAGGCCAGGTCATCGGCGCACATTTGATGTTCAGGACATTCTCGACCTCGTCCATCAATTCGATAGGTTCGCGCCCTTCCCTGTCCAGTTTGTTGATAAAGGTCAGAATCGGCGTGGTACGCAGGCGGCACACTTCCATCAGGTTGATTGTGCGGTCTTCAACACCTTTGGCAACGTCGATTACCATGAGTGCCGAATCAACCGCGGTCAAGGTGCGGTAGGTATCCTCGGAAAAATCCTCATGGCCTGGGGTATCGAGCAGGTTAATAATGCAGTCTTTATGCTCGAACTGCATCACCGAGGTGGTTACCGAAATGCCCCGCTCCTTTTCCATTTCCATCCAGTCGGAAGTCGCATGACGCGCCGCTTTTCGGCCTTTTACCGAACCTGCCAGCTGAATCGCGCCTCCGAACAGCAATAGTTTTTCGGTGATGGTGGTTTTACCCGCATCCGGGTGGGAAATAATGGCAAAGGTTCTACGACGCTTGGTTTCGGAGCTTATTTCAGTAATCGACATGTTTTATGCAAAAAATAGGTACGCACACGGTACACAACAAAAAGAGTGCCCATTTGTTAATGGGGGACGAATGGATGATTGAAGGCTTCCCTTGTAATGATGTAAAAAATCCTGTTGGTGAATGGTATTACCGGTAAATCTAAAGTCCTCTTTTCAAAATACCAGGGTAGCTTCAGCTGATTGATTTTACCTAATTCGCATAAAATAAGTAAGTCTCGGTCTCTTTACAATGCAGGATGAGTCTTGGTTCAAGCGAAAAAACGGATTCAGTTTGAAGAATTTACCCTGAACGGCAGTTTTTCAGCAACCTTAAATACAATAAAGCACTGACAGATAAAGCATCGCTTCCGCTAAAAGGCTTTTCCCAAGGTTACGCGTACTCTGCCGACGAAGCTAATGAGAATGGCGACCGGGTTATCAATTGTCATCGACGGCCCGGGTACCGGATATTCTTCTCTCAGCGAGATTAGACACTTTTTCTATAGACAAGCTCAAGATTGATCAATCATTTGTCAGCGATTTATCTCAAGGGCGACGGGAAAATAAAGCCATTGTTCGGCAATTATCCCGCTGAGACGGACATTAAGCATTCAAGGCCCGCTTCAACAACTCGATGCTTAGCCGCAATATCGGCAATAAATTGAATAATAGCTTCACCTGATAAGTAATAACGCTTATTGATTAAATAAGCGGCATTCCCTATCCTATAAACACGTGTACAGCACTAAAACAATGCCATTGTCTTGTAAATAAAAAGAGTCTAATATCCGCAGAAATTTTGGGTTGGGTTTCCTCCGGGCACGATTACATTGACAAGTAGGGCTAATTTATCGCTTCCCTGCATTATGAGTCCGACACCCTACCCAACATAATCATCAAGTGGAACGAGAGATATGAATATCAACAAAGAAAATCGATTAGCCGGGCGCTATCCTACCTTTTGCACCGTTGAACTTGATTCAGGTACGGGCGTAACACGCAACCTGAGCACTACTGGAGTTTGCTTTACGACGGATAGTGCGCTTGAGCCGAATTTAATGTTGCGATGCTTCATTCTCATGCAAAAAATGGGCAGGAATATAATCCGTGTTCGCTGTGAAGGCAGGGTGGTGCGCGCAGATAAATCAGGCGACGGTTGGGAGGTTGCCATTAACTTTACGACATTAGAATGGTGATTGCAGGAACTCTTGGGTGAAGCATGGCGTGGGATGAGGAAGCATGCTTAAAAAAGGTGGACATCAAGCTCGACATAAACAGTTGCGAAATGTATTTTCAACTGGATGAAGTCATTACGTCACTGGCAATAATCAAGTATCGATGCGGCAGTCGTCCACCAAATCGGGTATCAATGAAATAATAGCGCTTTTGATAGCTGTCGCCGCAGTTCGCAGGGTTTGCTGTTCGCTGTCGTTCAGCTCAGGATGCAAATGGCGGATAATACCGCTACGCCCTACCACCACCGGAATGCTAAAGCAGTTATCCCGAATGCCCATCCAGTCGTCAAACCAGGTGGCAAGAGGCATGGTGCGGTATTCGTCGAAAACGACAGCTTCAATAACCATGCATGTTGCTGTGGCGATGGCGTGATTGGTATAACCTTTGAGGCGGTAAACCTCAAAACCGGCTTCGGTAACCTGGGCGAATAACTGTCGATGAATGGGTGTGTCGCCGAGGGGTTCGCCTCCCGCTTCCGCGCTACTCAGTATAGGTAATTGGTTGGAGCCGTGCTCGCCCAGAATATAGGCGCGAAGATCGTCAGGATGAATATGCTCTTCCTGCGATAGCAAGGCACGAAATCGGGCGGAATCCACCAGCGTTCCGACGCCCATCACTCGATTGGCCGCAAAACCGGATAATTTGCAGGCCGCATAAGTCATTACATCGACCGGATTGGTCACGATGACGAATACGGCATTGGGATTATTGGCGGCCAATACGGGAATCAGCTCCCTGAACAATGATGTGTTTTTTTCGCCCAACTGGAGACGGGAGGTCAAAACCTCCCCATCAGCCGCAACCGATGCCGTAACGACGACAATATCGGCATCCTTTACCTGCTCATTAGTAGACCCTTCGATGCGCATGGGCCGTGAGCAAAAAGCCAATGTGTGCTGCAAATCCAAAGCATCTCCTCTGGCTTTTTCATAGGTACGACCGGCAATCACCAGATGGTCGCAAACCTGTTTTATTACCAGGGCATAAGCAAGAGTGGAACCGACACGACCTGTTCCGATGATGGCAATTTTCATAAGCAGCTGACCGTAATTTTTTTAATAAGGCATTAAGGTATGTTGATTGTAACGAGTTTTGATGACTTTACTTCAAACAAAACCAGTAATAATATTTTTGTCCGGTTTCAATTATCAACCCTAACAAAGCAACAACACAAACAAAATACGTGGTAATACTTATCAAGTAGTAAAAATTATTAGCCTGTAATAACACGATTTTTAAACCGATTATCAGGAATCAATACTGCTGACTTAAACTGTAATTAATTATCAGATAACCTTCTATTTAAATTAATTAATTCTTCGGTACGTAGTATTACTAATACCGAGCGCCTTGGAATAATCAACCTTGTATATCACATAAATTCTGTGATAATGTTTATTGTAACGTGCTAATTTATTGTAACTTTTAATTTTTAAGACTTGTATTTTATTTTATCGTTTGCAAATAAATTATTTTTATTTTCCGTCCATTCAGACCCTGTGTCTGTTCACTTTAACGGATTTTACGAGGACTTATATGAATACAGATTTTCGGATTGGACTGATTAGTGATGACCCCTATCATTCAGGCTTATTAAAAGGGTATTGCCAGGCACATCGCTATAAGATTTTTGAAACAGCCGCCGACACGGAATCAATTAATACAATGATTCAGATGCAGCCGAATATAATTATTCTTGCTACTGGTTTGGCCCAAGATCGAGCCCAAAAAAATAACTTCGACTTGATTCGTCAAATGAGTATTAAACATCAAATTCCGGTATGTTATTTACGTGACGTTAATAACGCGGCCAATTCAGGAGAGGACCCGGCTTACTGGGTTGACACAACTTTAGATGCCCCTCTTAATATCAATCAACTGAACGATTATCTGCACAGCAAATTCAAGCACCATCATCTCTTTATCCAGGAAAAAAGAAATCGTGAGAGGCGGACTGCTAATGATCGCAGGCTGTTAATGCTTAATCAGCAAAACAAGGTCCCCGGCAATAATCATCCCGCTAATAAAAACATGCCGAATAATGATGACACTGACTGCTTTACGGTCGAACCTTTTCAGATTGACCAACGATCCAAATCTGTCTTTTTTAACGGGAAGTTATTGAATTTAACACGTAAAGAATTCGAACTTTTCGAATTGCTGGCGAAGGATATTGACCGCGTATTTATGACCGACGAAATTATCAACCATCTCTGGCCTGATAATAACCGGGCAACCAAATCGGATCTTTATCAGTACATGCACCTATTAAGAAAAAAAATTGAAAACGACCCGAATAACCCGCAATGGATTTTGACTGTGAAAGGTTTTGGATACAAGCTGAATATGGCTGAACCTGCTAAAATGAATTAGCCGGGCATTTAGAGTTGGCTCATCTTAAATAGCGGCAACACCCCACGATAATGCCTATTTTTTTACTGGAAGACTCTACAGCGAGGCTTTTGTGAGGACACTTTATTACAGTCACCCTGATTTCCTTTTTCATGAAACAGGCATTGGACACCCTGAATGCCCTGACCGGCTCAGAAGTATAGAAAAGGCATTATCAGCACCGGAGTTCTCAGGTTTAATCCGGCAATCTCCGCCACTCGGTACGGAGCGGCAAATCCGGCTGATTCATCCCCAGTTCCATATTGACGCCATTCTTGAAGCCATCCCCGAACAAGGCGAACACTATTTGGATCATGATACGGTGCTGTCGCCCGGATCAAAACAAGCCGCTTTTCGCGCGGTTGGCGCTGTTTGCGATGCCGTTGATAAAGTCTTGACCGGCAAAGCGGACAATGCATTTTGTGCCGTACGCCCACCGGGCCATCACGCAGAACCCCAACTGGCAATGGGATTTTGCCTGTTTAACAATATAGCGATTGCGGCTAATTATGCGCGTCAACAGTATCAACTGGAACGTATCGCCATTGTTGACTTTGATGTCCATCACGGTAACGGCACGCAGGCGGCTTTTTACAATCAGCCCAATGTGCTCTACGCGTCCAGTCATGAAATGCCGCATTATCCCGGCACCGGACATCCCGCAGAAACGGGTGTCGGCAACATTATCAATGTGCCGCTGGCTGCGGGCGACTCCGGCATTGAGTTCAGGCAAAAATACACCCACATTATTTTGCCCGCACTGAAAATCTTCAAACCCGAGCTGTTGCTGATTTCAGCCGGTTTCGATGCCCATAAAGATGATCCGTTAGCGTCCATCATGCTGGTTGAAGATGATTTTAAATGGGTTACTCAAGAACTAATGAGCGTTGCCGACCACTGCTGCAAAGGCCGGGTTATTTCGGCGTTGGAAGGCGGCTATAATCTCAAGGCGTTAGCGGCCAGTGTTGCCATTCATGTTAAGACACTAATGACTGATATTGAATAATCGACTGGATAAGTCCATGTCATTTCTGCTGCAAGCTTCGTAAAAACCTTACCCTTTTGACGCAACGTCAAAGACCGGTCATGGTTAACCCATTCACTTTAAAAAGCCTTCCAACTTAAATTGAAAAACGACAATCTATTTTTGCGTCGTTAACACACATGATCTATAGTTGAATAAATACTCCCTAAAACCGCAGTACTTAGTACATGACTACGCAAAAGATCATCACCCCGTTTGAAAAAATTGTCACTACAGGTAACGGACTTTCCGCCGATTTACAAAAAATCATTGGCCAAGTTGAAAAGTTAACTGACATCGGTATTGCGCTTTCCTCCGAAAAAGATACTGCGCAATTATTGGAAAAAATCCTGCTGGGAGCAAAATCCATTACCAACTCCGATGGAGGAACACTATACCGGGTTGATGGTAACACCATTAAAATAGAAATCATCCGTTCCGATAGTCTGGGTATTTCTCTGGGAGGCGAAGGAAATACCATTAATATCCCGAATATTCCGTTATACGAAGAAAATGGGGAGCCCAACCTTAAGAATGTCGTCTGCTATTCGTATCACAACAATAAAACCATCAACATTGACGATGCCTACGATGCAGTCCATTTCGATTTTGCGGGAACCAAGGCATTCGACAAAAAAAACAATTACCGCTCAAAATCTTTCCTTTCCATTCCCTTGACCAATCACCAAGGTGAGATCATCGGCATCCTGCAACTGATTAATGCTACTGATCCTGAAACCCAAGAAATCATCAAGTTCGATTCAGTGTCACAACGTTTTGCCGAAGCCTTGGCTTCACAAGCGGCAACCGTCTTAACAAAACAACAGCTCATTACCGACCTGGAAAACATGTTTGAGTCGCTGGTCAAATTAATAGCGACTGCGGTTGATGAAAAATCGCCTTATACCGGCGGACATTGTCGCCGCGTCCCGGAATTGACCTTAATGCTGACAGAGGCGGCGCATGATACCGACCATGGTTATTTGCAGGATTTCAGACTGACCGAGGCGGATCGTTACGAACTCACTATCGCGAGCTGGCTGCACGACTGCGGCAAAATCATCACACCCGAGTATGTCATTGACAAGGCGACAAAGCTGGAAACCATTTTCGACCGCATTCATTTACTGGAAACACGCTTTGAAGTGCTAAAACGCGATCGTGAAATTGCGTTTCTCAAACAGCAGCTTGCTGAATTGCAAGACAACATGGCCTCATCATCGGCACTGGAACACACTTACCAAGCCGATATTGCCCGCTTGGATGATGATTTAGCGTTTATCCGCCTTTGCAATACCGGCGGCGAAGCGATGTCGGGTGAAGACATTAGCCGCCTTCAGTCGTTACAAAAGCGGACCTGGTCGCTAAACAATATCGATGTCCCCTTGTTAACTGATGAAGAGGTCTACAATTTGAGCATATTCCGAGGTACGTTAACCTCGGAAGAACGAAACGTCATCAACAACCATATCAACGTTACCATCTCCATGCTGGAAGCCATTAAATTCCCCAAACACTTACAAAACGTTGTTGAGTATGCAGGCGGTCATCATGAGCGTATGGACGGCAAAGGGTATCCCAAAGGATTGAGTCGCGAGGAAATGTCCATCCCGGCACGGGCAATGGCGATAGCGGATGTATTCGAGGCATTGACAGCAAAAGACAGGCCTTACAAAAAAGGTAAAAAGCTTTCCGAGGCATTGTTTATCTTAAAAAAACTGAAAGAAGACAAGCATATTGACCCTGATCTGTATGATGCATTTATCAAACAGAAAATCTATAAAAAATATGCTGAAAAATTTTTGGATGATGTCCAAATCGACATCGACTAAGTAGATAGTCTTGTAAGGTACGCATGCGCGCCCTTTTCTAAAATCCTCCCCAAATCAATAAAAGCGCGCGGCGCGCACCCTACTATCGACTAGGTTTCCTTGATGAAATTCAGCAATAAATGGCTTAAATCTTATCGTTTTCTGGCATGCGCCCTGATCACGCTGTTATTCATGGCGCACACCGCGCATTGGCTGCACATTCCAACCCTGCAGCGCATGGAAAATATTTTATACGACTTGCGCTTGCGGACGACCGTTGTTAACACCGTCGATCCACGCATTGTCATTATCGACATAGACGAGGAAAGTCTGGCCAAAGAAGGCCGTTGGCCTTGGCGCAGGGATAAACTGGCCTATTTGGTCGACATACTGTTCGATTATTACAACGTCAAGTTGTTGGGCTTCGACGTGGTTTTTTCCGAGCCGGATACCAGCGCAGGAGTCGAATTGTTGGAAAAACTGGCATCCGGCCCCTTGCAAAAGGATGCCGATTTTTTATCGACGCTGGAAACAATGCGCCCGCAATTGTCTTACGATGACATGTTTGCCAAAAGCCTGGAAAACCGGCCTGTGGTCTTGGGTTATTTTACCAGCCATCTAACCGAAAAAACGCCGGAAGTGGGCCTGTTGCCGCCTCCTGTGGCAGCGGCCGATGAACACCCTTTCAGCCCTTTACTGTTCAAAGAAAAAAGCTACGCCGCTAACCTGCCGAAATTGCAAACAGCGGCCCTGTCCGGCGGTTTTTTTAACAATCCCAATGTCGACGAGGATGGCGTTTATAGAAGACTGCCGCTATTAATCAATTACAACCATCAGGTTTATGAAGCATTGTCGCTGGCGCTATTCAAAACCTTGCTGGGCAAGCCGGAAGTTAAATTTATTACCGGTGAGGGCTATGGCAACAGCAATATCGATAGCCACCTGGAAGGTCTTGAAATTGAAGGCTTTCATATCCCTGTCGATCAAAGCGGCACCCTTTTGGTACCTTATCGCGGCCGGCAAGGCAGTTTTCCTTATGTTTCGGCAACCGATGTGCTGAACGGCGTTACCGACGTAGAGAAATTAAAAGACAAGATTGTTATTGTCGGCACCTCGGCGGCGGGCTTGCTTGACTTACGGGTAACACCGGTACAAAACGTCTATGCAGGCGTTGAGGTGCATGCCAATATTCTCAGCGGCTTGCTCGACCAAACGATTAAATCCAGGCCCAGCTATATTCTGGCCGTTGAATCGGCTGAATTGCTGTCGATCTGCCTGCTGGCTATCTTTATATTTCCCCGCTTGCCGGTGTTTTTATCCGCCATAATATTCAGTGTATTGCTTGCCGCTGGAATAGCTTTCAATTTTTACTGCTGGGCGATTTGGAACATCGATACCGTGCTGGCGGCCCCCATCACCTTATTGACCGGGCTGTACGGCATCCAACTATTTTTCGGTTTTTTCTTCGAAAGCCGAAAGAAAAAACAAATGGGCAACATGTTCGGCCAATATATTCCGCCCGAACTGGTAGAACAAATGAGCCAATCGGATGAAGAATTTTCGTTAAAGGGCGAAAGCCGGGAAATGACCGTATTATTTTCCGATGTCCGGGGCTTTACTACCATCTCCGAAGGCATGGAACCGCAGGAACTGTGCGAACTGATCAACGACATTTTAACGCCGGTAACCCGCGTCATACATGAATCCAAAGGCACTATCGACAAATACATCGGCGATGCGATCATGGCGTTTTGGGGCGCTCCGATGCATAACCCGCAACATGCCGCCTACGCCGTCAGGGCGGGCTTGGCAATCTTGCAAGCTTTAACGACCATTCAAAAAGATTTTAAAGCCAAAGGCTGGCCGGAAATCGACATAGGCATAGGCATTAATACCGGAAAAATGAGTGTGGGCAATATGGGATCGCAATTTCGCATTGCTTACACGGTGATGGGCGACGCGGTCAATTTGGGTTCACGTTTGGAAGGACTCACCAAACAATATGGCGTAAGAATGATCGTCAGTGAAAGCACCCTGCTGGCGGCTCCGGAGTTCACCTACCGGGAACTCGACAAAGTACGCGTCAAGGGCAAGCATAAACCTATCACCATTTATGAACCGCTGGGCGTAACAGAGGGCATCAGTCACGAACAATGGCAGATTCTCGACTTATTGAATCAGGGCCTGCACGGCTATCGACAACAGCAATGGGCCGCCGCCCAAACTATTTTCGAGCAATTAGCGGAGCGGTATCCGCAGGATAAGTTGTACCCGATTTATCTTAAACGGATAGCCTACTACCTTGAATCGCCACCCGAAATCGATTGGGATGGCGCGTTTACCCATACCAGTAAGTAACGCTTTGGCAATTAGTTCTCATTTTTCACCGTTGTCCTTAAAGAATTGGCTTAACACCCGATATAATGTAATAAAATAATTACAATTAAAGTGCATTCATCACGATGAAAACCTACCGGAAAAAACAGTCTACGCGTCACCGGTCATTGTTTGACGCAAGCTTGCCGCTACGTCGTGCGCTGAATCTGGCTATTTTAACGGTGCTCTACCCGTCTTTTTCTCATGCCAATCCGGGCGGCGCGCAATTCGACCCTACGCAGGTCAGCATTGATACCGCCACGCCGGGCGTGACCACTGTCACCAACAGCCCCAATGCGATTATCCAATGGCAAAATTTCAGCATCGCCCAAAACGAACTCACCCAGTTTATTCAGCAAAACAGCCAAAGTGCGGTACTCAACCGCATTATCGGCCAAAACCCCAGTGAAATTCTGGGACAATTAACTTCCAACGGTAAAGTCTTTTTAATCAACCCTAACGGCATCGTGTTCGGCGCAAGCTCTGCGATTGACACCCAAGGCCTGATTGCCTCCAGTCTTAACCTGAGCGACCAGGATTTCCTTAGCGGCAACTACCATTTTATAGCCGGTTCCAACGCCGGAAACATTGTTAATGAAGGCATCATCCGGGCAGGAAAAGACGGCAACGTTCTTCTTATTGCTCCAAAAATAGAAAACAACGGCATTATCAAGAGCGAGGGCGGTTCCATAACCTTGGCAGCCGGACAGGAACTGACCATTACCAACCTGGATTCGCCTGATATTCGTTTTCAAATCCAGGCACCCGCCGATAGCGTCCTTAATCTGGGTAAGCTGCTAACCGAAGGCGGCGCAATTAATGTGTTTGCAGGCACCATCAAACACAGCGGCGAAATCAATGCCGACAGTGTCCAAATGGACAAACAAGGCAATATCCAACTGGTCGCGCAGCAGGATATAACCTTAGACGCGGGCAGCAAAATATCGGCCAATAACAGTCAGGGCAATGCGGGGACTATCCATATTGAAAGCAAAACCGGCACAACTCTGGCTCAAGGCTCAATCGAGGCCCAAGCCACCCAAACCGGCAAAGGCGGCAACATAGCATTGCTCGGCGAGCGCGTCGGCGTACTGACTCAGGCGCGTATTGACGCCAGCGGTGAAAACGGCGGTGGGCAAGTTTTAATAGGCGGTGATTATCAGGGCAAAAACCCCGACGTCCACAATGCCAAAGCTACCTATGTAGGCCAGGGCTCGACCATTAAAGCCGACGCCAAAACCAAGGGTGACGGTGGTAAGGTCATTGTCTGGTCGGATGATGTCACCCGCGCTTACGGCAACATCAGCACCAAAGGCGGTAGCTTGAGCGGCAATGGCGGTTTTATCGAAACATCCGGACACCAATATCTGGATGTCGAGGGCATTCGCGTTAACGCTTCGGCTACCAACGGCACCACCGGTAGTTGGCTACTTGATCCTAATAATATTAGGATTATTCATGCCACCAGCGCGTCGTCAGACGTATACATGAATGGAGCTAACCCCTTTGCGCCACCCTCGGATGCGACAAACTCTACCATATCCGATTACACCCTTAATCAAGCGCTTAGCGGCTATACCAGTGTTTCGCTGACCACGGCGAGTACCGGTACAGCCGGAACCGGTGATATTTTATTTGACGGGTCTAATGGCTCGATTGTACTAAGCAAGAATTCAGCCGATACGTTTTCGACCACACTGACTTTTAATGCTTTCAATAATATTAAGTTTCTCTCTTCCAGCAATACGACCATAGAAACCACTGCGACTGCCGGCACAGGCGGCCTTATCGTAGTGTTCAATCCCGGCACCGGAAAGGTAACCGTTGAGAGTGGCGCAACCTTGAACCTGAATGGTCAAGGAGGCGATTTGGAAGCTCAAATAAGCGGCGGAAAAACCTGGGAAAATAGCGGAACCATCAATATGCTGGGCAAGTCAGTCATCCGCCCCTACCTGTCCTCATTATCAACCTTCGACAATCTTGCCGGAGGTGTATTAAACATCGGCACTACGGGCGGTTGGTCATTCCTCAGCAATTCAGGCAACCAGGAAGGTATTGTCAATAATGCCGGGACAATTAATGTCAATCAAAGTACCTCGTGGGAAGCCAAGTTCTCGCAAGTCGCCGGCGGGATACTCAACCTGCACGCCGGTTTGTCCATGCAGCATCTTAATGTCGCTGCCGGCACTATCAATATTGACAGCGGTATAACGCTGTGGATTCCGGAGAATCACTCAGGCTTAAACAAGTTTGACGGTACATCCATCAATGGACCGGGACGACTCCAGATTGGTTATGCGGTTTCAAGCTACTCGCCTACCGTGAATTTCAACAATGTTAGTACCAGCGGACTTACCCTATTAAGAGAAGAAAAAGGCTCATTGGCATTTTCCGGCACGAATACATTTGCCAATACTAAATTCTTCGCTAATGGAACCAGCAACACCGATTGGATAATACCCACTGCAACCTACACGGGCAATACGGAATGGTGGGCCAAGGGTAACATTACACTGAACAGTAATCTGAGCACTGCCGGCAATATGACATTGGGCGCAGGATGGAACACCAACATTGCCACGCCTGCGAGCACATCGACCGGCATGATCACCCATAGCGCCGCCTTAAGCGCCGCCAACGTTACTTTCAAGGCCGGTAAAATGGCACTGACCGGCGGCACAATCAATGGCAGCAGCTCTGTCAGTCTTTTAAGCAGTAACGCCATTGACCTTGGCGCAGGCTCCCCCGACGTGTTGAGCACACTTGAACTCAGCAACGCCGAGTTAAATACCATCACGACCCCCATTTTGCGTATAGGCGATACCGGCAGCGGCGCCATTGACATCAAATCGGCACTGACATTAGCGAATATTACGACCGCACTGAACCTGACATCCGGCGGCGCCATCACCCAGCAGGCCGGCGCAACAATCGCCGCCGTACCCGGATTGAATTTATCGGGAACTTCAGTGACATTAACCGAAGCCAATTCCGCCGGGGTAATTTCCGGTTCGGCCTCGGCAGGTGATTTCCGGTACCGCTCTTCCAGTTTGCTGACCATTGCCACGGTGGATGGTGTCAGTGGCATTACAGTGCCTTCAGCCAATAATATCGCTTTGGAGTCCGGTGTGGGTATTGGCCAACAAACAGGGGCAAACCTTAATGGCGGCGGTCTGGCGCTAAAAACCATTGGATCGGTGAATCTGCTCAATAGCGGCAACAACATAAGCAGGCTTGCCGCCGACTTGACTTCGGGTACAGGTAGTTTCGATCTTTTTACGGGCAGCAACCTTGCCGTGACCAATATGCTATCGGCCGATGGTTCCACAACATTGAATGGCATTACCACTAATAACCAATCCATACGCCTTACTTCCAATGCCTTAAGCATCAATCGTCCCATAAGTGCCGGTAGCTCGAGCGTGGACCTGACCACAGATACGCTGACATGGGATGCCGCAGGCTATGGTAGCGTGGTTGGCAGTCAAGCAGACATTCGCCCCTATACGGCGGGTCGCCCTATCACTGTCGGTGCCGCATGCATTGGCGGTTCCGGAACTTGTCTGAGCATAACCGATCTGTGGAAAGTATCCGCCCCCGTTATCGGCATCGGTAAAAATAATGCGGGGGCCATTTTTGTTAGCGGCATCACCTATGGCGGCACAACCCTCACTGACAGAAACTCAATAACCACCCGCATCGGCTTAATCAGTAACGGTGGCGTCACACAAGGCGCTACAGGCATTAACGTACAGGATCTTGGCATTGACGCAAACGGTACGGTGTTACTCAATGCAGTCAATAACATCACCAATCTTGCCGCTAAAACCTTAGGGCAAAACTTTACCTTTAATAACGGCCAGGGTTTCACCGTCACCCAAATGAGCGGAGGCACTACAAATTCCACTTACAATTTAAACGGCATTGACACCTGTTCGACGCCGGGCGGCTGTAATAATGCCGCATCGACCGGCGATGTATCTTTGACCGCCGCCGGCCCATTAACTATCGACACCGGGGGAATCAGAGCCGGCGGCGATATAACATTGGTTGCAAGCGGCAATATCGTCCAAAAAGGGGCGCTTTCGGCTGGATTAAACGAGAACTTGACACTCGCTACCACGGGCGGCAATTACATGAACACTGTCGGTAGCGGTGCTCTCAATGTTTTCGGTACCGGTCGCTGGTTGGTCTATTCAACCAGTCCAACCAGCAACACTTTGGGCGGATTAACCCCATCATTCAAACATTATGGCTGCCAATACGCGACCGGTTGTACTGATTACAGCATTTCCACCACCGGCAATGGCTTGCTTTACAGCATTACGCCCGCATTGAGTGTTACACCTGGGACCGCCGGTAGCGTCTACGGAAGTCCGATCAGTCTAACCGGACTAGGCTATACATTAACGGGTTATATTGACGGGGATACCGCTACCGGCTCTGGTGTCGAGGGGACAGCCGCCTTCTCGACCGATGCCACGGCGAGCTCATCTACGGGCAGTTACAACATCACCTATAAGTCAGGATTAAGTAATAATCTGGGTTATGTCATTTCCGATAATACGGTGAGCCTGGCTGAATACACTATCACGCCAAGCTCAACAATTATTACTGAAGATCTGAGCAAGACCTTGATTAGCAATGAAGAATCGAACAAAACCTTGATTCTTACTGAAGATCTGAGCAAAACCTTAGCGGATTCCACAAAAAAAACTGACGCCGGTGTATTGGGAACAACGCCCCAATCAGGGCAGCTATTAGCCGATGAATCGGGTAGTAGCGCTGGCGGATTTTCCGGTTCCGCAGAGGAAAAAGACAAAAAACCTCAACTGTGTACCAAATGATAATTCATCCTCTTTCTATAAAACCGCCATGCCTATTCAAATAACTCAACTCGTTAAAAGTTATGGCTTATGGCTGTTCTTATTAACTGTTGCCCTACCCGTTTATGCGGCGCCCCTAGTCGTTGGTCACATTAGCTTTGTAAAGGGCAGCAATGCCGCCCAGCAACCCGGGGGGGCGCCTCGAATTCTCGGTAAGGACACGGAAATTTTCCAGGGCGACAATATCCAGACCACCGAACGCAGTTTTGTGATTGTCGAATTTACCGACGGCGCCAAGATTACCGTGCGTCCAAACAGTAACTTTAGCATTGACCATTATGACAGCCAATCTGCCAATAAAACGGCACAGTTGGTGTTGCATCAAGGCGGCGTTAACACCAGCACCGGTGATATTGCCAAGGCTCATCCGGAAAACTTTCAAATAAAAACACCGACATCCACTGTTAAACCCGAATCCGAAAAAGCGGAGTTTACTGTGCGTATTTGCGACAAAGATTGCGAAGATAAGGGAAAAGAAGCCGCCGCCAATGCGGTAAGAACCGAGCAAAGCGTAGTAGCTCGCGTGGTCGATATTAAAGGTGAAGTGAGCGCCATCAACCGTGCCGACAAAAATGCACAGGAGCGTCCTCTGTCGCTGGGCAAACCGGTGTATAACGCCGACTCCATTCATAGCGAAAAGGATAGTTATGCGCTTCTGGTCTTTCCCGATGGTGAAAAAGTCACTCTGCAAGCCAATAGCGAACTGGATATTAAGCAATATAACTATCAGATTAAAGACAAAAAAGACCAGGTTTTATTGCGCTTAACCACCGGAGGGCTGCGCGCACTAACCGGCAGTATCGGAAAAAACAATCATGATGCCTTTGCCCTGGATACGCCGGTCGCCACTATCGGTATAAGAGGCACAGGCACAGACACCTCTACAGACGGAGTGAACCTTGATCATTCCACCTGGCAAGGACTCTCCTTTTTGCACAATGAAGCGGGAGAATTTGATGTACCGGAGGGTAGCAGCAGCTCCACTTTCGGTCAAAACGGCATACCTCAGATATATCCTACGCCGCCGAATGCCCCACAGCCTTCCGAGCCTCGACCGGATACCAATAAATCCGATCCCAGAAAAGTGTTTGAGGAAAAATCTGCCGCCAGAGGCGATACAGTCGTTAAGTCTACGAGTGGAAATACGGCCGTTGAGAATAACAAAGGTGAAAAAACCACGGTAAACGAAGGCGAAACCGGTTCTGCAAACTCGAACGGTGAAATAACATCCGAGCAATCGGATAATACGACAGCTGACAATCCGTCTGGCAGTGGAAGTTCATTCGACGATGCCGACAACTCACTCGAAGGCTGTACAATATAATGTAACTTTAGAGGCGCTGCAGTACTCCGTCTCTACACGGGTAATGCTGAAAATGATTCAGCGACACAACTTGAAATATCATGAAAAAACAACAACAAGCGGATAAAAAGATTCATTGGTTTACTGTCCGCCTAGCCAGATCGACCTTACTCACCGCCAGTTTATACTTGATACCCCAAGCATTTTGTTTGGCAGCGGCCGCGCCGCAGGAATTCAAGTTTAACATTAAGCATTTTTCGATTGAGGGTTTGTCGCCGCTGTCTCAATCCTTCGTTGACGACTATTTCAAACCGCTGCAAAACCGGTTATATACGCTCAAAGAGCTACAGGAAGTCAGTAAGGCGCTTGAGCTGATTATTCGCGAACAGGGCTATCCCTTTTATCGAGTTATAGTGCCGCCGCAAACCCTGGCTACCGGCGATGTAAAACTGCAAGTTATCTCTTTTACCTTGGGTGAAATCGAAGTGACCGGCAATAATTACTTTCCCAGGAACAATATTATTGCCAGTTTACCGGTTCTTAATAAGCTCGAATCGCCCAATACACAAGCGTTGGCAGAAGCTATTAAAGTGGCCAACAAACACCCCTCAAAACAAGTACAATTGACCTTTAAACCCAGCAAAATCCCCGATAAATTAGACGCCGATATTACGGTGTCCGAACACCGCCCTTACCAGGCGTCTTTAATTGCCAATAATTACGGTACCTCCAGCTCGGGCGATTACCGGCTGACTGGCACACTGCAATACAGCAACTTATGGGGCTTGGATCATATCGTCAACGGCAGTTATTCAACCGCTCCCGATCACGCCGACACGGTCAAACAATACGGTGCCAGCTACAGTCTGCCTATCTATCGACTCAAAGGCTGGCTGAGCGCCTATTATGCCAATTCCTCGGTCAATACGGGCACCGTCGCGACCGATTTAACGGTGACCGGATCGGGCGAAATGTACGGTATCCACTATCAGCAGTATTTACCCAAATGGGGCAAATACGAACATAGTCTGGATTTAGGCATTGATAATCGCTATTTCATCAATGACATTCAATTTCAAAATATCCAGTTGGGCGCCAATGTCCGCAGCGCACCGTTTAGCGTGCTTTATAAAGGCGAATATCCCTGGCTAAACACCCACACCGGCTATTATGTGCAGTGGGTGGGTAATACCGACTTCGGCGGACACAATACCCAGGCTCATTATCAAGCAGCTCGCCTTAATGCCAAGCAAAACTGGGATTTGTTGCGCTATGGCAGTAGTTTTTCGGTCAATGTTAATGAATGGCTGATGCAAACCAGTCTTACCGGACAGCATAGCCACAGCCCGCTCATTGCCGGAGAACAGCTCGGCATTGGCGGCAGTTTTGATGTGAGAGGCTATGATCAACGCGAAACCGGCGCGGATAGCGGTGAAATTGTAAAATTTGAAGTGACCACTCCCGCCTGGTCTGCCCTGAGCGTCGTCGAGGGACAAAAAACCAATTTATTTGTATTCTATGATTATGGACATGGCCGTCTGCAAAGCACCACGCCGGGACAAGTCAAAGACTGGAATCTGAGCGGTACGGGAATTGGTGCGCGCTTTCAATGGCGGGAGTATTTTCAAGGCAATATTACCTTTGCCAATGCTTTGGACACTGTTGAAGCAGGAACTACCCAAGCGGGCAACAATCGTATCCATGCCAATATTGTGTTCAAATACTGAAGATTGAGTCATACTCTACGCGGAACCTTATCGCGCTGTTTTGCAATATGAGCTCAGCGCGTTGCACGTAAAAACACTTATTACAAGCTGAAAAACATGCATCAGTTCGCACCCCATATCATTGTCATTGAGCTGGTTCGTCCAGATGACGCCGCGCCGCGTATTAAACAGCTTACCCCCTCCGCCGCTACGTTGTTAGGCTATGGCGAGCAAGAACTTATCGGCAAGCCTGTTGACCTTATCTACGCGGCCGGAAACAACAAGGCGCTATGGCAAGAAGCCCTTGCCGATGCAACTGATAAAAACACCCGCCAAAGTTTTGCCTGTGAAATGGTCACCAAGGCAAATGACAAAATCCAGGTATTAATATCACTTTCTGTCTTATCCAACCCAACGCCCAATAAAACCGACATTGCTTTACTGATTCAGGACAAGCCTGTCCTGAGCGAAGTCGAAGATTTCAGTGTTGAATCGGCGTTTACCGAGAGTGAAGAACGTTTTCGACAGATGGCGGAAATGGCCGGCGAATGGTTATGGGAGCAAGATCCTGGGGGTTACTATAGCTATAGCAGTGCCGCTGTTAGCCAAATACTGGGTTATAGCCCGGATGAAGTGTTAGGCAAACACTACACCGAGTTTTTAACACCCCAGGATAAAGCCACCCAGCAGCACTACGCGACCAGTCACCGGCCTTTTTATGCGCTGCTGTCCCACTATCGGCACAAAGACGGCCGCCAGATACTGACCGAATCGACCGGCTTACCGATAATCAATGCAGCAGGAAAACTGCTTAAATGGCGCGGTGTTGATCGGGACATTACCGCCAGAATGCATTTTCAGGATGCGCTTATCGAAAGCGAAAAACGTATCCGTTTGATTATTGAAAGTTCCTTGAGCGCTATCGTGATTATGGACTCTTACGGCATCGTTACCGACTGGAATCACCCGGCGGAAAAAATATTCGGCTGGACTAAGGATGAAGCCATCGGCCGACGTCTTGATGAATTAGTTATCCCTCCCCGACTTCACGCTGCGCATCAACGGGGCTTGGAACTCTTCCTGCGCACAGGTTCCGGCCCGTTGTTAAATCGACTGATTGAGCAGACCGCCATTCGCCGCGACGGTACTGAATTCCCCGTTGAACTGAGCATCTCGCCCTTAAAACTGGGTAATGCCTATATATTCAGCGGCTTTATCCACGACATCACCGAGCGTAAGCGCCTGGAGCATCGGTTTCGACAAGCGGTGGAATCGGCGCCCAATGCGATTGTTATGGTAAACAAGTCAGGAACGATAGTGATGGTCAATGCGCAAACAGAGGCATTTTTCGGTTACTCGCGCGCTGAATTAATTGGGCAACCGGTTGAAATATTAGTGCCGAAGCGTTTTCGCAATACGCATGTTGGCGTTCGCCAAGCGTACCTCGCCACCCCTGTGTCCAGGCCTATGGGAGCCGGTCAAGACCTCTACGGGTTACGCAAAGACGGGACTGAATTTCCCGTTGAAATAGGCCTCAGTCTGATCGATAGTAAAGAAGAAACATTGGTGCTGAGTACCATCGTCGACATTACAACGCGAAAAGCCACGGAAGCGGCCATTCGCCAAGCGCAAATCAATCTGGCCATTGCTCAAAGTGAAATCAAGATTGCCCAACGCATTCAGGCCTCTCTCTCGCCCTCGGCGCCGATCAAGTCCAATCATTTTGAAGTCACCGGTTATTGCTTACCGGCCGATCAAGTCGGCGGCGACTATTTTGATTATTTTTACCGTAATGAAGACCATTTGGACATGATTATTGCCGATGTTTCCGGTCACTCAATCGGCCCAGCCCTGTTTATGGTGGAGACCCGTAGCGCCATTCGCACTCAGGCAAATGGTTCGGGTACGCCCGCAGAAACGCTAAAAGTCCTCAATAATTTTCTCTTTGAAGATTTGGACAGGTCCGACTACTTTATTACGCTATTTTATTTGCAATATAACATCACCAACCACCAATTGAGTTTTGCCAACGCAGGCCACCCTCCCCCTTTGCTCCTGAGTCTTTTCCAATCCGAATGCAGGGAACTGGATGCTGACGGCTTAATACTGGGAGTCAACAAAAATGTAGTGTTTGAAGAAAAAACCACGACGCTATCCCAAGGCGACTTAATCTTGTTGTATACCGACGGCTTAACCGAAGCGGAAAATGCCGATGGCGAGTTTTTCGGCCTAAAGCGCGTCAATGACATCCTCGTTCAACATGCACTGAAATCTCCTCAAGCCATCATTGAGGCACTGTTGGAGCAGCTAAAACAATTTTGTCGCAGTGAATCCTTTAACGATGATATTACGCTAATGATTTTTAAGCGGCATTAATAACCGACAGGATCGATTGCCCGCATCAACTCAGGGCAATTTACGAAAAATAGGTTATTTATCGAATACTTGCCATTACCAACCGTCTCTCCGCAACACCGTGGTTCCTTTAGCCGGGCGGCTTGGCGCTTTTCATTCTCCGCTTCTTGTCTCCACTGTAGGGGATTGCTTACATTTATATGTGTTAACTTTAAAATTACACCAAAGAGCCTTATAGACTCATAGTGCCGTTTTTGGCTTAAATTAAGGAACAATAATGCTTGGGAAATTAACAGAAGAGGCATGGGTTCTGTATCTGAAAATCCTGGATATTGAGCGCATATCAGGCTTTTCAATAAAGCGGGATGAACGGGTTTACAGATTAACGGATCAAATTTATTACCGATACAAACGGCGACGGACGGCCTTGGAGCTTCAGACGATTAGAGGGAAACGATGATCAGCAGGGAGGGGATAAGGACGCTTATACTGAGCCGCGCCCCACCTGAGAAGTTTTTTTGCTAAAGAACCTGGTTTAGAAATAGCTTGAAAAGCCTAGCAACAAGCCGCCGGCAAACACGCCCGCCAGTACATCATCCAGCATAATCCCCAGGCCGCCATGCACTTGCCGGTCAATCCACTTAATCGGCCACGGTTTAAGTATGTCGAAGAACCTGAACAGGACAAAGCCCAGCACCATAGCCTGCCAGCTAAAGGGAACCAACCACATCGTTATCAGGTAACCGGCAATCTCATCCCAAACAATGCCGCCAAAATCATGTTCATCGAGCTTTTTTGCGGCGATGTCGCAAATCCAGATTCCGGCAACCGTCACGATTAGCGTCAACAGGCTATAAACGACCGGATTGGTTTGCGCAAATAACCAGTAAACCGGAATCGCAGCTAAGGTACCCATGGTGCCGGGAGCTTTTTTTGCCAGACCGGAGCCGAAACCGAAGGCCAGGAACAGGATGGGATCGGACAGTATCTGCTTGGGTGTCAGCTTGTTTTTACCCAACTGGGTATTAAGAAAAATGCTCAAAGCCTTTGACCTCTAATGGTTGGATATGACCCGATTTATTCAAGCGCAAACCAGGCTTGGATTCAATGATGCCGATTTTAGTCGCCGCTATGGTCAACTGCGCCGCCTGCTCAGGGCTTACGGTAAAGCACAACTCGTAGTCGTCCCCGGCAGTCAGCGGCATAGACCAATCGTCGGTATCGTTGATGTAGTCCAACGCCGCTTTGGACAACGGCAACGCGTCCCAATCAAGGCACGCGCCTACCCTGCTTTGTTCCAGAATATGCCCCAGATCTCCCGCCAAACCATCCGATAAATCGATGCAGGCATTGGCAATGCCGAGTAAGGCCAGCCCTGCTTCGATTTGCGGCTCAGGCCGGTGAAATCGCGTTAAGGCAGCCTCGGAATCGGCACAGATATAACCTTGCTTTATCTTTAAACCCAATCCCGCATCGCCCAAAAAGCCGGTCATATAAATAAAATCGCCGGGCCGTGCCGCTGAGCGCCTGAGCGCTTGGCCTTTAGGGACTAAACCCATGGCCTGAACGGTCAAGGTCAATGGACCGGACGTGGTATCGCCGCCGATCAAATCCACTGAATAGCGTTCGGCCAAGTTTAAAAAACCTTGGGCAAACGCCGTCAACCAGTTTTCATCAACCTTAGGCAGGGTTAAGGCCAGCGTCACGGAAACGGGCTTTGCGCCCATCGCGGCAAGATCGCTCAAATTGACGGCCAGCAGTTTATGCCCCAGCAGTTCCGGGTCGGTCCCGGCAAAAAAATGCACGTTTTCCACCATGGTATCGGTGGTCACGGCTAACTCGAAACCCTCGGGAATGGACAACAACGCGCAGTCGTCGCCTATGCCCAAGTGCGTTGAAGGATTTTTGATCCGCTGCTGAGTGAAGAAGCGCTGGATTAAAGCGAATTCGGAAAGTGGCATGAGATTGGATTAAAGACTAAAGGTATATGCCCTTCACCTTGCGCCTTTTGCCTTAATTTCCCCCGCCCTTGTTTGCTGCGCGACCTTATCCAGTATGCCGTTAACGTACTTGTGACTACCGTCGGCGCCAAAGTCTTTGGCGAGATTGATGCCTTCATTTAAAACAACCCGGTACGGCATATTTAACCGGTACAACAACTCGTACACACCGATTCTTAAAATCGCCCTTTCGACCGGATCAATCGTATCGACAGGGCGATCTACAAATTCCGACAACGCCTGATCGATCGCATCCAGGTTTTTAGGCACGCCGTAAAACAACTCGACAAAATAACTTTTCTGAGCGTCTTTCAAGCGCTCTTCTTCCAGAAACTGCCGTTCAATCTCACTAAGATTCTGGCCGGCCATTTGCCATTGATACAATGCCTGTACAGCAGCCTTTCGGGCATTGGTTCGAGCTTGACTCATTATATTTCCAGGTTATTAAATAAACTTACCATTTCAATGGCGGATAGTGCCGCTTCCGCGCCTTTATTACCGGCTTTGGTGCCCGCACGCTCTATCGCCTGCTCAATACTGTCAACGGTTAGTACGCCAAAACTGACCGGCACATTGTATTGCAGAGAAACCTGCGCCAAACCCTTAACGCATTCACCGGCGACATATTCAAAATGCGGTGTGCCGCCTCGGATTACTGCGCCTACGGCGATAATCGCATCGTATTTTTTAGCCGCCGCCACGCGTTGAACCACCATCGGCAACTCAAACGCACCGGGGGCCTTTACCAGATGAATATCCGCTTTATTGGCACCGTGGCGAACCAGCGCGTCAATCGCACCCGCTTCCAGTTGTTCAACGATGAAACTGTTAAACCGCGAAGCTACGATGCAGAATTTTCCGCCTTGAGCGAGTAAATTCCCTTCAAAGGTTTTTAATGTTGACATGATGTTTCTCTATTGTGTGATTAACGTGTAATGTTGTTGAAGTCGCGTAGGGAGATTGATTAATTCACCACGAAGGCACGAAGAACACGAAGTTTTATTGGTTTTTCTTCGTGCCTTCGTGGTGTTATTTTTTAGTTAATACCTAATGTGGTAAATAATCTTCAACCCACATGCTCGGCGACTTCCAAATCGAACCCGGACAATGCGACATATTTCTTCTGGGTGCCTAGTACCTTCAACTTATGCACACCCAGATCGGCCAGTATTCTGGCGCCGGTTCCGGTGGTGCGCCAATCTGCGGCGCCGACAGCCGGAGTCGGACTCACAATGCCGTTATCTTCCAGCTGATAGTGATGTATCAGTTCCGCCAGCGATTTATTGTCTTCGCTTTGCCTGATAACGACCAATACCCCGCGTCCTTCCTCAGCTATTTTTTGCATAGCCGAACGCAATGGCACGCTGCAATCGCTACGCTTGGATGCAAACAGGTCATCCAGCAAATTCCGCGCATGAACCCTGACTAAAACAGGTTCTTCGCCGGAAACCTGGCCCATGACCAGCGCCAAGTGCAGGTTATTGTCATTCCGGTCCTGATAGGCATAAAGCCTGAACTCGCCGAATTCGGTGGGATAAGCGCACTCGCTGATGCGTTCCAGCGTATTTTCGTGCTGAATGCGATAATGGATCAGATCGGCGATAGTGCCGATTTTAAGGTCGTGCTGCTTGGCAAACACTTCCAGATCAGGCCGTCTTGCCATCGAACCGTCTTCATTGAGTATCTCAACGATAACTGCCGCCGGTTCCACGCCTGCCAATCGTGCCAAATCGCAGCCCGCTTCGGTGTGTCCGGCACGGTTTAATACCCCGCCGGATTGCGCCATTAACGGAAAGATGTGTCCCGGTTGCACCAAGTCATCGGCTTTTGCATCCGCCGCTACTGCGCACTGAATGGTACGCGCCCGGTCGGCTGCTGAAATGCCGGTGGTTACGCCGGTTGCCGCTTCGATAGACACGGTAAAATTGGTTGAATGGGCGGTTTTGTTTTCATTGACCATCAACGGCAAGCGTAATTGCTGACAACGCTCACTGGTCAAGGTCAAGCAAATCAGGCCGCGGCCGTAACGGGCCATAAAATTTACATCTTCCGGGCGAGTGAATGAAGCCGCCATCACCAGGTCGCCTTCATTCTCACGGTCTTCATCATCCATAATGATGACCATTTTGCCTGAGCGCAAATCTTCTATAATTTCTTCGATTGTATTCATTTTACCTTTGGGCCGTTAGCCGAAAAAACCGCTTTTTTGCAATAATTCTTCTGTGATGCCGCCATGGCTTTTAGCCGCCGCATCACCCTTGATGAGCCGCTCCAGATAGCGAGCCAGCAAATCCACTTCCAGGTTGACTTTAGTTCCGACCACCGCATCGCCCAGCGTGGTCTCTTTGAGCGTATGCGGCACAATATTCACGCTGAACACGGCGCCATCGACGTCATTGACGGTCAGGCTGATGCCGTTAATGCAAATAGAGCCTTTTTCGGCAATATATTTGGCCAGGTTATCGGGCGCTTTAAATTTAAAGCGAAAAGAGCGTCCGTCCGGCCGCTTTTCCATAACCGTGCCGATGCCATCGACGTGGCCGCTGACGATATGCCCGCCCAACCGGGTTGTCGGCGTTAGGGCCAGCTCCAGATTAACCGGCGTACCCACGGTTGCGGCATTTAAGAGGGTTCTGGACAAGGTTTCATTGGACACATCGGCGCAAAAATAATCTTTACCTAACTCCACTGCGGTCAGGCACACACCGTTAACGGCAATGCTGTCGCCAAGCACGACGTCATTTAAGGGTAATTTTCCGGTCGCTATGGTCAATCGGCAGTCACCGGATTTTCGCTCGATTGCCGATATTTTGCCCACTGCCAAGATAATGCCTGTAAACATGGATGCCCTGTTAAGTTGTAGGGGCGAATTTATTCGCCCAGGGCGACTGAAGTCGCCCTTACAATGGTGTATAAGTTAATTTCAAATCCTGGCCGACCTGCCTGACATCGCGCAATTTCAACTGTTTTTTATCCGCCATTTGTTGTAAACCCGGCAGGTTAAATAATCCGCGCCCCTGGTCGCCTAAAATGCACGGAGCCATGTAGATCACATACTCATCGACCCAATCTTCGTCCAGTAACGCACCATTCAGCACGGAACCTGCCTCAACCAGCAGCTCGTTGATTTGCTGTTGGCCTAAAAAATCCATCACGGCCTGCAAATCAAGTCGCCCGTTTTCACAGGGCAATTGATAGACTTCAAAACCCGCCTGTTGCAACGCGCCTTGTTTTTGTTCATCCTGCGCACAGGTTAAAATAAGGCTGCGTCCCGGCAGTTTAGCCATCTGCGCGGTAACCGGCATGTTCAGATGCGTATCCAGCACTACCCTGACCGGTTGCATGACATCTCCATCTACACGGGCATTCAGCGCCGGATCATCCGCCAGCACCGTCTTGATACCGGTTAAAATCGCCGAGCTTTCCGCTCTTAATCGATGCACATCGGCTCTGGCCTCATTGGAGGTAATCCATTTGCTTTCACCCGATGCCATGGCGGTGCGTCCATCCAGGCTCATCGCCAGCTTGCTGCGCACAAACGGACGGCTATCAGTCATGCGCTTGATAAAACCGCGATTTAACGCCAGCGCGTCTTCCTGCAATACGCCGCAAATAACCTCAATCCCTGCCGCTTTCAGCTTTTCCAATCCGCTGCCCGACACTTGAGGGTTCGGATCCTGCATCGCCGCAACAACCCGGCTGACTCCGGCTTTTATCAACGCATCGCAACATGGCGGGGTTCTGCCCTGATGACTGCAAGGTTCCAGCGTTACATAGGCGGTTGCGCCTTTAGCATCCGGTACATTTTTTAACGCTTCAACTTCCGCATGTCCCTGGCCCGCTTTCACATGCCAGCCCTGCCCGATCACTTCACCGTCCCTGACTAAAACACAGCCTACGCGGGGATTCGGATCGGTCGTATAACGGCCTTTTTTAGCCAGGGAAATGGCTTGCGCCATATAAAAAGCATCGCGTACCGAAGACATTATTTTTGTCGCCCCGGTTCCGTACCGGTTGCGACACTTCCGCCATCCCTGGCAGTCGTTTGTAGATCCTCAATCATGTCGGTGAATTCACTGACATCCTGAAAACTGCGATAAACCGAGGCAAAGCGCACAAAAGCCACATGATCCAGTAAACTTAATTCTTTCATGACTTTTTCGCCCAACTCCTGTGCCGATATTTCCCGCTCGCCCGACGCCCGCAACTCCTTTTTTATTCTATTGATCGCGGCTTCAATATCGTCACTGCCTACCGGGCGCTTTTCCAGAGCCCTGAGCATGCCTGAACGCAGCTTATTTTCCTCGAAAGGCTCACTTATCCCGTCGCGCTTAACAATCCGGGGCAGCGTTAACTCAGCCACCTCGTGTGTAGTAAATCGTTCCTTACAAGCATTGCATTCACGCCGACGGCGAACCTGATCGCCTTCATTTGCCAATCTGGAATCAAGAACCCGCGTATCTTGCGCCCCACAAAACGGACATCGCATAGTTAAGCCACTGTTTTATATATACCGATGACCTCCATGGATGGAGGAAATGCCGATGACTGCCGGAAGCGGTCGCGGCAAAATAGGCCTTCAAACTCGAAAACCGTTAATTTTATAACACTCTGCATTTTATCTGTATTTTATTTTCTAAACTATACTGTAGCCGTATTCCTGCCTACTCAACCACACCGCCCAAGATCCTGCCACATGAAAGAACAAGAAGGTGTAATAAAATACCAGTTAAATCATACGCAACAGTCGATTAGCCCCCTGTTATCATTGACCGAAATCAACGCCTGGCGCACTATTGCCGTCCGACTTGACCTTATCGGACAAATTCCTGAACGATACGACAACATCGGATTCGGCAATATCAGCCAAAGAATCGATCCTCGTAGTGATCAATTCATCATCAGCGGAACTCAAACCGGACATATTGAACAACTCAGTCCCGAACATTATTGCCTTATCGTCAAAGCGGAACCCCACCAAAACCGGCTTCAATCCTGCGGACTGTGCAAACCGTCTTCCGAATCCCTGACCCACGCCAGTATTTACGCCCAGGACAATACTATTCGAGCCGTTATCCATGTCCACAGTCCTGAAATCTGGAAGCATACCTTGGCGCTTGGACTGCCTCACACTAGCGCCGATGTCCCTTACGGCACGGTTGAAATGGCGACGGCTGTTGAGCAATTATTTCAATCCGGCAACCTATCGCAGACTTCATTATTTACCATGCTGGGACACGAAGACGGCGTAGTTGCTTTCGGCAAAAACATGCAGGAAGCGGCCTGGGAACTGATCAAATATTTATCACTGGCCATCGGAATTGAACAACAGCGCATTAACCGATAAAATGCTTGATTCTATATTAGCAACCCTTAATAAAATATGCCGGAAATACAAATCTACACGACCAATATTTGCCCTTATTGTATGATGGCTAAGCGCCTGCTCGACAAAAAAGGCGCTTCCTATACAGAAATCAATGTGGATGCCAAGCCCGGTTTAAGGGAAGAAATGATGCTCAAAACAAAGCGTCGGACAGTCCCCCAAATCTATATAGGCGACTATCATGTCGGCGGGTTTGACGAGTTGTATGCGCTGGATCAACAAAAAAAACTGGATGATTTACTGACAGCTGCGTAAACATGGAATTTAAATAACTGACAAGGAGCTTTCACCACGAAGACACGAAGGACACGAAGATTTATGTTTCATTCTTCGCCTCTTCGTGATGTCTTTGTGTGACTTGGGTAGGCGGGGTAACGGCTTTTCGTTGCCCAACCTTTCAGTGTTCAATCAGGGAATTTGCCTCGCATTGAAGCAGAAAAATATCGGGCATAAACGACATGCCCGATCTACAAACCTCTTGAAATATCCTTTTTAATATCTTCAATATTTTCCAATCCTACTGAAATTCTTACCAAGCCGTCTTTAATGCCGGCGGCCGCTCTGACTTCCGGCGTTAACCGACCATGCGTGGTAGTAGCAGGATGGGTGATGGTGGTTTTAACATCGCCCAGATTTGCGGTAATCGACAGCATTTCAGTGGCGTCGATCAACTTCCAGGCGTGCTCTTTGCCGCCGGTCAACTCAAAACTGACTATACCGCCGAAATGACTTTGCTGGCGCTTAGCCAGCTCGTGCTGAGCGTGCGATTGCAAACCGGGATAATGAACCTTGGCGACACCAGGTTGCTGCTCCAGCCAAAGAGCCAGTTCAAAGGCGCTGTCGCAATGCGCTTTCATTCTGACTGCCAGCGTTTCCAACCCGGACAAAAACACCCAAGCGTTAAAAGGGCTCATGGTCGAGCCGCCGGTACGAAGATAGGGATAAATATACTTTTCTATGATCTCTTCACTGGCAACGACGGCGCCGCCGACACAACGTCCCTGCCCGTCTATATATTTGGTTGCCGAATGAACGACGATGTCCGCGCCTAATTCCAAAGGCTTTTGCAACACCGGCGTACAAAAACAATTGTCGACAATCAACAAGCAGTCGTGTTTATGGGCGATGTCTGCAAGCACCGAAATATCGGCAATTTCAGTTAAAGGGTTGGAAGGTGTTTCCAGAAACAAAAAACGGGTATTCGGTTTAATCGCCGCTTCCCAAGCCGCGGTATCGATCAAATCGACAAAGTCCGTTTCGACCCCGAATTTGCTGAAATAATTCTGGAACATTAATACAGTGTTGCCGAACACACCCCGTGAACACACCACGTGATCGCCCGCTTTAAGCAACCCCATACCGACCGCCATAATGGCCGCCATGCCGGAGGAAAACGCCAGACAGCGCTCGCCTTTCTCCATTAACGCCAGTCGCTCCTGAAAGGCGCTAACCGTTGGATTAGTAAAACGGGAATAGATATTACCGGGTTTCTGCCCGGTAAAGCGCAAAGCGGCCTCTTCGGCACTCTTGAACACATAACTGGATGTGGCAAAAATCGGGATGCTGTGCTCATCTTCATGAGTGCGCTTATGTCCGGCTCTTATCGCCTGAGTTTCCAGAGAGTAGTTGTTCCAGTTAATGTCTTTCATTTATTTTTAAACGTATTTATTTGTTAAAAAGATCAGGCTAAGGGCGAAAGGCAAACAACAGGCTTCAATAAGCTATCTTTGCCTTTTGTCCTTCGCCTTTAGTCTTGCTCCTCAATCACCGTTTTGCATTCCGATAATGAAATTTTCCGAGTTTCTTTCCGCTTGCGCGCCGTCATTGCGCAAAGCCTCAGTCCGCTCCAGATACTCATCGTCAATGTCGCCGGTGATGTATTCTTTACTGAAACAGGAGGTATCAAAATGCTGGATGTCCTGATTACCTTTACGAACCGCATCGATCAGGTCATTCAGTTCCTGATAAATCACCCGATCTGCGCCGATTGCTACACGCACCTCGTCTTCAGTACGATCATGGGCAATCAATTCATGGGCGGCCGGCATATCAATGCCGTAAACATTGGGGTAACGAACCGGAGGTGCGGCAGAGGCAAAATACACTTTTTTGGCCCCGGCATCCCTGGCCATCTGGATAATCTGTTCGGACGTTGTGCCTCTAACGATTGAATCATCGACCAGCAACACATTCTTGCCTTCAAACTCAAGACTGATCGCGTTTAACTTTTGCTTGACCGATTTTTCGCGCATTTTCTGGCCCGGCATGATAAACGTCCGGCCGATATAACGATTCTTTATAAAACCTTCACGGTACTTTACGCCCAGAATGTTAGCCATCTGCAACGCTGCGGTCCTGCTGGTATCGGGAATGGGAATAACCACATCAATATCATGATCAGGCCAGTCTCTGAGCACTTTTTTGGCCAGTTTTTCACCCATACGCAGACGCGCTTTATAGACCGAAATACGGTCAATAATAGAATCCGGTCTGGCAAAATATACATATTCGAAAATACACGGACAATGATCTACTTCATCTGAACACTGCTTGGTATGCAATACGCCTGATTCTTCTATAAATACCGCTTCGCCCGGCTCTATGTCCCTGATAAGCTCAAAGCCCAGCACATCCAGAGCGACACTTTCAGATGCGATCATGAATTCCGAACCTTGCTCGGATTTTCTTTCGCCAAACACTATCGGTCGGATACCGTGAGGATCCCTAAACCCTAAAATCCCGAATCCCGCAATCATAATGACAACTGCATAAGCGCCCCGACAACGGCGATGTACACCGGATACCGCCTGAAAAACATCGTCCACGCTTAATTGCAATTTACCTAAACTCTGCAACTCGTGAGCAAAAACGTTCAACAAAACTTCGGAGTCGGAATCGGTATTGATGTGCCGCTGATCTTCTACGAACAGGGCTTTTTTTAATTCTTCGGTGTTGGTTAAATTACCGTTATGCGCAAGCGTCAATCCGAAAGGAGAGTTTACGTAGAAAGGTTGCGCTTCGGCAGAACTGGTGCAACCCGCTGTTGGATAACGCACGTGAGCGATACCCATATTGCCTTTCAATCTCAACATCTGGGCATTGGTAAAAACATCACGGGTCAACCCGTTTTCCTTGCGTAAATGTAACCGCCCGGCCTCACAAGTCACAATGCCTGCGGCATCCTGACCTCTATGTTGCAAAACTGTCAGAGCATCATATAACTCTTGATTAACAGTTTGATGTGAAACGATAGCAGCAATACCACACATTATTTTTTAACCTGATTGTTTTGTAGAGATTAGCGAAAGAAATTAACGATAACTGATGTATTCCGCCATGCCTGACGAAAGATGATCTCGCAACCATACGGCGAGCAACTGAAAAGGTGGAATCAATGTTGACTCTGTCCACCAGGAATCCTTGGGCAAGGGCGTCAATCCCGCCAGTATGACAACGACAGTAACGACAATCATGCCGCGAACAACGCCAAAAACCATCCCGCCGAAACGATCCATAAAGGTTAACCCGGTTTTCTTAGCCAATACACTCAATAGAAAACCGATTAAACCGCCGAGACTCAACGTGATTGCAAATAAAGCCACAAAAGAAGCCACCATTCTGGCTGACGGGTGGCTGATAGTCGATTCCAGAAAACCGGAAAACTCACGACTAAACATCAAGCTCACCCAAATTGCCAGAATCCAGAATACTAATGAAAAAACTTCCTTAGTAAATCCACGCAACAACCCGCTGACAAAGAAAATAAAAATAAGCCCAATAAGGGTAAAATCGATCCAAATCATACTGTTACCAAGCGCGTCACTCGGAAATCAGGATTGCCTTTATGTTCTGCTTATCCAGTCTTGCTTTCATTGCGGCCGCCTTTTTTCCGTCAAGTTCCGGGCCTACCCGGAGCCGATATGAAGTTCCTTTATCTGTTTGAACGGTATCCAATGAGGCGGGCAAACCTTGTTCATGCAAACTCTCCCAAAGAGACATTGCATTTTCTTTTTTACTAAAACTGCCTAATTGAATGTACCAACGCACCAATTTCGGAGTCGCTTTGGGCGGCACAACTACCGGTTTTTTCGCTTCCGCTACAGCGGCAGCCAAGCTCTTCGCGCTACTAGGCTGTTTAAGAATCGGTTGCCGCGCAGCATCACCCACAGCTGCTTTGGGTGCATCCATTGACGGTTCAATTTCAGGCTTTTTAACCGCTAATTTTATCGGCTCTACGACTTTTTTAACCTTTACTGGCTCTTTAGCCATTGTTTCTACATGAGAGTCCCTAACCTGCATTTTGGGAGCCATACTTTTGCGGATGCCATCCGCAGCAGCGTCTGTCGATAAAGGCTGCTCTGCAGGAGTCTGTTTTAGCCGCGATTTTGGCTGACTGTCTTCAGGCTCAACAACTTCTTCCGCACCGGCATCCTCTTTGGTATAGCCTTCAGATTCGGTATACAAAGATTCTTCGGAGCGCCCCTGTTTCGGCTGACCGGCTACAGGCTCATCGATAACTTCCTCTGCTGCGCCGGTACTTTCAAGCGTATCGCCAGCGGCTTCAGTAGATAAAGGCTCAGGGTCCGGCAGCTTTGAAATCTGTTCGGCACTGGTCGGCAACTTACCGGCTGTGTTTGCGCCTGAATCAGCTGGAGCGGGAATAGTCAACTCACTGACTAACTGACCGCTATTATCGACGGGATCATCGAACAGCATGGGGATAAAAATAGCACAGAGTGCCGTAACAACGACGGCACCAATCAAACGTTGTTTTAATTCATGATCCATTTCGTCTACTCACTTTTTCTCAAATTCAACCAAGCACTCAGATACCAAAAAAAAAGATCCAAAAACCAATAACAGATCACCTTGTTGCGACTGGTTCTTTGCAGCAGAAAATGCTTCAGTAAAGTCGGCAAAACCAAAAGAAACATTGGACACCGAACTTTGTGAAAAAATCTCACGCATAACGGATTCCGAAGCGGCTCTAGGGTTTGCCAACGGTGCAAAAAACCAGTCGTAAACCACAAAATTCATAATTTCAAGAACACCGGCAATATCCTTGTCTTTCATCATTGAAAAAACAGCATGAATGCGTCTGCCTGGGAAAACAGTCGTCACATAATCGGCCAGCGTCCTGACTGCCTGGGGATTATGCCCCACGTCCAGCAGTACTGGAATTTCGCCATCAATCAGCTGAAAGCGCCCGGCTAACCGGACATTTGCCAGCCCCTGTCTAATCGATGCTTCAGTTACCGGTAAGATTTCAGCCATCTTGGTCACCGCTAAAATGACCGCGGACGCATTATGATACTGATGCTCCCCTTTTAGACCCGGCTCCGGCAATTGTAGCATTTTCCGGTCAGCAAAAAACCAATCCCACCCTGTTGCCTGCTTTTTATAACTAAAATCTTTATCGATACAATACAGCAAGGCATGCTGTTCAACAGCACTCTGCATCAATGATTCCGGGGGATCGGGATCACCCGTGATAGCGGGAATTGCGGCCCGGAAAATACCGGCTTTTTCCCGTCCTATGGCTTCTCGTGTACCGCCCAGCCACTCAATATGATCGATACTGATGCTGGTGATCAATGCCACATCGGGATCGACAATATTGACGGCATCCAGTCGCCCGCCCAAACCGACTTCAAGCAATTGCACATCGACCCCGGCACGCTGGAATATATCAAGCGCCGCCAGTGTGCCGAATTCAAAATAGCTTAATGAGGTATTGCCCCGTACCGACTCTATTCTTGCAAATGCCTCGCAGATTTTGTCATCCGATACCGGTTTACCGTCTATTTTTATTCTTTCATTATATTTCAGAATATGCGGCGACGTATAAGACCCTACCCGATAGCCTTGCGCCGTATAAATGGATTCAAGATAAGCGACAGACGAGCCTTTGCCGTTGGTTCCGGCAACAGTAATGGTCGGGGGTTTGACATAATCGGGGTTAAGCGCATGAAAAACCTGTGCCGCCCGCTCCAAACCCAAATCAATTACTAAAGGATGTAAGCTTTCCTGCCACTTCAGCCAACCCTGTAGTGAATCAAAACGTATCATTAACGATATTTGTCAGTCTTCCTGATTCGGGTAATGTTCAACATCATCCGCTTCAACTTCAACAACCACAGCTTCCAGCTCGACACTAAAACGTTGCACTGTACGGTCTCTACCCGCCATTAGCATAGCTAAGATACCGGCTATTTTATCGCGCATTTCACGTCTATCGATAATCATATCGATAGCGCCATGTTCCTGTAAAAACTCGCTACGCTGAAAACCTTCCGGCAGCTTTTCCCGGACGGTTTGCTCGATTACACGGGGACCGGCAAAGCCGATCAAAGCATTGGGTTCGGCAACATTAATGTCGCCCAGCATCGCCAAACTGGCTGAAACGCCGCCCATGGTCGGGTCGGTCATAAACGAAATATACGGGAGACCCGCCTCGGACAGCTTGGTTAATGCCGCGCTGGTTTTCGCCATCTGGAACAAGGAAAACAGCGACTCCTGCATACGCGCGCCGCCACTGGCCGTAAACACAATAAACGGCACGCCCAGTTCCAGGCTCTTGTTGACGCCACGAACAAACTTTTCGCCGACTACCGAACCCATTGATCCGCCCATGAAGCCGAAATCAAAAGCCGCGGCAACAATATCACGGCCTTTTAACTGACCTTTCATCACCACCAGCGCGTCGCTTTCTTTAGTCTGTTTTTGCGCCTGAGCGATTCGGTCTTTATATTTCTTACTGTCTTTGAATTTTAACGGATCGACAGGCTTAACATTTTTGCCTATTTCTTCATGGTCGCCTTCGTCCAGAAACATATTCAACCGCGTCCTGGCCGAGATGCGCATGTGATGCTCGCATTTTGGGCAAACGCTAAAATTTCTTTCCAACTCCGTGTTATAAAGAATTGCATTACAGCTAGGGCATTTATTCCACAATCCTTCGGGCACAGCGCCTTTTTTATTCGACCCTTCGGTTCTAATTGTTGAAGGGATTAACTTCTCAAACCAACTCATTCGTATGCCCCATCGTATTTCATCATCGTATTCCAAACCCTGTCTTTTAGCTATCCATTGCCTGGCGCATGGCGACCAATAACTCGATTATTTCTTTTTTAGCACGTTCCGGATCATCCGGGTTTGCTTCGACTTTACTGATCAGCGCGCTGCCGATAACCACGCCGTCACCCAAACCTGCAACCGTCTTGGCTGTTTGTGCGTCTTTGACGCCAAAACCGATCGCCACAGGCAATCGCGTATTCGCCCTGATTTGCTTGAGCTTGGTTTCGACGTCCGCCGTATCCAAATGCCCGGCGCCGGTTACGCCCTTCAACGAAACATAATAAAGGTAACCGCTACCGGCGGCATCCATCTTTTTAATACGCTCATCCGTACTATTGGGAGCCAACAGAAAAATCGGGTCAATATCACGCGCCTTTAACAAAGCAACGCATTCTTCCGCTTCTTCCGGCGGCAAATCAACGGTTAAAACACCATCGATCTCGGCGCGTTGTGCGGCATTGGCAAAATCTTCATAACCCATGGCTTCAATAGGATTCACATAACCCATTAACACGACTGGCGTTTGTTGATTGGTTTTTCTGAATTCTGCGGCAATAGCCAATGTGCGTCTTAAGCTCATTTTATGCTCTAAAGCGCGCTCACTGGCTCGCTGAATAACCGGGCCGTCCGCCATAGGGTCGGAAAACGGCACACCCAATTCGATAACATCAGCACCGGCCTCAACCATGGCATGCATCAACGGCAAGGTGAAATCAGGCCTGGGGTCGCCTGCAGTAACAAATGGGATTAACGCCTTGCGACCTGTTTTGGATAACTGTTCAAATGTAGCGGCTAATCGACTCACAGCTCTATCCCCTCGCGTTGCGCCATCGTTTGCATGTCTTTATCGCCACGACCGGACAGACAGACAATGATAATTTCATCTTTTTTCATGGTAGGTGCAAGTTTCATGGTGTAAGCCATCGCGTGACTCGATTCCAATGCAGGAATAATACCTTCCATCCGGGTCAAAGCATGGAAACCTTCCAATGCTTCGGTGTCGGTAATATTGACATATTCCGCTCTGCCGGTATCTTTCAGCCATGCATGTTCAGGACCGACACCCGGATAATCCAGACCGGCTGAAATGGAGTGCGTCTCGATGATTTCACCATCGTCATCTTCCATCAGATAAGTCCGGTTGCCATGCAGTACGCCGGGACGACCTGCGCATAGAGGCGCGGAATGACGGCCTGTCTCAATGCCGTCGCCCGCCGCTTCAACACCGATCATTTTGACTGCGCTATCGTCAATAAACGGATAAAACAAGCCGATTGCATTCGATCCGCCGCCAACACAGGCAACCAGCGCATCCGGCAAGCGTCCGGCTTGATCCAGGCATTGCTGTCTTGCTTCGCGACCTATGATGGCCTGAAAATCCCTGACCATAGCAGGATAAGGATGCGGCCCTGCAACCGTACCTATAATATAAAAGGTATTGTCGACGTTGGTCACCCAGTCTCTGAGCGCTTCGTTTAACGCATCCTTTAAGGTTTTTGACCCGGATTCAACGGCGACAACTTTCGCGCCCAGTAACTTCATCCGATACACATTCAAAGACTGCCGTGCAACATCAACAGCGCCCATGTAAACCACACACTCCAATCCCAGCCGTGCTGCAACCGTCGCTGTCGCCACACCATGCTGACCGGCTCCGGTTTCAGCAATAATACGGGTCTTGCCCATGCGTTTAGCCAATAAAGCCTGACCAACCGTATTGTTTATTTTATGTGCGCCGGTATGATTCAGGTCTTCGCGCTTTAAATAAATCTGCGCGCCGCCAAGCTCTCGACTCCAGCGTTCGGCATGATATAAAGGCGAAGGCCGACCTACGTAATGCTTTAAATCAGCATCCAGTTCCGCCATAAATTCAGGATCGTTTAAATACTGCTGATAAGCGGCATTCAACTCCTGAATCGGTGGAATCAATGTTTCCGCGACGAACATTCCGCCATACGGGCCAAAGTGTCCCCGCTCATCGGGCATATTATATTTTTCTGTCATATTATTATTCTGTCACCCTCATTAACTTCACGTATGAATGCCGCCATTTTCAGCGCATCCTTAACACCTTTTTCCGTTTCCACACCGCTGCTGACATCCAGAGCATAGGGTCTTACTGTCTGCACCGCCTGCCTGGCGTTACTCTCATCCAAACCGCCCGCCAGTACAATAGGCAAGGCGCACTGTTCAGGAATCCTGTTCCAGTCAAACCGGCTGCCCGTACCGCCTTTCGCTCCCGGATGATAGGCATCCAGCAGCAACCCTGCCGCATCATGATATTGCCTGGCCAGGCCTGAAATATCGATGCCTTCCTGCATTCTCACCGCCTTCATATAACGCTTGCCGTAAAGCCTGCAAGCTTCAGCGGGTTCATCGCCATGAAATTGCAGGCAATCTATCGATACCCGCTCCAGAACCTCGCGTATCCGTGCTTTCCGCTCATCAACAAATAAAGCGACGACCGAAACAAACGCAGGTAAAGCATTAACAATTTCAATAGCTTGATTAATACCCACATTTCTTGGGCTGGGCGGATAAAACACCAGGCCAATTGCGTCTACGCCTAATCGAGCAGCGCAAACAGCATCTTCAACACGGGTAAAACCGCAAATTTTAACGCGAGTTCGCATAAAGTGATATGAGAAATTTAACCAAAAAAAGCTAGCCGCCTAGAATAACATAAAATGACATTATGATTTGCCTGTAATCGTCATTAATTTAGCTCATAAAAAACAACCGCACCAACAAAAAAGGCCGATGCAATATCGGCCTTTTGTCCAATAACACTAAAAAATGCAGTGAGACTGAGTTTGCAATACAACCCGGAAATTTCAAAATGCCTTTAAATTTAAGCGAAAAAACTACTCTTTATTAATGCTCATGTTCATGATGCTCGTGTTCATGAACATGCTCATGACCACCAACATTCGGAACTTGAACCGCTTTAACGGCCACGCCATATTTGTAAACCATCAATCCGCCTAAATCAGCGCCCAACATCATTAGCATACAAAGCAAAGCTGATAATATAAGGAAAAAACCGTTAGCTCCGCCCTGAATTACTCCACCGCTTTTCAAGCGCCAGGCCGACAATAAAATCGCCAAAGACAGTACGGATACGCCAAAATGTTCATGCCGTTCCATGATCGCATGAACATCGTCCCCATGCGCTACGGAACCTGCGGCAATAAAACCGGCGGTCACCGTAAATACGGCCGCTACGGTGCCAAAATAAAGCAGCCACCCGGCGACATTGCGCCAGTGTTGTTTTTTAGCCAGCGTCCCGACCACGTCCAAAACAAAAAAAACCGATAGGAATGCAATGGGAAAATGCACCAGCAATGGATGAATATTATCCATATTGGAAATGCCGGGCATTAAAGCCGAAAAAATACCTTTAGAATCAAGAGCCGAAAGCTCTTCAAAAAAAGCCAGCAGACTTGCAATGCTGTCGGCAATGCCGTCACCGTGCTCGGCTCCGCCATGAATTTGAAAAGACATAAAGTTATTCATATTAACCATCACTATTATTTATAAGGAAAACAATCTACTTGATATTTGGACAATTGCAAATAAGTAAGGAGCATTGCAATGCAGTTAATTCCGGAAAAATTAATTTATCCACGAAAGCCAAAAGTAGGCGACACGAAAAGCACGAAAGAAAGAAGCGGAAAGGCGAAAGTAATTAAACTACCAAGTTACTTGAGGCTCATCGACAGACGTTACGAGCGCTATGGTGTGACCCTTTGCCCTTCGCCTTTTTTCGTGTCTTGCGTGTTTTTTGTGGACTCATCATTAATCATGCCGCTTGGCGCCAACCGGCAATTTATCAAACACAGGATGCTTGGCAATACCGTAATGCTCGGGATAATAAACCGCGCCCAGATACAAGCCATAAGGAGGTGCCGTGACTCCGCCCAGTTTGCGGTTTTTAACCTCAAGCAACTCTTGCGTCCAGCTTTCATCCTGCTTTCCGGCCCCTATATCCATCAATACCCCGGCAATATTCCTGACCATGTGGTGCAAAAAAGCGTTGGCGGAAATATCGATAATGACTTTATCGTCGTCCCGATAGACATCAATAAAATACATCTCCCGGCAGGGACTTTTGGACTGGCAACCTTGCGCCCTGAACGTGGAAAAATCATGCTTGCCGATCAGATGTTGCGCAGCCCGGTGCATTTTATCGGCATCCAACGGGTTGTGATGCCAAGTCGCCTGATTACGTAATAACGCCGATTTGATCGGCCGGTTAAGAATGACATAGCGATAAAAACGCGCAATGGCGCTGTATCTGGCATGAAAATCGCCCACCGCCGGTTTTACCCAGGTGATCCTGACATCATCCGGCAGATTGCTGTTACCGCCCAGCACCCAGGTATGCAGTTCGCGCTCTACTTTTGCGTCAAAATGCACGACCTGCTCAAGCGCATGCACGCCGGTATCGGTTCTTCCGGCGCACTGCACGGTAACCGGATGATTGGCGACTTTCGATAAGGCCTGTTCAAGCACCTGTTGGACACTGCGCTGATGGGTTTGCCATTGCCAGCCTGAAAATCCGCTGCCATCGTATTCAATGCCTAAAACGATACGCGTCATCCAAGTCCCTTTACGCTTACAAAAAAACAGCTACTCATGAATATAAACCTTAACTCCAACCTCAATCCTATTAAACAAATCCAGCACATCGGCATTTTTCATCCGAATACAGCCATGCGATTCAGGACTGCCGTTCATCAACTCATCAGGACAACCGTGGATATAAATATACCGCCAAGCGCTATCGACGTTGCCGTAACGATTCTTGCCCGGCTCCAGCCCGCCCAACCACAAGATCCGGGTCAAAATCCAGTCGCGTTGCGGATGCTGCCTACCCAAATCGGCACTGTAAATTTCACCGGTGGCGCGCCTGCCGACAAAAACCGAGTTTAACGACCGACCCTCGCCGATTTTGGCCCTGATCTTATGCCAGCCGGTAGGCGTGCATTCGCTGCCCATCAATTCGCCAGCGCCATTTTTGGCGGTGGAAACAGCATAACACTGCACCGGATGTCCATCCGCATAAACCGTCAGTTGCTGGCTGGCAATACAAATATCCAGATAATTCTGCATATCGCCTGGCTGATTATTTTTCATTTAGCGCCCAAGCCCTATCCGAATCAGAACGTCATATTTCGATTTAACAAACATGAGTCATTACGTTGTTTATTTTTCAAATAAAGCCATCGACTCGACATGCCCGGTCTGCGGAAACATATCCATCACCCCGGCTTTAACCAGTTTATAGCCCAGCTCATTAACCAGAATTCCCGCATCACGGGCGAGCGTTGACGGATTACAGGACACATAAACAATCTGCTCGGGCTGCCATTTTTTAAAATGATGCAAAACATCGGACGCACCGGCCCTGGAAGGATCGAGCATGATTTTGTTGTATTTCCGGTTAGCCCAGGGCTGATCGCTAATATCCTTGCTTAAATCGGCCGCGTAAAACTCGACGTTTTCGATGCCGTTATGACGGGCATTTTCCTTGGCGTGATTGACCAAGGGTTGGTCGCCTTCCACGCCGACCACATGACCTGCAAATTTCGCCATCGGCAAAGTAAAATTGCCCAAACCGCAAAATAAATCCAGCACCGAGTCGTTTTCATTCAACGCCAAAGTCTCCAGCACCCGGTTGATCATTTGCTTGTTAATTTCATAATTAACCTGGGTAAACATCGCGGGTTTGAATTTAAACTCCAAACCTTGATCCGGCAGCGCATAAGTCGGTATCAGTTCCGGCTCGCCATCCAACGGCACGATGGTATCAGGACCTTTGGATTGCAAACACAGCGATATGTCATGCTGATGTCCAAACTCACGCATCCGTTCCTTATCGGCATCGGTCGGCGGTTCCAACACCCGAAAAGACAGCACGCATTGCTGATCGCCGATGGCCACTTCGATCTGCGGAATTTTATCCTTGATGGTCAAACCGCCGATCATTTCCGACAAGGCCATCAGCTTGGTGCCGACAATAGGATGCATGACGATGCAGCTTTCAATTTCGGCCAAATACGGATGCCGTCTTTCCCTGAACCCCACCAGCACCCGGTTTTTTTTCTCGACATATTTAACGCCCATCCGCGCTTTGCTGCGATAACCCCAATGCGGGCCTACCAACGGTTGCCAAAGCTCCGGTATTTCAGTCTTGCCGATGCGCTTGAACTGATCGACCAGCAAATCCTGCTTGATCCGGATTTGCGCAGACGCTTCGACATGCTGAAAACTGCAACCGCCGCACACGCCGTAATGCGCGCACAACGCATCAACCCGATCGGCGGCGCGACTTAACAGCGTGACGACTTTGCCTTCCGCATAATCCTTGCGGCTTTCGGTATAAATAAACTCCACTTCTTCGCCCGGCAACGCCTCATCGATAAATATCACTTTACCATCGACGTGCGCCACCCCTCGCCCATCATGGGCCAACGATTCTATAGTGACTTTAACCGGCGTTTCCGGTAACTGCTTTCTCGCTCTTCTTCTATTTGCCATGTCTATTTTTGTTTCCAGCTTCCTGAGGATTGATACCACCAGCCCGGCTGAGCATTACTCACCCAGCGACCGGCAAAAGTTGATTTGATTTGCGCCGCCCAATCGGGATGGCCGTTGGCATTGGCAATCGCCTGATAAAGATTTTGCCGGTCGGCATTTTCTGCGGCGACCAGTTTATTAACCTGATTCCTGTCTTTAAGCGGCACGCTTTCAGCATCCCTGACCGCCAACAGGCCGTCCGCCTGAATGCCGATAAAACCCGCCGCATACAAAGGTTGCAGACTGGCAAAGCGGCTTTCCATGGCGGCGCGCAACTGCCTGATTTCAGCGCTATCGATTGCCAAGTCCGCCTCATCGGCCTGCGCCGGCGACACCACCACATTGATTGCAGTATCAATCGCCTGATAAATACTCGCCTGCCAATCCGGCAAACTGGCCTTAGGCTTGGGTTCCGCTTTCTGCGGGGCGACATTTTGAATGTCTTTGATGATTTCATCCGCCGCTTTTTCAGCAGCGGCAGCGGGAAAATAAATGTTGATGGTGACACAGGCAGTCAACAATAACGCGCTTAATACGGATATTTTTCTCATAACGCTCTCCAAATTATTCAATGCTTACTTGATCTGATGTCGAAACACGCAGTAATCGCGCCATTAATACACCCCAGTCACGGCGAGGATTATAGCCGATCACATCAATCCGTGGCAGACCGCCGCCGGTAATAAACCGGAAAAAGGGGAACGGTGCCGGATATTCTACAGAAGGATATGCGGATAAAACCGAAAGTTATCGCCTGCGAAAAAAAGCTGGACGATTTTTCCCGCACTGAATCATGGTCGCGGAACACCGGCATGTCTTACATCGGATATGCGGGACATTTTTTTCCGCCGCCTTGATCAGGATAAGTTCATGGCTAAACCGCATAGTTACCCGGCATCTAGGGGATTGTAGAAATGGTAGCGGTTCTTGCCCAATTGCTTGGCGGCATACATGGCTTGGTCGGCATGGCCTAGCAGCACGTCCGGGTCATTGTCATCGTCAGGAAAAATGCTTACACCGATACTGGACGTAAGCGAAAATGATTGATCCTGAATGCAAATCGGCAAGGCAATGACCTCATGTAATCGCTTCAGGGTGGCTATACATTCCTCCTCGTGATTTAAATTCGGCAGCAATACCACGAACTCATCGCCGCCCAGACGGGCGACGGTATCCCCTTCACGAAGGATGTTGCCCATGCGCCGTGCCATTTCGATCAGCACCTGGTCACCGGCTTGATGCCCCAAAGTATCGTTAACGGATTTGAAACCATCAAGATCCAGATAACAAATACCCAATATTTTTCGCTCACGTTTGGTTTGACTGACCGCCTGTTTCAGGCGATCAGCCAACAACACCCGGTTGGGGATACCTGTCAAGGCGTCATAATGGGCAATGCGCTTCAATTCCTTTTTATGCCGCTTGATCAACAGCTGGTTATGCACCCGCATTAAGGTAATGGCGGGACTGATGGGTTTACTGATGTAATCCGCCGCTCCCAGCTGTAGACCATAGGTTTCGGATTCCTGATCGAACGCGGCAGTCACAAAAATCACCGGAATATCACAGGTAAGCGGATTTTCCTGTAAGCGTTGGCATACCTCGTAACCATCCATCACCGGCATTCTGACATCAAGCAGAATGAGATCGGGATGAGGGGCACACTGCGCCATATCCAATGCCCTCTGCCCATTGCCGGACACCTTGACGTGATAATCCTGAGTTAGCAGTAAAGCCAGTACTTCCAGATTAACGCGCGTATCGTCGACGATCAGGATAGTGGGGCGCAGGTCTTGACCTGATGTTTCAATTTCCTCATTTGGCACGTCCATGAGTGCGTTCAGCACAGATTTGGCCTTAGGGTAATCGGTATTCAGAATGTATTGGGCCAGAGTATTGTATTCCGCCTGTTTGTCATCCGAAAAAAGCATTTTGAGCCGGACGAGCAGCTCGTCGTTGATAAAACTGTCGTTGGCAAGCAGAGCGTCCAGTTCGACCATAAGTTGCCGACAAGTCGATACATCCCCGGCCGGAAACGCAACGGATGCCGATTCAGGATGCCTAAAAGCCGGATTGAGCTCAGCATCCCGGCTCTGCAATGCCGGAACAGCGGGTTTGACCCAGCGAGCCAACGTCGGAAAAAACTGCTCCCAGTCAATCGGCTTGCAAATATGATCGGTCATACCGTTGGCTAGACAACGTTTTCGATCTTCCGCCATCACGTTGCCCGTCATGGCGATGATCGGCAGATCAGCAAAACGCAGATCGGCACGAATAATACGGCTGGCTTCAAAACCGTCCATTACCGGCATCTGGCAATCCATTAACACCATTGCATAATCGTTCTTGTCGATCATGGCAATCGCTTCAGCTCCGTTAGAGGCGAGATCGACCCGAATGCCTTCATAACCCAGTATATCCGGCATCATTTCCCGGATGGCTAAATCATCCTCCACGAACAGCAGATACACATTGTTCAGCTCCGGGTACTTATTCGACTTAACCGTTTGCAAAGCTGGCTGATTGAGCTCGCTCAAGGCCTGCAAGCCGAGAGTGACTATAAAATAAAAGGTACTGCCAAACCCCAAACGGCTTTCAATGTTGATAGTGCCGCCCATGGCTTCGACCAGCTCCTTGCTGATGCTCAGCCCCAGCCCGGTACCGCCGTACTTGCGAGTGGTCGAGTCATCGGCTTGATTGAAAGCAGCGAACAAGTGGCTTTGTTGCTCTTCGTTCAAGCCGATGCCGGTATCGATAACACTGAAGCACAAACAGGCCTCTTTAACATCAGAAGCCTGTAACTGCACCTGCAGTGTGACGCTGCCCTTCTCGGTAAACTTGATGGCATTGCTCAACAGATTGAGCAGCACCTGCCCCAGCCTTAGCGGATCGCCGATCAAGGTGGTTGGCACATCCGGGTCAACCTCAAAGCGCAGCGCCAATTGTTTACTGTTTAGCAGTGACGACGTTACGTCATCCAAATACTGCATGACCGTCTCAAGCCTGAATTCGGTGTATTCCAACTTGAGCTTACCGGCTTCGAGTTTGGAAAAATCCAGAATATCGTTGAGTATGCCCAGCAACCATTTAGCCGACGTGTTGATTTTATTTAAATAATTGCGCTGTTTCCCCGTCAACTCGGTTAACAAGGTCAAATGAGTCATGCCCATGATGGCGTTCATCGGAGTGCGAATTTCATGGCTCATATTGGCTAAAAATGCACTTTTGATTTGTACTGCCGCCAACGCCTGATTAGTCATGTCTTGAAGTTCCTCAGTCCGCTTTGCAACCTGATCTTCAAGATTAGCCTGAATCCTCCGGAGTTGTCGGATGCGCCAAAAATAGGCGGCCAGCAGCAAACTTAAACAGAAGCCAACCGCTAATGTTCGAAACCACATCGTTTGCCAGAACGATGGTGTGATGGTGATGGGAAGGCTGACCCCCGTTTCATTCCAATTTCCAATATTATTACTGGCTTTGACGCGGAACAGATACTGTCCTGGATCCAGGTTGGTATAGGTTGCAACACGATTGCTGCTATCGGTTTCCACCCAGTCCCGATCAAAACCTTCGAGCTTGTAAGCGTAACGGTTGTGTTTGGGATCGGCATAATGCAACGCCGAAAAGCGCAGGGAGAACATCGAGGTCTGCCGTGACAACGTCAAAGCCTTAGGTTCGGTCACACTGCCTTCCAGATTAACATCGGCATTCTTAAAGTCATCGGCAAGCGAACGGTTGAGTACACTGATGTCGGTTATTGCAACAGACGGTGGTATCTGGTTGTTCCGAATTCGCTTAGGGTGAACAATGCCCAAACCATTGCTGTTTGCAAAATACAGCGTACCGTCACGGTGCAGTAACGTCGATGACACTCCGGCCTTACCCGCCGCATAATCTCCGTCGGTAAGATAGTGATTACTAAACTGCATTTTTGTTTGGTCAAAATACGACAATCCCGCAACGGTACTGAGCCAAAGTTTTCCTAAATCATCAACACCGATCGATAATACATTGTCGGAACCTAAACCATTATGGCTATCGTAATTGCGAAAGCTTATGCTGCCGTCTGCCGCAACAATTGCCTGGCTAATACCGTTGGTTGTGGCCATCCACACGACGCCATGACCGTCCTCCTGCAAATCTCTTATAAAGTTACTCGCTAGGCTGGCAGGGTTGGCGGGATCGAAATGATAATTTTGGAATTGACCCGTGGCGGGATCAAGCACCCCCAGTCCTCCGCCAGATATGCTACCACCACCCACCCAGATCTTGCCGGAACGGTCAACTAGAAGCGCTCCAATGGAATTATCAGCAAGACTGTGAGGATCAGACGGATCGTGATGAAACTCTCGAAAAACGCCTGAAGTTGAATTATATTCGATCAAGCCGCCGCCAGTACCCAACCATAGTGTGTCATGAAGGCCAGGGACAATTTTATTAACGAAATTGTTGGCAATGCTACCCAGCGGTATCGTTTGAGCTCGCTCTTGCCGAAGATCATAACGAATTAAGCCATTACGGGTGCCTATCCACAGCGGCCCCTGAGGTTGTTGGTACAAACTATAAATAGTACCGCTGGGCAATCCGTGTTCAGGGGTATTCTTGGCGACCAGTTGTTTGACAATCTGCCGGGTTTTAGGTTCGATCAACAACAATCCAGACCGATTACCTAACCATAGTTGCCCCGAATCAGCAGCGGCCATCCCTGTTAATACGTTATCGGCTTTGTCGTCTATGCCTTTCATTGTTCTTGGAACAAGTTGTTCAAATCCGTCAAAGGACAAATCAACACGACTAATTCCATCCGCAGTGCTAACCCAAAATGCCCCAGAGCGATCCAACAACAATGAAAAAGCCTGATTGCCAATAAGGCTGTTGGGATCTTCATTTTCATGTTGGTAACTGTCGAATTGTTGTCGAGCCTCATCCCAACGCAGTAAGCCGTTTAAAGTTGCTATCCAGATAGTTCCCGAGCTGTCTTCGACAAAATCGTAAGCCCTAAAATTTCCAGGGATTCCGGGGATCGGCAACTTCTTTTTCTGTGTCCAATCCTGCCCGGATTTCCAGAGCTCAATCCCGGCCTCAGACCCCATCCACAAGCGTTGCTGGCTATCAACAAACAAAGCCCTGATATTATTTGCGCGCGGCGCATTGTCATGAGAGTCGACTTGATAATGTTGAAATTGGGTACTACCCGCAGGCAGGTAATCCATACCTCCAGGCCAAGTTGCAATCCAAAGACCACCCTGCTTATCAAGTACCAGCGTGTCGACGTTATCCCTGGCCAGGCTATCGGGCTGAGCAGACTCATGCCGATAAATGCGAAATTGCCTCGTACCGGGATCAAAATGCTGTAATCCCTGCCGTGTGGCTAGCCATAATCCGCTTTTTCCATCCGAAACTATTTTGCGAATTTGTCGATTCTCCAGCGGATCGCCCTGATCGGCCTGAGGCTGGTATGTTTTAAAAGTGCTGGTTTCCGCTTCGAAAAGTGCCAGGCCATCGAGAGTACCAAGCCACAACCGGTGTTGTTGATCCTCAAACAAGCTAGTAACCGTATCGTGGGGCAAGCTGCCTTTAGTGTTGGGAACATGTTGAAAATACCTGGATTGATAGCCGTCGTAACGGTACAGACCTGAGTTCGTACCCATCCAGATAAAACCCTGATGGTCCTGAATCATAATCGATGGCGAACTGTACTTTACAACACCGCTTAGGGTAACGAAATGCAACTCAGGTGCTGTCGCATAAGCTACAGGAATCAATATCGACAGCCAAACCAGCAACGAAGATAGTAGCCAACTGGTCAACTTTTTTCTCGGTAACGGCGGTATCAACATAGTGCTAAAAAACAGCTCAATCAATTTAAAAATCAGTGGATAACATGACGCTGAAACTGCGAGGCGCGCCGACATAATAAGACGGGGCGCTGCCGCCCGCACCCAATGCGCGGTTGGTAAAACCGCTACCGCTACCGGCGTTCAGGTTGAGGTAATTCTGATCCAGCAGGTTATAAACATTAACACGCACGGTCGGGTCGCGAAACCAGCCAGTCGAAGGTAGGCGATAACCGGCATCGAAACTGACCAGCGTGTAACCGTTGACCGACTCGTCGTTTACCAGCGTCGAATAGCGTGCGCCGGTGTACTTGGCCGACAAATTAGCCGACCATGGCCCACTGCGGTATTGCAGCGCCGCGCCCGCCATCCAGTCAGGTACGTCGGGAAACGCTTTGCCGGCAGTTGCTTCAATGGTGTTGACGGCAGTTTGCAGGTTCCGCCCGATACGGCTGTCGGTATAGGTGAAAGAACCGTATACACTCCAGTCCGACAAAAAGCGCCAAGCGGATTCCAGTTCGACGCCTTTGGTCGTGGAGTCACCGACATTGTAGTTAGCATTGATATTGTTGATGGGGTCGAAGGCCGAAGCAATACGGTTGCGGTAATCGATGTAAAACAGTGTGCCGGAGAATGACACATCCTTGCCGGTATAGCGGTAGCCCAAGTCCCAGTTGGTTGCCAATTCCTCGCCGACATTTACAGTGTTTAGCGTGTAACCGGTTAATTTGCCCTGATTGTTAAAACTGCCGCCGTTAATCAATCCGTAAAACACCGAGTCGGGCGGTGCTTTGAAGTTTTCGGCGCGATTGATAAATACTTGTTGGCTATCGGTGAACTGGTAACGAATGCCGACACTCGGGAGTGGTTTGGCGTAGGTTGCCTTAATGTTGTAATAGGCAGCGCCGCCTTCAGAGGCATAATTGGTGAAATCGCGCTGGATTTGGGTATAGCGTAATCCCAGCGATAGAGTGATTTTATCGTTCAGGAAACTGATGTCGTCCTGACCGAAGAACGATTGCGACGTATTGAGGGTCAGGAAGTCGCGGCCCTGATAAGGTGAGCCACTCTGTCGAAGCAGGTAGAGTGAAGAATTATCCAGCCAGGGATCGGCGCTATTACCGGCAGCGTCGAATGGCACAGCTGGTTGCGTACGACGGTGGTGTGCATATTCAAACCAGTAGCCGGCCATTAAATGGTGATTGCTGATTTGACTGTGCAGACGGCTCGTAACGCCGGGACGCTCGGTTTCTGTCACGGCACCGCTATAGATCATCACCGTGTCGCGCGTGTCTCCGTCGTGATTAATGTCACGAATGCCTCCGCCGAGTTTGTTTGCTGCGTCACTTTCTGCCAATGTTCTAAGCTCGTTACCACCGGTGCCATAGCCGTAGTTGTAATATGGATCAACATCCAGATGCAGATTGGGCAACAGTTGAAATCGGCCTTTCAGTGTGGCTAGGTAATTGCGGTACGGATTGAGATTAAGATTGTAATAAAGATCGGTGGGTATTTTTTCGACTTGTGAGCTGCCATTAACCCCGGCCAGATGTTGCGGGGCTTGGCCGCCGAAATCCGCATCACGGCCCAGCGTTTGAATTTCGGCTAAAGTCAAAGTGCGGAGATTGTTGTTGAGCATTTCGTTATATAACAAGCCGCCGGTAATGCTGCTGCCGGGCGCCAAGTTAAGTACGCCTTTAAAATCCAGATGTTCGCGATCGGCGCCGCCGTAGCCTTTCCACTTCTCAGCCTCGGCTTTGGAGACCGAAATAAAAGCCTTAAAACGGTTGTCGCCCAGATAACCGGTATCGGCGCGCAAAAAGGTCTTGTAAGCGTTATAAGCGCCGTAACTCTGTTGCACCCGGAAGCGTGAGTGATCGCTGGGACCGGAGGTGACAAAGCCTATCGAACCGCCGGTTGCCCCGACCATAGGCGCATCAGTTTCACTTGAGCCTTGGGTGACCGAAATCTCTTCCAGGTTTTCAAGATCAACCAGTTCGGAAGGATAGACGGCATAGTTGCCTGCATCGTTGATTGGCGCGCCATCAATGCTGACACCAATTTGATCGCTGTTGAAACCGCGCATCCGCAAACCGCCGCCAAATAAGCCGGTGGCGTCGTAGCTGTAAGTGTTAACTCCCGGCAGTAAATCCATGGCCTGATAGGCGTTATTAAGCGTGTTTTTCTGCTCGATGGCGGCGCGTGATACGACACTGCGCGAGCGCGCCGCGTTCTGCAGATTCATCAGGCCATTGCCGGGCGGAGCAACGCCTTCGACCACCATAGGTTCAAGCGTTATATTATTATCCGCCTGTACCGTAGCTCCAGCCAAAATGGCGGTCATAAAGACAATGTGTCTAGTTCTGCGTAGCACTTTGAGGAACATCCCTCTCCTAAGTCGATTAACTTACAAGAGTATAGTATAAATGCTTACGTAAAAGTTGTTATTTGCTTACACTGAAAAAAGCCTGATTGAGCACTTTATTTTCCTTGAAAGATCGGACTATTGAGGGCTTAGCTTGTTCATTCCAGTCAATGACAGCGGCTACTCTCTTGAAAGTTTGCCGGTGTGCGTCGATAACAGTTCCGGCTGATTGCCCATATCCGTTAGCACTGGGTCGGCATGATTTATCCCGAGCAACACCTCGGCGAATTCATCAGGCCGCAACACGAGATACGCATTCCACGCGGCAAGCTTCGCATCTGCCAACAATTCATCGGTAGCCTCCTGCTCCTTGGACAGACTGATTTGCGCCTGGGACACGGCATCAAGATCCGCATAGCCATCTTTAAATAACTGGCTCGTTTGCTGAAAAGTTAAGCGCGTTTGGGCGGTCTGTAATTGGCTGGATTTTGCGGAAAGCTCTGTTTGGATTTTGGCATCCAACACCGTTCTAAGCTTGGTCTCGGCATCGATCAGCGCCTGTCGATAGAGCGCATCGGCTTTCAGCACATCGGCATGCGCTGTTTCGACTGCCGCATATTCCGAAGTAAAGGGCCCTAAGGGTTGCTGAAGCACGACGCCAAACCGATAACTATTTGGCGAAGTCGAACTGACAGCCACATCGACACTATTCGGATCCTGCCCCAGCCAATCATAGCGTCCGGTTTTGCCTAGCTTGGAAACTCCAGACGGCTTTCCATGGATTATCAGTGACCGAGGTATTCATCAAAACTACCGAGGTACACTGTCTTTACACGGAATTTATTAGGTTTTTAAACAGCTTCTTAGCTATTGGGTAATCATTTATTCAACAATCACTTCATCCGATGTCGAAATACGCTTCAATCGATCCATCAACACATTCCAGTCAACGCGGGGGTTATAGCCGATCACATCAATCCGCGGCAGGCCGCCGCCGGTAATAATGGCATAGCCGGATTCTCTAGCCTCTACACCCATCAACTGACACACGCCGTCATGCAAGTAACACCCCAGACCCAGCTTGTCGTAGCCGAAGGTTTCAAAAAAACGTAAAAAACTTTTGGACAGTAGATCTGCTGCACCGCCGCCACCGATGTTGGCGATGTTTTGTACTGCTTTTTGACTGATCCTGTGCCGCGAATCATCATTTTCCGGCGTGCCCAGCCACGCGAAAAAAGTGACCGGATGCCAGTTTTCCATGTACAACTGCCGGACATAGCCCGATAGCTTGCCAGTGATGCCGCCGAATTTAAACTTGCCGGTTAACTGATCCAGATCCAGGTTTTCGATCTCCAAGTCGCTGTGGAATTTGGGGAAATCGGTAAATAATCCCGAAGAGGCAAGATTGCTGATTTTAACTTCACCGTCGAAAACCTTGACGGTCAGTTCGCCGCCCAGACTCAGGGTTTTGCTGCTGTACTCGACGCGGGGAATATGACCGCTGATGGTGCCGGATAACGGTGTCCAGTTTAGGACCCGAGACAGTTGCTCAAGCGACACATTACTGACATCGCCTTCAAAGGACAGCTCGGGGTCTTGCTGTTTTTTGGCCTGCCAGTTGAATTGGTTGATAGCGATTGCGCCGCCCAAAAAAGGCAGTTGGGTCTTTTTTAACAGCCGGATGCTGTCAGCTCTGCTCAGCAGTGAAAACTCGGCAGAACCTATGGGCACGGCGCGCACCTGCAATTGCTGCCAGGCAAATTTCGACGGCAGGCTAAAAGTTTCATCGTTCGACCAGTTAAGCTGACCTACGCCGCCCTGAATTTCACCGCGTCCGGCGGCATCTTTAACGTCAAGATTATTAAAGCTTGCCGCCAACGCGGTTAAGGATTGGTCGTTAATAGAAAAATCGGCTTTTAAATGGCCTGCGAGCGTAACGCCTTGCAATACGGTCTGCTCAAAAAACGGTTTCAGGTAGATTGCAGACAAGTCCTGCAAATTGTCACTGTTCAACGAAAGTTGAGCTTTTTCAAGGCTTTCGCCATTATTGTATTGAACGGTTGCGTTGCCGTTTAATTCTCCGACTTTTGAATGCCGGTAACTTGCAGACTTTATTTCGACTCGTTTGTTTGATGCGTTCCAGTCGCCTTGGGCATCCAAAATGATATTTTGCCCGGCCGCTTCCAGATACAAAGGTTCCGCATACAACGCGCCGCCGTTAAAATCAGAATGACTTTGCCATTGCCACAAGCCGTTATTGTGTTGGGCGTTCAGGGTTGATTCCAGTACTAATGCCTCGGTAGCCAACCGCCCGTCTTTGGTCTGGCCGGTCAGGTCGTTAAGCCCGGCGGTTAAGGTAAATTCATTAACCCGCGCATAACTGCCGGACGCATTTAACTTAACATTGATTTTGCCGCCTTTCAGTTTGAACCGATCCTGCGGCAACAGCTGTTGAATCGACTTGCCATCCACCGCTTTGGCGTCGATCTGTAATTGCCATAACTCGCCCTGCTCTTCGCCGTCAACCGCAATGATTCCACCGGCCAGATGTAAAGCGGTTAATTTGAAGGAACTGCGCTTTTCCGTAACATGAAAAGAAAAGTTGGCGGTTGGCGATTGCCACCGTTTTGAACGCATCTCCGCCCTGCCCTGTTCGCACACCATTTCCTTGTTTTGCCAGGTGAAAGCAGTGCAGCGGATATTGACCAGATTGAGGTCGTTGAAAGGTTTGGGCAGGCTTAACTTTGCGATCGTTAAGGCCAGTTTTTGCGGGTTTTGCGACAGGTCGGTCAGGGCGATATTGACGCCTTCCAGCTTCCATTGGCTTCCTGCAATGGTTCCGACATTAAGCGATACGCTATTCAGTGCATGGGCGGTGGGCGTTATTAAAATAAATATGATGGCCCAGGGCAAGCGGCAGGTCATCTCTAAAAATCGCCGCCACATCAACCGGACTCAGCACGACGGTGGAGCGTCGCATTCTGCATTCCCACGCCGGAGCGCTCATCGTTATACATAAGTGTCTGCAAGACAGCCTCGTTCCCACTTGCCGCGCTCATCTTTATACACATCTCGAAATAGACCGGAATAAGTCGGTTCGAGCGATAGCGCGAGGTGGCATTTCCGGCAAACTCCTCACGAACTCGCCGGAAACGCCACCTCGCGCTACGCGCTTGGATGGCCTTATTCCGGCCTACATCCTGGATACCGGCACCCATGCCGGTATGACGACTCTGAAACACACTTGTGTATAACGACGAGCACGCCGCGTGGGAACGATAAAAAGTTGCGTAAAACCTATACGCATTAGCCAGGAAAAACACCCGTAGATAAATACCGGTCACCCCGGTCGCAGATAATGACCACAATCACCGCATTCTCAACTTCTTCAGACAATTTCAAGGCAGCATGAACAGCGCCGCCGGATGAAATACCCGCAAAAATACCCTCTTGGGCCGCCAAAGCGCGGGTGACGTTTTCAGCTGAAATTTGGTCAACATCGATAATCCGGTCAACCCGATCGGCCATGTAGATTTTAGGCAAATATTCCTTGGGCCAGCGTCTGATGCCGGGGATTTTAGACTCGCCTTCCGGCTGTACGCCAATCACCTGAATATCGCTGTTTTGTTCCTTCAGGAATTTTGACGTGCCCATAATCGTACCGGTAGTGCCCATGGAACTGACAAAATGGGTTACTTTGCCCTGCGTATCGCGCCAGATTTCAGGCCCGGTGCCTTCATAATGCGCACGCGGATTGTCGGGATTGGAAAACTGATCCAGCACCTTGCCCTTGCCTGCCGCTTCCATTTCCCTGGATAAATCAATCGCCGCCTCCATGCTGCCTGCGGCTGGCGTCAGGATGATCTCGGCGCCGTAAGCTTTCATCGAAGCCCGGCGTTCTTCGCTCATGTTGTCCGGCATGATCAAGGTCATTTTATAACCCTTGATCGCCGCCGCCATCGCCAACGCAATGCCGGTGTTGCCGCTGGTCGCTTCAATCAACCGGTCGCCGGGTTTAATCTCGCCTCTTTCCTCGGCATGTTTAATCATACTGAGCGCAGGGCGGTCTTTGACCGAACCGGCCGGATTATTGCCTTCCAGCTTAACCAGGATGGTGTTGCCGGTATTGCCGGGCAAGCGTTGCAGTCTGACAAGAGGTGTATTGCCGACAAAAGATTCTATGGTTGGGAAAGTCATAATCGTCATTGTGGTACCAGGCAGTAATTTAGGAACGGGCAACACACATCTATGTTGCCGTGTTTTCTATTTATGAAAATGATGCGTCGGACATTGGCCGTTTCTCAGACTGATGATCGGCCACTTGGCGGCGTCGGCGAATTCGGTCAGTTTTTCGTCTGGATCGACCGCGACCGGATGGTCTACCCGCTTGAGCAGCGGCAAATCATTGTGGGAATCGCTGTAAAACCAGCTATCCTGCATGGTTTCGGTTGAGTCCTTTAACCAGGCTTCCAACAACTTGACTTTGCCTTCCTGAAAACAAGGAATGCCGTTAAAACCGCCGGTATAGCGACCATCGATAAATTCCGGCGTGGTCGCCAGTAAGTTTTCAATGCCGTACAGCTGGACTATCGGCTCGGTAACAAAGCGGTTGGTTGCGGTAATAACCAGCAAGGTATCGCCCCGGTCTCTATGTTTGGCGATCAGCTGTTGCGCAGGTTTTAACAACAGCGGTTTGATGGCTTCTTCTATAAATTGCGCCCGCCACTGATAAAGTTGATCGGGGTCGTTGTCGGCCAAAGGTTGTAGTGAAAAGCGGAGAAACTCGACAATATCCAGAGTGCCGTGTTTATAGTCATCGTAGAATTTGGCGTTGGCGCTTTCATAGTAACTTTTATCAACGATGCCCTGGTCTACAAGAAACTGTCCCCATAAATAGTCGCTGTCATCGGCAATCAGTGTGTTATCCAAATCAAAAATCGCTAAGCTCACGGTTAATCCTGTCTTGAGTAATTAAAAAGAGCTGTGCGCTATGGCATCTGCACTTTATTTATGGAACAATGCTGTCATTAATTTAAATTACTGACCTCTCTTTAATAATTTTACCATCAGCAAGATTAAAGAACTAGGAAAGGTAAAAACACAGGTTTTAACATGATTGACTCTAAAGGATACCGGCCCAATGTCGGGATCATCCTTTGCAATGACGAGGGTCGCGTGTTTTGGGCAAAACGAATGGGTGTAAACTCATGGCAATTCCCGCAAGGCGGGATAAATCCGAATGAAGACCCAGAAGCGGCGATGTATCGAGAGTTGTGCGAAGAAACGGGACTGCAACAGCAGCATGTCCAGGTGCTTGGGCGTACCCGCTATTGGCTGAGATACCAGCTGCCAGAGCGCTATATACGCAAGAATTCCCTCCCGTTATGCATAGGCCAAAAGCAAATCTGGTATATGTTGCGCTTGATAACGCATGAATCCAATGTGCGTTTTGATCAGTGCGCCAAACCGGAATTTGATGACTGGCGCTGGGTGGATTACTGGGAGCCGCTTAAAGACGTGGTGTATTTTAAGCGCAAGGTTTATCTCAAAGCGATGAGCGAGTTAGGTGCTATTTTGACCGCCGATACTATCCCGGTTAATGCCTCAGGGTATTTGGCCAAGGAAATTGAAAAGGCAAAAGACAAAAGGCGTAAAAAGTAAGAACGCCCCCTCCCACGGTGTCATAAACAAGCCGTGGGAAGATTACTCCACTGCCGTTTAAATACGGCAACTCCAATATCCATGCTTTTTCCCCAGCTTGTCTTTGCTCCTGGAATTCGGCCTGCCCGCACTCGAAGTGCCGGTTATTGAAAAATCCTACTATTTAAAAGATGCCATTGATAAAAACGGACAGTTGGCTTTATTGTCGGCGAAGCAAGGTCGTTGAAATCCGGCGTTGTTATCTTCATTTTCAAACGAAGTGTTCTATAAATATTTGCAGGAAAACAGCGTGGCTTGCATCTTGCGTCGCGGCATACGATTTTCGCCCCATTTTTATGGCACGCTTGAGTTGATTGCATTGTTGTAGATAAGTGATGTAAACCGATTCATCTCCGAAGTGCAATCATCTTAAAAAATCAGTCGTTACATCTAACTACAGGAATGCCGGGTATAAAAACATACGTGGGTTCCGCGGCTGAGAGCGTCAATTTACTCAGCTCGGATGGTTAGAGGCGATAGCCCACTCATACCTGCAACCAAGCACCACATCGTACTACGCTTTGATGGTCTTACTCAGACCTACCCAGCAACGCCAAATAATCCTCTTCACTAATAACCCGCACACCCTTTTCGGTGGCGGCAGCGATTTTTGCTGCACCCACGTCAGACCCGGTAACCAGAAAATCGGTTTTTCCGGTGACTGAACTGCCCACCTTTGCACCCAAGCGTTTGGCTTCCTTACTCATGTCATCACGTTTACCGTGGATCATGGCGCCGGTAAAGACAATGGTCTTGCCGGAAATCGGGCTGATGTTTTGCTGCTGCTCGGCGATTAACGGCGTTGGGATTAAATTAAAACCTAGATCGTAGATTTGCATGAAATCGGTTTTTATTTTTGCCAGGCATTCAACCACGGCGGCGCTGGTTTTCTCGGCAAAGCCCTCGATATTAATCACGTCTTCAACGGTCAGATTGAAAATATCCATCAGGTGATGGTGTTGCAGCAGGCGTTCGCAATTGCCCAACCCCATTCGGTGAATGCCGAACGCGCCCAGAAAGCGCCAGTCTTCTATGGCTTCGGTTCTGCTGCGTTGCAATTGATCCAGCAGGTTTTGCGCGGTTTTGTCGCCAAAACCCATGTCCTGCAATTGCGCCATATCCAGCTGGTAAACGGCGTAAACCGAGTTGACGCCACAAGCGTGGAGTTTTTCGACGGTTTTCCCCCCGAAGCCGTCGACATTCGCCAGAGTCCTGAAAAAATGCTCGATGGTGTTTTCAATTTGCGCTGGGCATTTCGTGGTGTTCAGACAATAAAGATAATCACTGTCCCAAACCAACTCGCTGCCGCAACTGGGGCAATATTCGGGGATTTGCGGCTTTTTCGGGGTGATGACCCGCTCGATTTTGGGTATCACCAAGCCTGAACGCGTTAACTCGATCAGCGTGCCGACGCCGATACCCAGCTCCTTGACCATGCCGTAATGATGCGCCGTCGCTCTCGAAATCACCGCACCGCTCAGTTTGGTCGGCGTAAGCTCGGCAACCGGATTGACCCGGCCGGAGCGAGAGGTTTGCGGAGTGACTTTCAGCACGATCACTTCGGCGGTTTCGACATTGCTTTTATAGGCGATCTGCCAGCGGTGGTGGTGCCGCGTTGCGCCCAGATATTTTTTTATCTGTTCATTGCCGACCAACTCGAAAACGACGCCGTCCACGTCGTAATCGACCAATGAGTACACTTTTTCGATAACCTGATCGAAATCGGCCAGCACTTCGGCGGCCGTGCCTTTCCAATCAGGCAGCTGTGAGAATGGAAAAAATACCGCCGCATGGTTTTGGATGGCTTCCAAAGCATGTTGTTCCAGGTCTTTTTCTTTGATGATGCTGGCCTGGAAGTTTCGGGAGTTTTCAAAATACTCGGCCAGATGATTGTTGAAATAAGTCTGACTGACCACGATTTCGCCCGCGCCCTGCCCTCTTTTGCCGTTGCCGCCGACTTTCAAGCCGCGCTCGAAAACCCGGCTGATGTCGGTGCCTTTTCGGCCGTCGCCGCGTGTGTACAACAGCTTTCCGTCGTCGTAAGCCGCATAGCCGTCCAGCTTGGGCGTGGCGCGGATCATCAGCGTGGAAAAATCCGCATCACAGTCTTCGGCTGCTTTTTCCAGTCGGGACAGCCATTTTTCGATACCGCTTTGGCTATAGGTTTTTTCGGTCGAGAGCATAGGCTCCGGCAGAGTGACGGTCTTGCCGACAGCGACGACTTCCGGTTCGACGGTCTCTAAATAGGGATGGTGCGGATGGCGTTTTTGCAATTCCGCCAGGAAAACAAAGTCGTAATCCGCATCGGAAATAAATGGTTCGCCGCCTCGATACAGCGCGTTGCAAACTTGCAAAAACTCAAGCAGTTGCTCATCGGTCAGTTGCTGGGGATTGGCCTGCGTTGCGATTTGAGCGATAAGCTCAGAAGATAACTGGGTTGACTCAAGGTCGGCTTGCTTAAGAAGCTCTAACTGGGTATTGCTGAGAGGTGGCATCGTAAGTAATCTGAACGGAAATTAAGGATTGCGCTGAATGCGCTAGTTCCCAAGCTCCAGCTTGGGAATTCAGTGCTGGAAGCTCTAGCTTCCTGTCTCGCGAAGCTGGAGCTTCGCGATCTGGGTTACCAAGCTGGAGCTTGGGAACCAGCGCAACCAGCACAAAAAATAAGCATTGTAGGGTATGCTACGCATACCTTTAGGCTACAGTGATACGCACAGCGTACCCTATAGAGGGGGTCTACAACTCCGTCCGTAGGTTTCACATAGTGCCAAATTTAAACAGCGCGAATGGGCTAAAGCTCGGCAATTGCTCCCTGCATTGCTCTACTTTCTGCATCCATGCAATCGTAACCCTGCCTGCGGTTATTGGAATCACAAACTCTGCCGAATGGATTGCACAGTCGCGTCGGTCAACGGTTGTCTTCTATGATCAAGCACCACACCGTCCAATTTCTCGGCCAGCAGGTTGATTGTCTCTATGTAGTCGTCAAAAACGGCCGGTGCATCATCCAATGCTTCAGGCTGCATAAAAAACACGATTCCGGGGCAGTAAAAGTTTTCTAAATCCTTGTCCGGAAACGTACCCGGTTCTACAATACAGGCCACGCCAAAATCGACCAGCCGGTTAGCGTCCAGGCGTTCGAATATTTTCAAACTGCCGTATTCAAGCCCGACCATTTTAAAAGCTTCAACCAAATCAGCGCCGTTAAAATCTTCGTCCGCCTTGGTAATAATGCTGAACTGAATAATCGCCGGTGCGGCGGCGCGTGGCGGCGGCTCTACGTCGTCATCCTGTTCATAGTAATCTTCGTCTTCATCTTCATCATAATATCGGTCCGCTTTGTCATGAGCTTGATGACCGCCGACATTACCTTTAGCCGCACCCAGCGGGATAATATCAAAGTCGTCCTCTGTGTCAACGGAGGCATCCGCCGCCAATGATTCATCCGAATCGTCATCGTAAAATTCCAGGTCTTCCCGTGCTTTTTTATCTTTTATATAAGCCCAGACCAACATACCGATAACTACAACCATACCGGTCGCAATAATTACAATTCTTAATATTTCTTTATCCATTAGATTTCCGCCAGACTCACTGCTTCTTCAATATCAACTGCGACCATCCGGGACACGCCCGGCTCTTTCATAGTAACACCTGCCAGCTGTTTTGCAATTTCCATTGTCACTTTGTTGTGGGAAATATACAAAAACTGCACAGATGCAGACATCTCTTCAACCATTTTTGAAAACCGCCCAACGTTAGCATCATCCAGCGGCGCATCGACTTCGTCCAGCAAACAAAAAGGCGCCGGATTAAGTTCGAAAATCGAGAACACCAAGGCGACCGCCGTCAATGCTTTCTCTCCACCCGACAACAAATGAATGGAGCTATTCTTCTTACCGGGAGGTCTGGCAATAATGTTTACGCCCGATTCCAGCTCGTCTTGTTCAGTCAATTCCAGATAAGCATGACCGCCCCCGAATAATTTCGGAAACTTTTCCTGCAAACCGGTGTTTATTTTATCGAATGTTTCTTTAAAGCGCAGCCGACTTTCTTTATCGATCTTGCTGATCGCCTGATCCAGCGTTTGCAACGCCTCTATTAAATCGGCATGTTGCTCGTTAAGAAAATTCATCCGCTCGGACTGCGCCTTGTATTCCTCAATGGCGGTCAGGTTTATGGTACCTAATCTTTCGATTTGAGCCAATAAGTCGTCGACCGTTCTTTTCCAGCTGTTTTCTTCCGCCTGTTCCGGCAAGCTTTGCAATACCTGCTCGACATCCGCATCGATTTCTTTAAGCTGCTCGTTGACGGTTTGCTGGCGTACCTTGCTTTCCTGCAATTCAAAACGAATCGTATCCAGCGCTTCTTTTTGCTTTTCCAAGGCTCGCTGCACCCGGATGTGTTCCTCGGATAAGCGGGTTATTTCCGCTTCGAGGTCTTCCTGAAGCCGGCGTTGTTTCTTCAAACGCGTATCCATCTGCTCCTTATCCACAACCATCTGCTCCAGCTGCTTTTTTTCCTCGTCCATCGGGGTGAGCGTTTGGTGCAGGTTAAGCTCCAACTCGGCGATGCGTTCAACCGATTGTTGATGTTGCAGCCGCAAACGCTCCAGCTGTTTACCCGTTAAGGTTTCGGAAGAACGTAACGATTCAATTTGCGCCTTGATGCTGTAAACCTGCTGTCTGGCTTCATTGGCGGATTGGTCGACACGCTGTTGCTCGGATTGCAGCTCCTGATTTAACGCCTCCAGACTGTGCTTGTTTTGCTCCTGCTGTTCCATGCTCTGCTCAGCCTGTTCCAACAACAGCTGGTATTCGGCGATAGTCTCGGCATTATCGGCGGTCTCGCGGCTTAACTCATCAATATCGTTACAGACCTGCTCCAGACGGCGTTGCTGATGTTCCAGCCGGGCCGAATGCGCGCTGAATTCCGCGCTTTTCACCGACAGCTCGCTTCCCAGACTATTGTCCTGTTGCTGAATCGATTCGCGCGTGACTTCCGCATCTTTCAAGCCGGTTTCGGCAGTTTCCAGCTGGTCTTCAAACGCTTCGATTTGGATATGCAGCTCTTCCTGACGTTGCTTTAACAAGCGTAATTCTTTTTCGCGCTGCAACACGCCGGTTTTACTGTCTTTGGCGCGGATTATTTTTATCCAGCCGGAACCGAACCAGGTGCCGTCGGGGGTGATTACCGATTCATGCGGTTTTAATTGGGCGGATAAAGTTCTCGCCGTTTCGGCATCATCGACGCAGTAAACACCGGACAGTAGGTTGCTCAAATCCCACGGCGCCTTTACCTTATCCAGCAAGTTCGTGGGGGCGACTTCAGTCGCCCATTCTACCGGCTCGGCGACTGAAGTCGCCCCCACAGATTGGGTCTCAACCAGCATCAACGACTCGTCGGTCAAACGCTGCAAGCCCGGAATAATCTGCTCGGCGCTTTCTATGCAAATCGCCTCAAGGTAACTGCCCAACACCGTTTCAACCGCCGTATCCCAGCCGGCCTGCACGTCCAGAAACTCGGCAAGTCGCCGGTTTTCGACCAAATCCACGGACTCCAGCCATGCGCTCAAGTGCTTGTTATCTTTACCCATCGCGTGCTGCTGCAATAATTCCAGCGAGATGATTTTGCCTTTGACGCTTTGCATTTCCGAGCGGTGCGTATGCAATCCGTCATGATACTGCTTGATCTGTTGCCGCTGCTCGCGTATCTGCTGATGCAGGTCTTCAAGCTGTTGATGAAACTCAGCGCGTTGCGTTTCAATGATTTCGATGCCCGTATCCAGCGATTCGATCTCGCTTTGCAAGTCGCTGGACTCCAGTTCACTGCGCTCGCCGTGCAACTTATCCAGACGAACCTGCAACTGGCGATTCTGGTTTTCCAGTTGCACGGTTTTTACCCGCTGCACCTCGGCCTGTTCTTTATAGCTTGAACTGGTCGTGCGATAGGTTTCCCACTGCTCCTGCCACGCGCTTTTTTGCTGCTGGACTTCCTGCTGGCTATATAAAACGTCTTCCTGCCTTTCCTCGGCGACAATCAACGCTTCTTCCGCTTCAAACAAAGCGGCTTTAATTTCTTCCAGCTGTTGCACATCGGCTTCAAGTTCTGCTAACGATTGGTCGGCCTGCTGGCGCAAACGATTAATTTCGATAGTGGTTTGTTCGCGGCTGCTTTCGCTGTGCTTGATGGTCTGTTCAAGACCGCTGACTTCGGCGACGATCTGGTAATAATCGCCCTGAGAGCTATTGGTCTGCTGTTGCTGGGCTTTATGGTCGGCGCGTTTGGCTTCGATGCTGTTATCGATGTCCCGCAGCTCTACAAACAAGCGGTTATGCTCGTGAGCCACTTCCTGCAATTTTGCATCCAGTTGTTTCGCGGCTTGGTGATAGGTATTCCAACGCATCGCCAACAACTCTAATCGATATTGGCGTTCCTGCTTTTTAAGCTCGGTATATTTTTCGGCTTTTTCGGCTTGCTTTTGCAGGTGCTTGATTTGTTTTTCAACTTCGTCGCGCAGATCATCAAGCCGCTCCAGGTTCTCGCGGGTGTGTTTCATCCGGGTTTCGGTTTCGCTGCGACGTTCCTTGTATTTGGACACGCCCGCAGCTTCCTCGATATGAACCCTTAACTCATCCGGCTTGGCTTCGACCATGCGGGAAATAGTGCCCTGTTCGATGATCGCATAACTTCTCGATCCCAGACCAGTGCCCAAAAATATGTCGGTGATGTCTTTACGGCGGCAACGCGCACCGTTCAGCATGAACACAGAGGTACCGTCGCGACTAACTTGGCGCTTGATCGCGATGGTATCGTATTGGGAATATTCGCCGCCCAACTTACTGTCGGTGTTATTAAAAACCAGCTCGACCGAAGCCGTACTGACTGGTTTGCGTCCCGACGAGCCGTTAAAAATCACATCAGCCATGCTGCCGCCGCGCAAATGTTTGGCGGAACTTTCGCCCATCACCCAGCGCACAGCATCGATAATGTTGGATTTGCCGCAACCGTTAGGCCCGACAATGGCGGTCAAATTACCGCTAATCGGTATGACCGTTGAATCAACAAAGGATTTAAAACCCGAAAGTTTGATTTTTTCAAGTTTCATAGTACTGGTATGAATATCCCAACAGTTGAATTAAAATAACTGACTATTATTAACGATAATTAGCCGAGTATCGAATTTTTTCGCCTAAAGCCTACTTTCGATATACACACCACCTTTAATATAAGCAGAAGATGACAACACAACCAAGCAAAGATCTGGAAACCTTCGACAACCCGCAACCGGGCCGTGATTACACCATCCGCATTGATGTACCCGAGTTCACCTGCCTGTGTCCGAAAACAGGCCAACCGGATTTTGCCACCATCCAGATCGAATACGTACCCGGCGCGCTGTGCGTAGAACTCAAGGCGCTTAAGCTGTACATGTGGGCATTCAGGGATCAAGGCGCATTCCATGAAGCGGTCACCAATGAAATCCTTGATGACATCGTTAAAGCCATAGCGCCCAATTTCATGCGTATCCGCGCTGAATTCAATGTGCGCGGCGGCATCTATACCACCGTTGTTGTGGAACACAGAAATCCCGATTGGCAAGCGCCGGAATTGGTTACCCTGCCTTAAGTCATTTAATGATGAATCCGCCAAAAAGCATCGTCCACGAAAAACACAAAAAACACGAACATATTGTATTTTTCGTGCCTTTCGTGATTTTCGTGGATACTGTTCTTTTTGCGGTAATCACCTAGATCATCATGGCTAAGACCTACTACACCTCGGACATTGCCGTCGCATTAAAATACGACGGCAAAAATGCGCCCAAGGTGACCGCCAAAGGCTCGGGTCTTACCGCAGAACAAATCCTGCAAATCGCCGAACTCCACGGAATACCGCTGCAAACCGAGCCGGAACTGGCAAGAATTCTGGCTCAAATTCCGTTAGGCGATGAAATCCCCAATGAACTCTACGTTGCCGTCGCGGAAATTATCGCGTTTGCGTATTTCTTAAGCGGCAAAACACCCGACAATTACCAGCCATGAATTTTAAAGAAGCCCTGACCACCCTGCCCCAATACGTTTTACCTCATCACGCACTGTCCACCATGATGAGCAAACTGACCCACTGCGAAAACAAGACCTGGAAAAACCTGTTTATCAAGCAGATCATCAAGCATTACGGGGTCAACATGGATGAAGCGCGGGAGCCGGACATCAATGCTTATAAAAGTTTTAACCACTTTTTTACCCGTGAGCTAAAACCCAGCGTTAGACCGCTGAGCACCGAAACAAACGCGATTGTCTGCCCATGCGATGGCGCAGTCAGCCAGGCAGGCAACATTACCAACGGCGAAATCTTCCAGGCCAAGGGCAAAAGCTTTACTGCGACCGACTTGCTGGGCGGCGATGCGGCTCGCGCCGAACCGTTTAACGACGGCGTATTCACCACCATCTACCTGTCGCCCAAAGACTACCACCGCCTGCACATGCCGCTGACCGGCACCTTACGGGAAATGGTGCATATCCCCGGCCGTTTGTTCAGCGTCAATGGGGCCACCGTCAATTCCGTCCCCGGTTTATTCGCCAGAAATGAGCGCGTCGCGGCCATATTCGACACGGAAATCGGCTCGATGGCTTTGGTATTGGTCGGAGCAATCTTCGTGTCCAGCGTGGAAACTGTCTGGCATGGCGTGGTTACGCCGCCGAGCGTTACCGAAGTGCAAAGCTGGCAGTATGGCGATGATGCGCCTACGCTGAAAATCGGCGAGGAAATGGGGCGGTTTAATATGGGTTCTACGATTATTGTTTTGTTTGGCAAGGATAAGGCAGAGTGGGATGCTGACTTTAAAGCGGAAAAGACGGTTAAGTTGGGTGAGTTGATTGGGCGGGTTGTTGGTTAACCTTATTCCATACCTACTGAATCAAAAAGTTTTGAAGTTGTCTTTTGAGTTCACATAGGCAGGTTGAATAACGATAGAATAAGATCTAACGGATTCCCGGGGTGGCGTTATACACCGCTGCACCCAGGCTATTTATATTTAATATACACCTGAAAAGGTGTCTACTTAACGTTAGGCATTCTGGAATGAATGTGTTGGCTTTGATTTGCTTTCATCAGCCTCGGTGGTTACGGTAAGGTTTCGTTTGTGAGTGGTTCTGCTGTTGTCAGCCATGCGTTTGCGTCATGCGCGGGGCAGCCGCTACTGTTTTTGTTTAGCGTCCGGTGCGTTGTTTAGGCTTTTTTGTCCAAGGGTGCTTGGCTTTCATCGTGCTTCTTGGCCTAACATGGCGCTCAAAGGGACGTGCCGCCTCATGGCGGTTTTAAGGTTTTGTAATTTATCAAGCTTTGGGGTTTCGTTTAACGTCCGTGAACGGCACGCCCCTTAGCTCTACGTTAGGCATTGCTGGAATGAATGTGTTGGCTTTGGCTTGCTTTCATCAGCCCCAGTGGTTACGGTAAGGTTGTGTTGTGAACAGTTCGTATATTGTCAGCCATGCGTTGTTTAAGCTTTTTGTCCAAGGGTGCTTGGCTTTCATCATGCTTCTTGGCCTAACATGGCGCTCAAAGGGACGTGCCGCCTCATGGCGGTTTTAAAGTTTTGTAATTTATCAAGCTTTGGGGCTTCGTTTAGCGTCCGTGAGCGGCACGCCCCTTAGCTCTACGTTATATGGCTTGCACCAAAACGGAAGAGTCTTGATATGATCTTCCGTGGGTGTATCCCAAGTTATGTGCCTGCAATTGTTGCAGTAAGCGCCATCATCGCTGTATGCTTGTTGGCAATGTTCGTTCCAGCCTCGCGTCCACCTGTGGCTATGATCCGTATCCCAGCTACCGCACTTTTCGCATTGGTGGCGTCTGCATAAAAGCCACATAACAAGTCGGTCAAGCAGATGCTGTAAAGCTCTGCGGTATTTATTAAATTTCATCATGGCACTGCTTACCTCGTGCGTTAAGTTTCTAGGAGAAATCTTGAGCAATCCAAAAGTATTTGTTTCTTATTCCTGGGATTCTGAGGAGCATAAAACCTGGGTCCGGGAACTATCTGAGCGCCTAATTAGAAATGGCATTAATGCACGATTAGATCAATGGCATGTAGCACCGGGGCAAAGCCTTACTCAGTTCATGGAACAAGAAACAACTACCAGTGATCATGTTCTTATTGTATGCACTACTAACTACTGCCAAAAATCCACTAGTCGAAGTGGTGGCGTAGGTTTTGAACAACAAATAATCAGCGGGCAAATAGCTGCTGGGGTTGAGCGAGAGAAATTTGTACCTTTAGTAAGAAATGGCGAATTTAATCCCGGCGATAACTGTTCAATTCCACCACATTTCCTAGGCATCTACGCAATTGATATGCGTGATGACAAAAGTTTTGATAGTAGCTTGGAAACTTTACTTCGAGCTATTTATAAAGAGCCATTACATAAAGTTCCTGAACTAGGTAAAAAACCAGACTTTTCCGAACAATCCTCTTCAGGAGCTGAGGATTTCGAGGAGCTAAGACTAGCAACCTTAGATTTAGATGGATATCACCTCTTAAGTGGATTGGCACAGCATCACCGTACACCAGAAACCTTTTATATGCCCCCAGAGCAAGAGCGTCGATCTCTAGTGCCAGGTGATATTGTGAAACTTCCCTTTGAAATATCTGTTCCCGAAGATGAAGAGTTTGGTGATATTTCTGCTGAAAGAATGTGGGTGATTGTAACCGGGAAAGCTGGCCCTTACTACACAGGCCAGCTAAACAACGTGCCAGCTTGTTCTGGTGAGCAAGATCATTTGAAAGTTGAAGATAAAGTGGTTTTCTTACCGGAGAATGTCATACAGATATGGGAAGAAACTTAACAAACACGTCAATCAGGACGTTCGCATGCTCGCGCCTATTACGTGGGCGTTATGTTTTTAAGCTTGCTTTAACGCTGTAAGGCGGATTCGCGTAGCAAACCACCCTACCCCAATTATGGCGCTGATTTGGCATCGAGGCAGGCTGGCTCCGGCGCACAGAAAACTGAGAACTGTAGGGTGGATTCGCCGCTAGGCAATCCGCCGCAACTGCGACAGGCTGTTATCGGCGTTGTGCGTTGATTGGCGGTTTGCTACACGAAACCGCCCTACCCCAATCATGGCGCTGGTTTGGCATCGCGGCAGACTGGCTACGACGCACAGAAACACTGAGGAAAAAGCGTGACGCTTGAGCGAAAGGAAGCAATTTGATACCGTGATGCGATCAATAACATAACTACGGATTTTATTATGGTTGGCACAATTACCGCATTACTGATCACCTACTGGTTTTACAAAAGCGCCGAAGCGACCGGCAAGAACCCGCTGTCCTCGGCCGGAGTGGGCTTCCTGTCTTATTTGATTCCCTGCATTGTCTGGACCTTCACAGCAACCCCAGGCCTGCGAGATGCCGTTGAGCATAATCCCGGCACCCTATCCGGCTTGTTTGTCAATTACGCCTATATCCTGGTGGGTGCTGCCTGCGCCATCGGGGTCAAATTCATGCATTTCAAACAGACCGAATCGTAGCGCCGGAACCAGAGGGTCTTGCGCAGCGCATTTTCCCAACAGTCTAAGATTGTGGAACCAGTGAATGAACGCTGTAAGGCGGATTCGCGCTAGCAATCCGCCACAAACGGAGCCTTGAACCTGATTCCCACTCGGATTTTTCCAAGCGGAGATTCTTTATGTTCGATTGTATTGGATATTGTGCGTCACCTAAAGCGCCTATACCTGTACTCACGAATAAAATACTCCTGTAAAGCTGTAAGACGAATTATTTGTAGAGTGGATTCGCCGTTAGGCAATCCGCCGCGACTGCGGCAGACTGTCATCGGCGTTGTGCGTTGATTGGCGGTTTGCTGGCGCGAAACCGCCCTACACCCTGAATCAGGCGAGAAATTTTGCGAACGAAAATAACACACCCCGTCCGACTTGCCCTCCCAAAATGAACACTCGCGAATTGTTCGTGCGCTTATACCCGTTCTGATATGATTAACTTATGAAACTTTCCATTGCACTTAACTTGAAACGAGACGCGGTGCGCGAAGCGGCAGGCCGCTTCCATACCGCAAATCCTCGCGTGTTCGGTTCTGTCCTGCATGGCGACGATCAAGACGGCAGCGACCTTGATTTGCTGGTGGATACATTGCCCGGTGCCACTTTATTCGATCTTGGTGGCTTGCAGGTTGAACTGGAAGAACTGCTCGGCGTCCCGGTCGATTTACTGACGCCCGGCGATCTGCCGCTGAAGTTCCGCGATCAAGTGCTTGCGGAGGCTCGGTTGATATGAATGAAAACCGTCTCCCCGACTACTTAGACCACATGCTCGAAGCCGCACAGCAAGCTTGCAGCTACACAGAGGGCTTATGTAAAAAGGACTTTATTGCCGACAAGCGCACTCAGCAAGCGGTGATCCTGAACCTCGTCATCATCGGCGAGGCCGCCACCAAACGGCTCAAAGACTACAGCAAATTTCTCGACCAGCATCCTGACGTGCCGTGGCGAAGCATGAAGGGTATACGCAACCGCATCGCGCATGATTACTTCGACATTGACCTTGATGTTGTGGGAGACGATGCAAACGGCGTTACCGCAACTACTTGAACGACTGACTGCCATCCGTGAAGACGCGAACGATGAAGCCCGATAGGGGGCGTTATGTTCTTTTTCAATGCCCAACCGTACTGAAAGCATTAGGCGCCAATCAGGATGATTGGTTTACAACCCTGTCCTGATTCTGCAATTAGTCCTGTACGCCGGAAAAAGCCGGTTCGAGCGATAGCGAGAATCGGTGTTTCCGGCAAACACCACCCAAACTCGCCGGAAACGCCACCTCGCGCTATGCTTGGGTGGTCTTATTCCGGCCTTGTATATTAAATGCATCTCTAAAGCACAGGATTATGTGACACAAAAAAGTTTATAGTGATAAGTGATTTTCTGGGGAAGCCGATCCGGCCTTAAGCTCTGAGCTTGTTCGTAGATAGGCTCCC
>Ga0208888_100051_pt1 | contig 101003 bp, 91 predicted proteins | sample LakWasM115_HOW13_2_FD_183929 | JGI IMG/M metagenome (GOLD analysis project Ga0208888, IMG submission 183929) | Freshwater sediment methanotrophic microbial communities from Lake Washington under simulated oxygen tension - Sediment Metagenome... | ecosystem: Environmental > Aquatic > Freshwater >...
CCCTAACGTAGAGCTAAGGGGCGTGCCGTACGTGGACGTTAAACAAAACCCCAAAGCGCTTGATAAATTACAAAACTTTAAAACCGCCATGAGGCGGCACGTCCCTTTGAGCGCCATGTTAGGCCAAGAAGCACGATGAAAGCCAACCGACCTTGGACGAAAAAACCTAAACAACGCACCGGACGCTAGCCCAATACAGAACTCGCGGCTTGCCCCGCGCATGACGCAAACACATGGCTGACAATAGCAGAACGCTCACAAACGCAACCCTACCGTAACCACCGAGGCTGATGAAAGCAAGCCAAAGCCAAAGCCAACGCATTCATTCCAGCAATGCCTAACGTAGAGCTAACCGGGCGCGGCACGGAAAGCCAAAAAAAATAAAACCGCATTATAACCGCGCTCCGGTTGAGCGCCATGTTAGGCTGGAGCAGAAACTTAAATTTACTCTGACCCCAGTTATTAGAAACTTAAATTTACTCTGACCCCAGTTATTACTTACTTTTAATTGCATTCCTGAACATATTAGCTAACTCAAGCTTCTTAGGAATAATGAATTCGTTAATGGACTTAGATAGCTTGAGCAAAATTTCATCGTTTTTCTCTTTTTGATTCTCATAACTAACTTCAGTGGCAGATGAGAATATTAATGGTAATGCATATTGAAAAGCTCCAATCTTACTATTTAGCTTAAAAAATTCTTCATCCGTTATATATAGCGCACCTTTTTCTAAAGATAACTGCGATTTAATAAACGCATTTCTCGCCTTCATTAATTCATCATTAAACTGATTAACATCATTTTCATCAGGAGTCTCTGTGATTCTTAAATTAAGTATTGCGGCCTTCACTATTGAATGTGCGTCGCAAATAAAATCATATGAATCCTTTAGTGTATTTATTCTTTCCTCATTTATTCTTGTTAATATATCTTTCTCTCCATGTGTTACCACGCTAAGCCTATTTTTGAAGTATTCTGTTTCTCTACTTAATCTCTCTTTGAGTTCTTCTAATTCTTTTGATAACGCATGTTTGACTATGGTTTTACCAAGAAATGCAGCAACACTAATTGCTCCACCTGCACCTATAGCTAGCGGCAAGAAAAAGTCTTTAAATATTTCTAACATTCGTTCTTCTCATCTAACGTAAAAGTAAGGGGCGCGCCGTGTGACGGACTAAACCGAAGCCGACGAACCCGAATAAATAACCAACCTTTAAAAGCGCCTGCGATCAGCGCGTCCCTTTGACTGCCATGTTAGGCAAGAAAATAAGGCAGTGCATTTTCCGATGGTTATTGTCCCTTATTTTCTTGATGATCAGTTTGATTTGTTTGTATTGATGAAACACTGTTGTCCACCTTCTCCGCTATTGAACGAAATACTTTTAGAGACCTTTTAATTCGCAAACGACTATCAATAGCACGAGTGGTTACGAGTAAAACCCAAAACACAGCTAAGTACACCATCCAAAAAATTTGGTTTATCACCCCGTATATCAAGAGAATGGTAATCGTTGTGTTGGCAAGAAGGACACCAGCAATTTCTATCGAAAGGCTCACACGTTCTGGAGCTTTAAGGCTCGTCCAATGGCGAATTTCGTCATCTGTAAATCCGAAAGCTTCTTTGTAGTCCATTTTCGTATTGTAGCCCTAACGTTAAGTAGACACCTTTTAAGGTGTATATTAAATTTAAATTGCCGGAGTACAGCGGCGTATAACGCCACCCCGAAAATCCGTTAGACCAGATGCTATAACAATAGCAATATTGATAGCAACCTTTATTAGGCAAAATCAAAATACACCGCAATAGAATGACGGGATCGGATTCTAAGTTTTGCATAACCCATCTTGTATTCTTAAGAACTCACGTTTGTTTGTAAGGGAGCTGGCATCGGGCGATTCGGTAACTCCTCAAGCCATTCCCGGCTCTTGCGCCTTTTGACCGGGGCGATAGCCGGAATAGACATAAACGGGGATATCAATATCCTTTAAACTGCTCTCTATCAGCGGCCATACGTCATCCCAGTCCAAATCGCCCGATCCTGTTGCAAGTTTCGGTATGGCAATTGAGCTGATTTTCTCTTTTAAGATAATATTAACCAAGGCGTCTAAAGCGTGCTTGATATTACTGAGTGTGGCTTTGCCAAGACGATAATCATGGCTATCAATAGCATCCTGAATAATCAGATTAACTATTCGAATATTATTTTTTCCGCCCCAGAGCCAAGCTTCGCCGGGCCGGGTATTGTGTTGATGGCACCAGCGATTGAAATCTTTACACATATCGGGATATTGATTGCGCAGAGCTAGCGCCAGTCCTTTATCCATCGGATCGTTAATGCCCACTCCCTGAACGATGGCGTTGGCTTTGCTTAGTAAAATATCGCCTTCAACCTTGTAAATCATAGCGTTCTCCTTTTACCGTTTTAATCGTCAATTAAGTTCGCTGAATTTGAATGCATGTACAACGCTGTCAAACAGCCTATGCATCCCGTTTTGTTTAACTTGCCACTCCTTTATCAGACTACTCAACCGGCAATAATCATTGCCCACTTTTCCAAATAGAAAGCAATAACCCAATCCCCTATACGCGCAAACGAGTAGTCCAGAAACCCGAATGAGCGCGGCGGTCACTATGCTCATGGTTAACCGGCCAATGGCATTGCGGAAAAACCAACAATTTACTCAACCGTCTTGGTAAATTCACACTTTTGTTTAATCAGCGGCGAGGTTTTCTGATTACCGATCCCGTTGGCAATCAGGGCAATAACGCGATCATCTTGGCCATAGCCCAGATGAGCCTCCAAGGGATTGGCAAGATCGCTGATGCCAAAGGCATCCATGATTTTGGCTATATTAATATTTACATTGGTGATACGGGCGCATAGCCTGGAATCCAGGTATTTTTCTCTAAATCCGGGAGGTATCCCATAACTTAACAGGTCATTGGGGTCACTGAACGCAATAATTGAAGTTTCACTGAATAAGCGCTTGTTGTAATCAGCGCCTTTAGGATCACAATAATTGGCGTATTGTCCGGTCACTTCGGGAAGCTCTCTGCCCAATTGCAGCATCGGGAGCTGGTTGGACAGCATAAAAATGGGTATATGCTTGTTCTGGAATGCCGCAATTGATTTATTAGACACGCCTATTTTACGTTTAGGATCGGAATATTTCGTCGGATCTGCCACCATATGAGCAATACGCTGCAGGCCGTCAATCGTAATGCGACTGCCCAAGCTATGAGAAATCAGGACGTAATCATCATTCGCGATATGATCGATACTGGAGTCATCCAAGCCGTTGCAAGCATGTTGCCCGCTTCCGGGAAGCTCGGCCCAATCGCCGGTAGCCATCCAGCAAAATGATTGCGCGAACGCTGCCAGAATCGCCTCCCTGCTTTTGCCCAGATAAATAATGGGATCCGGGCCGGTATCATTGCTGAATTTTTTTAGCACACTGTTAATCCTGGCCCGCCGGAAATCGTATTCACCCGAATTATCGAACGACAGCAATGCTTTTTCTTCACGGGTAATTTCCGACCAGGTGAGTTCATAGAATGTAAGCTCTTTGCCGTTTTCCTCGTTGAACAGGTGGGTAACCCGCAAATTGCCGATATTTCTGCCGGGGACCAACGGAGTGGTCAATTTAATATTCTTCTGGTCTGCCGATCGCGCGTTTAAGTTCAACTGCTTGGCCAGTTTTTCCAGAAACTGGGTGGTATATCCCGGTATGTGACCGCCTACGCCATGAACAAACAGCACCTTGGTTTTCCCTTTGCTTTGGGTCAGACCGGCATCAATGCCGGAAAAAGGCTGTCCCCAAACTTGGCACACCCTATTATCTTCGCTTTCAGTTTTTTCCAGAATGGCTTCTGTTACGCCTTTACCAATGCTTGTGCACCCGGATAAAAAAATGGCTATTGAGCCAAATACAAACAGCCATCCGTGCTTTATAGTGAAACTTTTAGAAAAAATATTCATGGCCTTGTTATTCCAAGTTTTTTACAAAGACGTAGGATTCACACCGGTATTTTGCTCGTCCTACATCTGCCGTTTTATCTAAGCCAAAAACATTGCGCCAATATCGCCTTAGTACTATGTGCTAGCTGTACGACCTCGTTAAGGCCTTGCCGTGCCCGTCGTCCATGATGACAACCGCTCCGCCGTTCTTTCACACCACTTATCGATAACATTTTCGGCGTCTCCCCATTGCCACTGGAAACCCGCCGCCATACTTCCTCCGCCGATGCGCTTATCGGCAACCGCTGCCAGCAAATCTCCCGATACCGAGTCGGTAATTTTTCCTTCCACTTGAGCCCCGCCGACAAACGGGAAGGTGCCGGTCGCCAGATATTTAAGACCGGCTAACAGGTGAACTTGAGGAACGATCATTGAAATACTGCGTAGCGCTGGCGTAGCCGTTTTGGCATCGGTCATCGCTACCGCCAGCTTCATCACTCCAGGGCCGGCTTGGTCGACAACCTGAAACTTCTTCCCAAGCTGTAGTTTGAGTTGTTGGGAAAAATAGTTGACCAGCATTTGCTGATCAGCAGCGGAAACCGACGTTGTGTCTCCTCCCCAGAAAGTGACCGGTTCAATCATTACCTTGTTGTAGTCCGTCCACCGCGCGGATGGGCTGACATAGCGCAAGCTCGCCTGATCTTGTCCACCCGGCGTCAATTTACCGCAGACATCGCCAAGCAGACCGCAATTCAGTGCAGCCCGATCAAGAGTTGCTTTCTGCGTCGTAGCGCAGGCGCTCAACAGCAAAAGCGCCGAAGCCATAGCCAAAGTTTTCGCGGTACGCTTTGCAATATTTATATTGTTTATCATTGTCTTTGCTCCTCATTAAAGAAATTTGAAGTCGAACTACAATTCCGTCGATTCCACAACGGCTGCCGGTTTACCCCCTGTTAAACAATCATGACATCGGTTAATTCTTATTTAAATTCATCTTAGCCCCCATATTCGAAAACGAACATGTCGCTGATTACCTACAAAAGGACATCAATTAGGCGCTTAACTAAATCTTCCAGCGAAATCATGGACAGCGCCAGCGGCAGCACCGGCAAAAGTGTCACGACAGCGATTCGCAGCACGATAGCCTTGTCGAATGGGAATAAGCGCATACCATTTACCACCTCAAAGCTGCCGGCCAGATCGTTCAGCGCTTGAATATCTCCGCTACCGACTAGCGGTTCATCTTGTGGTGCTCCGCCACGCAGCCATTTCCGATCGAATTCACAAACGTAGCGGCTCGCCAGAGCGCCATACTCAAGCAGCCCCTGCCGTCTGGACCGAGCCAGCCGGGGAGCAAACGCGAACAGGGGGCCGAGTGCTAGCAACAAAAGAAAGACCACGGCGGCGGCGATATCCAGCTTGAAATCAAGCAGCGTCGCGCCCCCATAAAAAATGCGGTTGGCCATCATACCCGTGAGTAAAACGTCCTGAGCCAGCAGAAACGGAATAAAAGCGATTATGCTGTCCTCGAGAAAGCCCAGCCCGCCGGCTCGGTCAGGATGGGTCGGCACGAGATGAAGTTCCATTCGTGAAACCTGCCAAAGAAGCCGCGCCCAGATAAAAATACGAAAATACCAGCGCAATAACATGAACTGAAAAACCGGAATGCTGACATAGGCATACCAATAACCCGCCGGAGAAAACCGGTGGCGCCCATCCGCCAAAACCAAAAACCAAGTGTCCGCTTCCAGAGCTATTTGACTCGACCATAAATAATGTCCCCCAGTAAACACCAGAACGATCAGTAAAACCTCAATCACAACCGAATTGAGCAAGCGCAACGCCGAACTAACAACGGCATCGAACTGCTGGAACGCTTCGGGAAGAACGAGCCCACGCTCTCCAAATTGCAGGAGAAGTGGCCTGAGTCGCTGGTGAACTACGAGTTCCGCCAGCAACATCAAGGGCAAGGCCAGCAGAAACCGGATATGCACATCAATGTCATAAAGAAATGGGACTTTAATAGCCTCGCGTGAGGACTCACCCGGCAACAACGAAAGCAACAGCAACGGCAGCCAGGTAATCAAGGCAATGACGACCATTCGGCGCTTGACCAAACCGAACGTATCGTTGACCATCCAGGCACGAACGAAAAGATGATAAAGAGGACCGCCCAGTACCAGTGAAAAATCATCAAGTTGATTGTCGTCATCCGCGCGGTTCATACACTTCCTTTTAGGTTCATGTGTGTTTGCCACAGTTATTGCCCGCTTTTCCAAATAGAAAGCAGCAACCAAATTCCCCCGATAGTGGCAAACGAGTACCCCAAAAACCCAAACGCCGGTAGGCCGAATATTTCCGGCCCGCCTTTTACGGTCATGATAATGGACGAGCCGATAATCAACGCGGCGGTCACTATGCCCATGGTTAAGCGGCTAATGGCGTTATCCATAGTACTGACATAGTGATCGAGCCGCCGGACGGTAATATCGACCTGAATGGCGCCTTTTCTGGAGGCGCGCAATAGTTTGCGCAGGTCTTTCGGCAGGCTGGATAAAAGATCGGCGATGCTGACCAGGTTGCGCCAGCCCCGTTTGGCGATAGCCTCCGGCCGGTAGCGCTCCATCATGATTTTATGGAGATAGGGAGCGGTAAAAACCAGCGTGTTGAATTCCGGATTAAGATGTCTGCCGAGACCGTCCAGGGTAATGTAAGCCTTGACTAACAAGGCAAGATCGGCAGGCAATATCAACTTATGATCCCTTAATATGGCCATCAGATCGCTCATCATACTGGTGAGACTTAAATCCTTCAGCGCCAGCGAGCTGTATTGATCGACAAAGGCTTCCAGCTCAATGGTCAGCATTTGTTCATCGGTATGAATATTGTCCGACCAGTCTTCAAGTATCTCGGCGACTTTAGTGGGCAGGTGGTTGGTCATGCCGTACAACAGGCTGACCACCTGCTCCCGGCGCTCTTCCGTCAAGCGCCCGACCATGCCAAAATCGATAAAGGCCAGTTTGTTATCCTCCAGATAAAACACATTGCCCGCATGCGGGTCGGCATGGAAAAAACCGTCCTCCATGATCATCTTGATGACGGCCTGAGTGCCGCGGTCGGCCAGCAGTTTCCGATCCAGTCCCGCTTGGTCGACTGCCGCAAGATCCCTACCCTGAATGCCTTGGATATATTCCTGGACATTGAGCCGTTCGCAGGTCCATTGCCAATAGACGCTTGGAATCTTGATATTGAGATCGTCGGCCAGGTTGGCGGCTACCCGTTCCGCGTTTCTGCATTCGGCGGCCAGGTCGAGTTCCCTGCGTAATGACTGGTTAAACTGACGCAGGACTTCTTTCGGATGAAACCTTCGAAACTCCGGCGATTCCGATTCGGCAATATCGACAAGGCGATGTAAAAGGCGCAAATCGGCTTCAATGATTTTGCGCAGGCCGGGCCTGCGAATTTTTAAGATAACCGCCGTGCCGTCCTTGAGTGCGGCTTTATGTACCTGGGCAATTGAGGCGGCGGCAAGCGGTTGTGTCTCGACGTGTGAAAAAAACTCATCAATACGGCCGCCAAGGTCTTCTTCAAGCTGGGGCAGCAGCTCCTCAAAGGACATCGGAGGCACCTGGTCCTGAAGTTTTTCAAACTCGGCAATATATTGGGGCGAGAATAAATCAACGCGTGTCGCAAGGATTTGCCCTAACTTAATGAAGGTAGGCCCCAACTCTTCCAGTACGCGACGCACACGTTGCGGCGTATCGAGTTGTACATAGTCTTCCACATGCTGCCAGTGCAGCACCCTGCCCGCGCGTTCCAATGCCTTGCCCATCCCCAAGCCGCGAACAAAGCTGCCGAATCCATAGCGGATTAATACCGAGGCAATATCATGAACCCGGCCCAGATCCCTGGCTGCGTTTAGCATTTCCCATAACATGCTTTATTTTTTGGAATGCGACGACTGTAAGCTTTCAGCGATGCCCAATAAAATACCGCTGCCGATTTTCGCCAAAGTCGAAGCGGTGGCAACCGTACTTGAAACGATTACGTCCGCACTGATCTTCGGCAAGTCTTTCAATGCGTCCAGGGCGATTAAAGTCTGTTCGCCAACGGCCGTTCCGCTTTGCCGCGAATGGGCAATAAAATCATTGACGATGCCGCTAACGACCTGACCACTGCTTTTGGCGACTTTCTCAAAGGTATCGAGAAACAATCCCTCCATGTCCCGTATGTCTTTGATGGCGTCATTAAAATCATGTTCGGAATACTCATTGACCTTGGAAGCCGCCTCTTCAATGGCCAATGTTGAGGCTTCCGCCGCAATCGCCAACGCATCGTCCAATGCAGTGGCAGCCTGATTAAAGACCTCTTTGCCATGCTCACCGTGGCTGGTCATGCCTTCATTAATGCCATTAATGACCGTTTCGGTAACACTTTTGATATTTTCCATATCCAATTGATGTGCTGTCAGCGCTTTCAGGGTTATATCTTTGACTTGCTGATGAACATCGGTTCCCGATTTAACCGCTGCCCGGACTGCATTTTTAACATCTTGTTGGTGTGTTTCAGTCATGGTCGTTCTCCAAATCAATATAAAAAAATTAGCGGTAGGGTGCGGCGTAGGTAATTCCCATGAAAGAACACCCCAACGTTACGCATTTTTCACCACGAAGACTCGAAGGACACGAAGTTTATTTTTCTTAGTGCTCTTCGTGTCTTCGTGGTGAACAACAAAACCGGTTGTCACGATTATATGCTCTCTAAGTTACTCACCGTATCCGATTCACCATTCAGGCTGAAGCATTTTTTCCTGGCCGAAGCAGGCGCATAGATAAAATCGTTGCAGGAGGATTTTTCTTTATCGACCGTGGTTAATTTGTGTCTTTCTACCATCCAGCGCCGGTGAAAATAGTCTATAAAAAGATCCGGCATGCTCCACTGTTCCGATTCAAAAAAGTTACTGGTGTCGTTTTTCAGTTCAGCCTGCCAATGTAAATAAGGCATTCTGCCTATCGGCTCGGACAAGTAAAAGCTGTTAAATATTTCCAGGACTTTGGTTTTTTTGCGAAGAACCATAAACAAAGGCGTGCTGGGTAAGTTGTCGTAATCGTAGGCGAATACGCCCAGCGTCCCGCCATCCTTTTCAGTGATGTGTCCCGCTATATCTTCGAGCGATGACAAAAACAAGCGGTTATATTGCCGGAATTCCTCAGCGCCAAAGCCGATAATTTCCTTGGCGTGGAGTTCTGAAGCTGGGCCGTCCTTCAAAACAAGCATCCTGAAATGAGCCCCTTTTTTAATGGCGAGTTCAAACTCCCGGCAATAATGCCGATAGCGCGGATCGAAGGTGATTAACCAATACACATAATCGCCGGGATACAGGCTGTGCATGATTTCGGAAAAATCCAATTCTTTCTCGGTTATGCCTAAAAAGCCCCGCTTCTTGGCGTTGATGACTGTTTTATCGATATACTTGGTCAGTACGTTCTGAAATATCTTTTCGGTTTCTTTGCGCTCTTCGGTAGCGATGATCCAGTGATGAAAAAACCCCACTGAAATCACCACCGACGTAAACAAACCGAACTCGGAGATAATTTTTAACAGCCATACGTATTCTTTATTGCCGACGTCAGTTGCCAGCACCCCAAAAACCTTGTAAACGGTAAACCCGCCGAAAATAAGCACCAGCGCGAATAGCCATTTCAGGATATTAAGATTTGATGACATATCTATTGCTCCCGCCCGTTGAATGGGGCGATAAGAGAAAAACCAGTCGTCCACGAAAGACACGAAAAGATACGCAATATCGGTAACTCTCCACAGCTCGGTAACTCTTGATCATTTTCGTGTCTTTCGTGGATAAAATGCGCTTTTTAGGAATGTGCATAAAATAACTTTTGCAAATAGCATCGCCACTATTCCCAGACCTGGCAGGTTTTAAAAACCTGCCAGGTCTAACTCGTGAAGTTATTTTATGCGCATTCCTTAGCTTCATGTGCCTTCTTTCCATGATGCCAGATACGCCTGCTGTTCCGGACTTAAACTGTCAATACCAAGGCGCATCGCCGCCAGCTTCATCACCGCGACCTGTTGATCAATATCGACCGGCACCGGATGTACTGCATGTTCAAGTTTCCTCCCCTGTTCCCACAAATAGGCAATGCTCAAGGCTTGATTGGCAAAACTCATGTCCATGACGGTTGCCGGATGGCCTTCTGCGGCAGCCAGGTTGACCAGCCGTCCTTCGGCCAGCAGCCTTACGATACGTCCGTCTTTAAGCTGATAGGCTTCAACGCCGGTCCGCGGACGGTGTTTTGTTACGGCCAACTTTTCCAACGCCGGAATATTGATTTCAACATTGAAATGCCCGGAATTGGCGATCACGCAGCCGTCTTTGATGACCTCGAAATGCGCGTGATCCAGCACATGCTTGTCGCCGGTTGCGGTAACAATAAAATCCGAAAGAGCGGCCGCTTCCAGCATGGGCATAACCCGAAATCCATCCATCGCGGCTTCCAGCGCCCTAAGCGGCTCGACTTCGGTGATGATGACTTGCGCCCCGTGGCCTTTGGCACGCATCGCGATGCCGCGTCCGCACCAGCCGTAGCCTGCAACCGTGAAGGTTTTACCGGCCAGCAGTATGTTGGTGGCGCGAATAATGCCGTCCAGCGTGCTTTGGCCGGTGCCGTAGCGGTTATCGAACAGGTGTTTGGTCATCGCATCGTTGACCGCAATCACCGGAAATTTCAGCGCACCGTCTGCCGCCATCGCACGCAACCGAATCACTCCGGTGGTGGTTTCTTCGGTGCCGCCGATCACCCCGGCCAACAAGTCGCTGCGGTTTTTATGCAACTCGCTGACCAGATCGGCGCCGTCATCCATGGTCAGTTGCGGCCGATGATCCAGCGCTTTGGCGATATGCCGGTAATAGGTGCTGCCGTCTTCGCCGCGAATGGCAAAAGTGGGGATCTGATAATGCTGAACCAGCGCGGCAGCGACATCGTCCTGGGTGCTGAGAGGATTGCTGGCGCATAACACCAGCTCCGCACCGCCCGCTTTCAGGGTGCGGGCCAGGTTGGCGGTTTCCGTAGTGATATGCAGGCAAGCGCTGATCCGGGCACCCGCCAATGGCCGCTGTTTGGCAAAACGATCGTGGATGGCGCGCAATACCGGCATTTCGGTCAAGGCCCATTCAATGCGCTCGCGCCCCTGGTCAGCCAGAGCAAAATCTTTTATGTCATAGTTGTTATTCATGGCGCTGATCACCTACGTCTTTTGTTTCCGTGTCGCACTCGCCGGTAAGCGGTACAAAACTGACACCGAGAATATTACGGGTCTCGATTTTGCCGTCGGCCTTTTTTTCTACCACCATCAACTCCTGATAGCTGAAGGGAAAACCCACCGGTATAACCAGGCGAGCGCCAGGGCGCAGTTGATCGATCAGGGCTTGGGGAATATAAGGCGTCGCGGCGGTCACGATGATGCCGTCAAAAGGCGCATGCTCCGGCCAGCCGAAATGGCCGTCGCCGGTGCGTACCGTTACATTGTTGTAGCCCAGTTTTTCAAGTCGGCGGCGCGCCTTGGTAGACAGCTCTTCTATTATTTCAAGCGAATAAACCTGTTTAACCAGTTTCGACAGGATGGCCGCCTGATAACCGGAACCCGTGCCGATTTCCAGAACGGTATCGGTAGGCTGGGTATTCAATAAGTCGGTCATCAAGGCAACAATATACGGCTGGGAAATAGTCTGCCCGGAGCCGATTGGCGCAGGACCGTTATCGTAGGCAAGAAAGCGAAAATCCGCAGGCAAAAACTTATGTCGAGGCACTTGTTTTATGGCCGCCATGACCCTGTCATCCAATGCATCCTTACCGATCAGGTGCCGGGTCAGGTTAACTTCCATTTCAATATCGTCCAACATGCGTTGCAGACCGCTCATTAAATATGCTCCAGGTGTTTTATCGTTCTCACGGTCTTCGTGGGAAGGCTCTATTAGGAAATCACGACATGGGTAGTTATCTCCAACAACACGGACTGTTGATTCCAACATAACTCCGATAGGGTTTCAATTGGGGACATTACTTATAGCTTTGCGCAAAAAGCCGTAGCAAAATTAAAATCAAGCGAGGGTGAATTAATGAAAGCCATGGTATTAAAAGCCTTATGTAATCTTAAAGAAAATCAAATGCCGCTGGAATTGACGGAACTGCCTGTTCCGCTTCCGCGTGAACAGGAAATCCTGCTGAAGGTTTCGGTTTGCGGGGTTTGTCATACTGAACTGGATGAAATTGAAGGCCGCACTCCGCCGCCACGCTTACCGATAATTCCCGGCCATCAAGTGGTCGGCCGGGTCAAAGCTGTCGGCAGTAAAGTAAAGACTGTCAAAACAGGTGACCGCGTAGGCGTTGCCTGGATTTTCTCCGCTTGCGGCTCATGTAAGTTTTGTCTGGCAGGCAATGAAAACCTGTGCCCGGCTTTCGCAGCGACAGGACGTGATGCCAATGGCGGCTATGCCGAATATATGACGGTTGCGGAAGATTTCGCTTATGCAATTCCGGAGAGATTTTCCGACCTACAGGCCGCCCCGTTGCTTTGCGCCGGTGCAATCGGCTATCGGTCATTGCGCTTGACCGGCCTAAAGGACGGGCAACGACTGGGACTGACCGGCTTTGGCGCATCGGCGCATTTGGTATTAAAAATGGCGCAACACCGCTATCCGAATAGCGAAATTTATGTTTTTGCCCGAAGCCTACAGGAAAGAGTATTTGCCAAGGAACTGGGGGCGGTATGGGCAGGAGCCACCCATGAGCGTGCCCCCTTTAAACTGAACAGTATCATCGATACTACTCCGGCATGGGAACCTGTCGTTGAAGCGTTGGCTAATCTGGAATCCGGCGGCAGACTGGTGATTAATGCGATTCGCAAGGAAGACGACAATCGCAGCCTGCTGAAGCTGGATTATCCGCTGCATCTTTGGCAGGAAAAAGAGCTAAAGAGCGTCGCCAACATCACCCGAAGCGATGTAAAAAAGTTTCTGAGTCTGGCGGCTGAAATGAATCTCCGGCCCGAGGTTCAGGTGTTTGCATTGGAACAGGCCAACGAGGCGCTGATCGAACTGAAGACAGGAAAGATTCGCGGAGCCAAGGTACTGAAAATGGATTGATCAATCTATGGACTATCCTCTGCAAAGAAAGCGCTTAGTAATAGCACTGATGGTACTCATACTTATAGATATTTGAGGATAGCAAAGACACAATAATCCATCCTTTCAAGGTTATCGTGATACTGAGGGAAAGCTCCGTGGTTCCATTCAATCGTATTGAAACGGCCATTCATCATGAGACATGGCAAGCGTGCATTTAACCGTTCCGATGGGCGGATTTATCATTTCCAATTTTCCAATGATATATTCTTGAGGAGGCGTCATGGCGCTTAAACAATATGGTGTTCTTAAAGGCAAGGCCATCAATAAAATAATCGGACAAAGATCAAGCCCGCATTATCAAGTGCATCTTATCGACGATACGACAGACTATCGTATTGCCGTTAATGTAAAGTCCAATCTCGCGCCTTCCGAGCTGATGTATCTTATCATTGATGATTTTCAGCATCCTGTCCTGGAAAAGCTGGCACACCTGGTTAAAGGTTTTACCCCGCTACAGAGTGCGCCAAACAAAATGGCGCTGGATTTCATACGCGGCAATCTGTTCGATCCAAGACAAATACGCCCTTTGCCCTATAACGTTCCCGGCCCGGATAATGATCTCAACGAAAAAATAGATGCTTATGTGCAACGCGCCATCGGCGACGAACGGGCAAGCGTCTATGCTTTCGGCGAACGCTGGGGACCTGAAAACGGTCTAAAAGATAAATATTTCGGTTTTAAGCCTGGAAACGGAATTCATGATATTCACATGAATCAAGGTAACGTCGGTGAGTTTGTCAAGGATGACGGCATTTGGCAGGACGGCGGGTTACTTTTTCATTTTCCAAGTGTCGATAAAGTGATTGTCGGTGTCGGCGCGGAGGTTTGGCCGGAACAATGGGTCGCCGTTTTTCTGGCTTTTCAGTCGCAGTGCTGGCATACCGACGATCACACCGGCCATCGGCTGCCACAGTGCGAAGGGACTATTATTCCTCCTGAAAAAGAACCCAGCGTCCAGATTGTAGCGGCGCTGGTCAATCCTAAAGGCGAAGATCCAGGGCATGAAACTGTTACCTTGATTAATCTCGCTCCAGACGCGGTTGATTTATCCGGTTGGTTTATTGCGGATAACAATAAAAACCGCTCGCTTATCGCCGATATGCGGCTTAAACCGGGCGCAACCGGTGTAGTGAACTTGGATGGACAGGGCGCGCAGTTAGGCAACAACGGCGGGATCATTACCCTGCTTGATCCTGAAGGCCTTAAACACCACGGCGTATCCTATACCAAAGAACAAGCCCTCAGCGGCTGGACGGTTTTATTTTAGCAGTGCGTGTGAGCAATGCATTTCCCGCCTCAGCACAACCCTTATTAGTTTGGCGGATTATGCTCAAAAACCAGTATCGCCATATCTTGCACGATAGATAAAGACCGCGCACAGTTTCTTAAATACCGCTACGTAAAGCAACCATAAAAAATGGGTCTATATACCTTCCATAGCTGGGCGTGTAAACCCTCGCCTGATAGGTAATGGCACTTATTGATTGACGAAGTTTAACCGTTTATCCTTAAATTCAATTAATACAAGACCAACCATATTTATTTAGGTTGGATATTCAAGCTGATAACTTTTTTATAGACAGAAACTATGCCATCTGACCTTATTCAAGATGCACTGGATTTATTATGTAAATTCTCTGGAGTCTAAATTAATTATGTTTTGGAACTTTCATAAAAAAGAATCTGCTCAAGCAGTGACCAATAAACTGGAATCTAAATTTAAACCAGAACCAGAGCCGGAACATGATAATAATGTTTTAGTAACCAGAAAAGTTGTTGATATACCTGTTTCATTTTTAAAAACACTAAAGCCCATTTCTCAATTATTAAATGGGAAGGGTATGCAACAATTAAAAATTACAGCCGCTAATTTTGCGCCAAGTTCAATTATTTTTAACCGAGGAACTGAAGCAGACTCGTTAATATATGTAATTAAAGGTAATGTCCACTTGGAAGCAAATAATGGTTTAGTACAAGAAATAGTAGGTGGATCATTCAAAGCATTATATCCGCTGTCTGCGGGTAGACAGCATTGCATGACTGCAATCGCAAAATCCAATGTAACGGTGATATATATTTCGCAAGACGTTCTGCTGATGGAACGCCCTGTTATTGCTCCTTTGGAGAATAAGCTAAGCATTTCCGAGCATCTTAAGGATAATTTATTTTTTAATCGTTTTTACGAACATTTAATACGTGGAGACCTTAAAACGCCAAGCTTCCCAAATGTCGCATTAAAATTTCAGAGAGCCGTTCAGCAAGGTTGCGATATTAAGGAAATTACTAAAATCGTTAATCTTGATCCGGTGATTGCCGCAAAACTAATTCAGGTCGTTAACAGTCCTATTTATCGTTTACCGGATCCAATTACCAGTAATTTTAACGCAGTGCGTCGTCTTGGCCTGCAGATTACTCGCAACTTGGTTACCGCTTTTAGTATGAAAAACCTGATCAAATGCGAGAAGCTTCTAATTAAAAAACACATACAAGATACTTGGATGCATAGTATAAAAGTTTCCAGTATCAGCTATATATTAGCTCAACTCACTCACAAGGTAGATCCTGAAGAAGCGCTGCTTGCAGGACTGCTGCATAATATCGGCGTACTACCGATATTAGTATTTGCCGATAGTTTACCGGAAGATGCCTACAGGTCATTTGACATCGATTCTTGTGTCAGTGAAATGCACGGCCAAATTGGCACTATTATTCTTGAAAAGTGGGGATTTCCGGATAGATTAAAACTAATACCATTACAATCTACAAACTGGTTTGAAAATAGCAACAAAGATCTCAGTCTGATTGATATTGTGTTATTAGCAAAATACCATCATCTTTTAAATAATCTCAGCGACACTAAGCTACCTTTAATCAGTACGCTACCCGTTTTTCAAAAACTGAATAACCAACAGTTAACACCGGAAATGTCTCTGCAAATAATACAGGATGCTCAGCAACAAATTTCAGAAACAATGAAAATTTTTACGACTTAAATTCTGATTTTCAACCCTTTTACAACTTATTCTTTTATAAATTTTTAAGGAAAAAACATGGACTTTCTCTTACCTTCCTTCAAAAAAAATAAAACCGTATCGCCAAGATGTAGTCTTGTTTCAGAAAATATTTCAATGCATGTTGTACAAAAACTTTTTCCGATCAGGAATTACGATAATGAAAAACTTTTAGCCTTTACATCCGACCTTAAATCTGAAACTTTTCCTAAACAAACTACCTTGTTTCATTACGGTGAAACGACTGACTCAGCACTCTATTTGTTAAAGGGTACTATTTCTTTATCGGATGAGAATGGCAAAATTTATGAAATAGTGTCTGGAACTGGAGAGGCCACGTTTCCGCTCTCAAGCGGTTCAATACATACAACAACGGCCATTACTAAAACTGATGTGAGCGTCTTACGCGTCTCACAAAAGATCATGTCCAGCAAACATGCCCCGGCATCACCGCTTTCAGAACTGGTTGCCCCAGACGAGTTAACAGAGAATCGTTTGTTCCACAGTTTTACTCAACACTATATCAATGATGAGCTAGACATACCTTCATTGCCGGATGTTGCCATTAAATTGCGTAACGCCATGCAGCGCGATGCGGGTATTACCGATATTGTTAAGATTATTCAATTTGATCCGGTCATTTCAGCCAAGCTGATCGGCTTAGCCAACTGCCCTCTTTATGTCAGCGTAACGCCTGTAAAAAGCTGTCTTGAAGCGGTAACCCGTATTGGTTTAAATGCGACTCGCAACTTGGTCATGGGTTTAAGCCTCAGCCGTATTTTCAAAAATAATTCACCGCTTATAAAAAAATACGTTGAAAAAATCTGGAAACAAAGCCTTTATATTTCCTCGCTCAGCTATGTGTTGGCTGCTGTCACCAGGCAAGCCAATCCACAAGAGGCGCTACTTGCAGGACTTATCTGCGACATCGGTTCTATACCTTTCTTAAGTTTTGCAGCTAATCTTCCGGGGGACTATTTCACTGAATCGGATATTGAACTTGCTTTGCCTTACGTTAAAGGCCCGGTAGGATACAAGATTCTGCTCGACTGGGGATTTTCTGAGGAATTTCTTAAAGTTCCGGTTTATTCTAATGACTGGTATCAAAACAGTAGTGAAGAACTTAATTTAACTGACATAGTCGTACTTTCCCGGTTGCATAGCAAAATCGGACAACCAGGAATGCCTGAATTGCCCGCTATTACCTCTATTCCTGCGGCCGGCAAATTAAAAAACTTTTCACTTTCACCTGAGCTTTCCTTAAATATACTGAGTGAAGCCAAGCAGCAAATTAATGATACGATGAAAATATTTTCCAACTAATCAATTTAATAGCTCGCTCTGTAACATCAGCTCTTAACTTTAAAATCAGTTCTCCTTCCCTCGCTTGCTCTTTGTGTTGTCAAGTTTTATCGTATTTATAAAACTACCAAGCGGTTCGAGGCTCAATTTAACTTGGCTCTTCGAATTTCGCCCGCCATCGTCGAAAGTTTCCACATTGAATTTAATAAATTTATCCAGCGCTTTCGCGGCTTTTTCCTTGTCTAAAAAAGGCCCATAAACACCTTCGCGCGCAGAAAAAAACCACTCCATTAGGCCTGTTTCGACATTACGTTGGCAAAAAGTCCGATCAACTTCAAACATTGATAATTACCTATAAAGACAATTGATTTATGTGTCGATGAAAATTAATCAAGCTTAACGGGTTTTCAAGCTCCAAATTAAAAACCCCGCTTAATGAACCTTCGTAGACAGTCAGTATTGCTATGTCAGCTAATAACAACATACTACCTAAATCCTGCATGTTAGAAAACAGTAATAATTACACACACTATTTTCCAGCAATGCTTTGCAGGATTTAGGTATGCCATTTATCGAAAGTCACTTTACCGCATTACAAATGACCATCAACCAAATGCTCCAGCTCCTTGGTTAACGCAATATAAGGGAACAGGTTTACCGGCACTGCGCTATTAATTTCCTGATAAATACGCCGGTATCGGTTGATTTTATAGTGTTCATCCGGCTGCTCAAAGTAGTCGGCACACGTTTCAGCTTTGCTTGCTAGGATGCCTTTAATCACCCGACCGATCACCCGCTTCATATCCTCTTGCAATTCATTCAGTACTTTTCGTTCCCAAACATCGTGCATGGGTATTTTCGCCAACTGTTCGTTGACTTCATTCAAGCCCAGATAACGAGTTATTTCGTTGAACAACCTCAAGGTCGCGACAAAATTCTGCTCGGTTTCGGCGGCCAATGAGACGATCAGCGGAAAATCATTGAGACTGGCTATAAACGCCATACTGAACGCCAGTTGTTCGGGAATGCCGTCTTGCCGATATTGCTCCAGCTGCTCGCTAAACTCGGCGTAGTCGCTTTTAAAATAGTGTTCATAGTCCTTTAAATGACGACTATAACACTCAATGGTCTGTGCATCCGGCCGGATTTTTCTGTCTTGCATTAAGGCCCACCGACAAAAACCGGTTAAGGTATTTTCCAGTTGCATCAATAACCGATATTGCTTGTCGGCCGCTATTTTATTGTCCAGCGCACTAATTACCTGACGCAAAGCATCGCTATTTAAAACCCGGTCGAAGGTCAGATAACAGGTGACATGATCCAGGGTATTTTCACTGTCGGCATCCAGGCTTAAAAACCCGCAACCGGCCTGATTGATGATTTTATTGCTGATCAGGGTGGCTTTAATTTCATGGGCCAAGGGGTGCGCGGACAGATAGCTTGAGTACTGTTTGCTGATCTGTTCGGAAAAGTAGGCATGCAGATAACAGCTGCAACATTCTTCCTGCAACAAGGCGGACTGATCCTGTATCACTTGGGTCAGGTACATTTTGCTTGCGGCCATCAATACCGCAAGCTCAGGTCGGGTAATGACTTGTCCGGGCCGGGACATGACTTCTTTGGTTGGTGGAAAGCATTCAACCGCTCTATCGAAAAATCCGACGGTTTCCAAACGTTCGGCCAGTTGCAAAAAAACCGTCGGAGTTTCGACGCAACGCAGCTGTTCCAGGGATAAACAAAGGCTTTGGGCGATATTATCGGCCAGCACCAATCGGCACACATCCTGGGTCATGCTGATAAACAACGGTTGGTAATCGGCAATCAGCTTTTTCTTTTGCAAACCGACCAGGAAGATTTTTAAATTCACTTCATGATCGGAGGTATCGACGCCTGCCGAGTTATCGACCGCATCGGTGTTAATGCGCCCTCCCTCCAGACTGTATTCAATGCGCGCTTTTTGGGTAAACCCCAAATTGGCCCCTTCGCCGACAACACTGGCGCTCAGATCGGCCGCATCCACCCGCACGTTATCGTTAGCCCGGTCGCCGACATCTTCGTGTTTTTCGGTAGTCGCTTTTACGTAAGTGCCGATACCGCCCAGCCATAATAATTCCACGGGAGCCGTCAGCAAGTAGCGGATCAGGGATTCGCCATCCAGCAATTTGTAGCGCAGGCCTAACCACTTTTTCAACTCGGCGGAAACCGGAATATCTTTGGCCGATCGCGAATAAACACCGCCGCCCGCAGAAATAAGCGTCCGGTCGTAATCATCCCAACTGGAGCCGGGCAACTCGAACAAGCGCTTGCGTTCATTAAATGCGGCGTCGCCATCGGACGGATTGGGATCGATAAAAATATGCTGGCCGCTAAAAGCCGCCAATAGCTTGATACACGGCGACTGCAACATGCCGTTGCCGAACACATCGCCGTCCATGCTGCCGATACCGACTACGGTAAAGGCTTCGCTTTGTATGTCTTTACCTAACTCGCGAAAATGGCGCTTTATACATTCCCAGGCACCGCGAGCGGTAATACCCAGCGCTTTGTGGTCATAACCGCGGGAGCCGCCGCTGGCAAAGGCATCGCCCAGCCAGAATTGATATTCTGCCGAAACCGCATTGGCAATATCCGAGAACTGCGCCGTGCCTTTATCGGCAGCCACCACCAGATAAGGGTCCGGATCATCGTAGCAGACGATGTTCTGCGGCTTGACGACCTTGTCGTCGATATAATTGTCGGTTAAATCAAGCAAACCGTGTATCAAGGTAAGGTAGGCTTTTTTTCCTGCTTCTTTGATTCCCAAGCCGAGTTTTGAGTTATTTCTTTTAACTACAAACCCGCCCTTGGCTCCTGTCGGGATAATCAGGGCGTTTTTGCTGATCTGGGTTTGCATCAGCCCCAGAATTTCAGCCCTGAAATCATCGGGACGATCCGACCACCGGATACCGCCGCGGGAAATCTTGCCGCTGCGTAAATGAATGCCTTCCATATCGACCGCGTGGACATAAATCTCATTTTGCGGCTTGGGAGCGGGCATGTCGATAATACCCAAGCTGTTAATTTTGAAGGCGACGAAATAATCCGCCAAGCCTCGACGCACATGAAAATTACAGCGCATCGTTGAATTAATCAGGTTAAACAAGGTGCGTAAAATCCGGTCATCATTAATATCGGAAACCGATGCGATGCTCTCCATCAATTGCAAACGTAACGGAAATAATATCTGTTCTTCCCTGGTTACGGGATCATCCCACTCGGGATTCGGTCTAAAACGGGCTTCGAATTTATTAAACAGGCAGAGCGCAACTTGCGGGTTGTTGATCAAGGCATGATGAATGCTGGCTCGGGTAGTTCGATGCCCCAGCTGCAAATAATAGTTCCGGTAAGCCCTGAGCACGTCGATTTCTTGCCAGGCCATTCCGGTCAGGACACACAGCTTGTTGAGCGCGTCATTTTCCACTTGCCCATCCATCATCACTCGGATGGTTTCCAGCATCCGGCTTCTTAACTTGGCGAAAGAAGCGTACTGGCTTTTTGCCTTAATGGTGAAGCTTTTAATAAACAGGGTGATGCCATCAACCGTAATCGAAAATTGCACCTGATCCATTACCCTTAAATGCATATTTTCCAGGACCGGAATATATTCGTCCAGATAACGCGGCTGTCGGCTGTAAAAATGCAGCCGGTAGTGTTCGACTTGCCTGCCGGGATTAAGCAGGCTGATGCATTGATTGTTTGAGGACGTAATCCGCTCAAGATTCAGCATATCTTTTAGCGCATACCGCGGCGAAACCAGCGCTCGATATTCGGCTGAAAACGCGGCATGATATTTTTGCCACAACGACTGACCGGCTTGTTTGCCCAAAGCCCTTTCAGCGATACGCTGCAAGGCAATCGGCCAGGTTTTGGTAGATCTGTTCAATTGCTTATCCGCCTTATTGAAGGTTTACCACATGATTATTTGTTAGCGGGATCGTTTTCAGCTCAGATGCTTTATGATTTCCAAAACATTGCAGTCGCCCTGCCGGGTATAGGTCACCGAATCCATCAAGGTACGGATGAAAAATATACCCATGCCGCCTTCTTTGGGGTGATCGAAATCAGGTAACGGCACAGACTCCAGATCAAAGCCCTGGCCGTGATCATAGACCTTGATGTTCAGTTCGTTTTCCTGAATATTGATGGTGATTCTGACGGTATCGTCCGGATTCGCCAGTGTCCCGTGTTTGATGGCATTAACGGTCGCTTCCGTTAATACCAGATTTAAATGATAAGCCAACGCCTCCCGATCGCCGGAAAATTCGTCCAGTTCTTTCGCTATATGCTCGCCGATACTTCCGATCAAATCCAGATATTTGGTCTGCGTCGGAATGATTACCTCTACCTGAATAATCGAATTACACATATAAAACCTCTAGGTTTCGCTGTCAAAAGCCTCATTTAAATCGGCGTAAATATCAAAAACCCTGTTCAGGCGGGTTAACTCGAACATCGATAACACCTGCTGCTGCATGTTGGCTAAGGCCAGCTTGCCTGACTTGGCCGCGGCATTTTTATAACCTGACAGCAAAGCGCCCAAACCGGAGCTATCAATAAAACGCACATGCTCGAGCTGGACGATAATATTGACCTCGCCCTGCTCTATCAAATGCAAAACAGCTTCCTTTAATTCGCCGGAATTATGCGCGTCGATCCTTTCTTCCTTGATAAACAGGACGGTACAGCCATTTATTTTTTCCAGATTTAAATTCATCGGCTTTTCTTAAGTGTGGTGAATATTTAAAACAAATCCTGTACTCGAATCATAGCACCATCAGCAACATTACAAATCTATTATCCTAAAAACCGGTTGGCATAGTGTTCCTTACCCGCCGGTAATTTGTTGCACGTCCTGATTTACCTCATCATGCTCATGCGCAACGGTACGGACATGAATGTCCCGCTGCGGAAAAGGAATTTCTATCTTATGTTCACGCAGGGCTTTTTCAAGCCGAATATGTAAATCGTGCGCAACCGGCAATCGATTCGACAATTCACTGACATAAATGCGGATGGAAAAATTCAGCGAGCTATCGCCAAAACCGACCAGCAACACGCTCGGCTCAGGCTCCGCAAGCACCATCGGCGTTGAGCTTACCGTATCGATCATGATTTTATGCGCCAGATCAATATCGGAACCGTAAGCGATACCCACAGGAATCACCACACGGGTTATTGGATCGCTTAACGTCCAGTTGATAAGCTGACTGGTGATAAAGGTTTTGTTCGGCACAATCAGGTCTTTCTGGTCCATGTCGATCAGCGTGGTGGCGCGCATCTGAATACGGCTGACTTTACCGGTGACACTGCCGATGGTGACGGTATCGCCGACCCGAATCGGGCGTTCGAACAACAGGATAATACCCGACACCATATTGGCGAAGATTTCCTGCAAGCCGAAACCCAACCCGACACTGAGCGCCGCTACCAGCCACTGCACCTGCGACCAGCTGCCGCCCAGCTCGTTGGCAACGCTGATAAAGCCTATCGAAAATAAAACATATTTAGCCAGCTGATTAACCGCATAACGACCGCCCGCCTCTATCGACAAGCGCCTGAAAACCAGTAATTCCATCACGCCGGAAAAATTCCGTACCGCGACCACCGCAATAAAAACATATAACCCGGCCAGAAAGAGATTGGTCATGGTGATCGGTTGATAACTGTCCTGATTATCGATATTAACCAGATGCTGCCAGAGCACGATACGATCCAGAAATGAAAAAGCGGGCAGGATGTTTTTCCAGGTCATCCAGAAACCGATCACCAGCGTAAAACCGATAAAGACATTAAGCAGCTTTATGGTTTGGGCATTGATTTTAGGAATATCGATTTGTTGTTCATCGACCGGCAACACAGGGTCTTCCGACCCGGCCAGATGTTTTTCGGTAACCGCCGCAGCTTTACGTTTTTGCCTGGCATTGGTAATAGCCAACTGCCGGTTAACCAGCGTTAGCCAACGAAACACCAGTGCATGAATGATGATGGTCGAAAAAATCAGCCGCAGGGTAATAATCAGCTTTTGCTGCAACTCCAATGCGCTCAAATAATAACCCGCGACAGCAAAACCGATAATAACCAACGGCATGCAGATAACTGCCACATACCAGACATAGCGCAGTTTAGCGATCCACCCTTCTGGATTTTTGAGGATATAGCCCTGCAATAGCCCGGTGGATGGTTTTAACACCCGGCCCGCAAACACAGCCATTACAATCATGATAATGATCAACGCCAGACGGCCGACACTGTCGCTATGCGCCGAAAATTTCGATGCACCGGTACTGCTGATAATAAACACCCCCGGCACCACAATAAAACGTATCCAGGAAATCTGCTTGCGCAAAAGACTGACTGTCGTTTTTTGCCATTGGAAATGTTTACTCGCTATGCCATTGACTGCAAACAGGCGATAAAAAAATTGTATAAAAAACAAAGGCAATGTAGCCCCCCGTAACCCTTCCCCGACGGCTTTAGTGAAGTCGGCAACCTGAATGCTGCTACTCAAAAACCAGCCCAAATAATAGAGCAGCATCGGTAGCGACAAAACCAGTATTAAGTTGTAGGCCAACGCTCTTAAGGTGTAATAAAAACTATCCGTTTTTCCCGCGATAGCCGTTAACTGTAATTTTGCCCAATTTCTGCTCAACTGTAGGCCTACAAAGCACAGTATCGCAATAAAGGTCAAAAACAGATGATAAAGGGTCAGCTTAGCCGCATCTGTAACCACCGCCATCCAGTTAAACGGCGACAACAGCCATTGCGTGGAATGATACAAATCGGCTATATAACTCAAGTTAATCGGCTCGGAACTGGGCACCCATAACAAACGCTCGTCCAAATAGATGGCGAATTTACCGGCCTGAGTACTCATCTGTTGTCTGGCAAAATCAAAGTCGCCCAAGGTGCGCAGATACGTGGTGTAAGCAACCGACAGCTTATTGAGCAGCTCTTTCTGATTGTTCAGCAACACCCGTAACTCAGCCTGTATCATCATGCGTTGATCCGCAGGCAAGGCTTGATCGACCTGCTGTTTCATCATGTCGTTTAGCACGGCGTCAACATCCATCAGCCGTTTCAACTGGTCCTCAACCTTGAATTGCGCAAGACTGGTTACTGCGGTTTCATTCTGAATAGCCTGGGACTGCTGCTTAAACTCATCCTGGATCGATAAATTACGCCGCTGCTCACGCAGGATTTTGCCCAAAGCCGGACTTAAGCCCGCCAGACTAATTTTCTTTTCAGCGCTTTTAAAGTCGGTTTCAATTTCGCCGGCTTGAGCCTCAACCTGAGTTTTTTGTTCGGTATACTGTTCAATTTTGGCCGTAATGTCCTGCAAATCGCGGCTGTATTGAATATTCTCCCGCGTACTTTCCTGAATAAGGGGATGCTTGCCGGAAACCGCTTTTTCCGCCTGACTGAGTGCATCCTGCATTTGCTTCGCTTCCTGCTGCCGCAGATCGAAAGTAAGGTTTTCGATTGCCGCAACAACCGGATTTAGCGCCGCCTTTTGACTATCCAGCAACTGAAACTGGGTTTTAAGCAGTTCGACTCTGGCCGGATTGCTGATGGCTTCAACATCGAGCATTTTCAGTTCGGCAGCGCGCGAATCAATCAAGGTTTTCAGCTGTACTTGCCTGGCTTCGGCTTCCAATTTTGCATCGGCTTTACCGATCGGAACTTCCAATTTTTTCTGTGCCGCTTCCATATCTTGCTGTGCCGCGACCATTTCTTCGCGAATCAGCTGCGGACGGCTATTTTGCACAGCCAGCTCGCTTTCAAGTTTCCTTATCTGCTCATCCAGATTACTGATCTTCCCTTTTTCAAGAATAAGCCGCTGTTCAAGCTCCTCGACCGGTATCCGGCTAAAATCCTCCAGTTTTTGTTTGGAAACTTTCAGCAGGGTCTGCTCAAGTTCCTTTTGCAGTTTTTTGGTTTGCTCCGGCGCTTGCTTGAGAGCCGCCTTAAAGTCCGCTGTCTGCGCGTTAAGCTTTTCGATATTGCTCAAATTATCTTCAGCCGCCTGATAAATAGACAGTAGCTTGGATTTTGTCGCCTCATCAATGCCTTCCCGGGTATTGATGGCGTCGATTTTGGCCTTTAGCGTGTCTTGATTGATTTCAAACGCTACGCTTTTTTGCCCGACACCCGGCGTCGCGCTTTTAGCCCACGCCCCGGTTGAACCTAAAGCGATAATAAGCAATAAAAACAGCAAGGGATGAATCTTCGATTGAGCGGCAGGGAAATTAATGATTTTCATAGATTAAATAGTACAACGAGGAATGAATTTACAGAGGCATTGTAAACTGTTTTTGCCGGTTCCGAAGCAGGAAGCTTGGGAAGAGTGTGATTAAAAATGCGGTTTTTTGGCTACCCGCTATTCAAGTTCAATATTATTAATTTAAGCTCAATGACATTAATTAAGGCTTAACCGTTCGTCCTTATCCTTCGACTGCGCCCAGGATTAAAGGCATTGTCAAAGGATACTCGATTAAGCCGTTTCATGGTTCGACCGCATTTTTTAACTCTATACATCGCTCCCACGCTCCGGTGCTCAATCTTTCTACATAAGTGCCTGCGGGACTCCGTCATCAGGTAAAGATGCCCGAGCCGTCTCCGCCCTGTGCAAGCCTATGTTTATCGTTACCTATATTGCAACAGGAGTGCAAGCTTTGCTTGCGCTTGCAGGCGAAGCCTGCACTCCAGCTATCAGCAACTTTTACGCGAGTTCCCACGCTCCGGCGTGGGAACGATACAAGGTATTTCCCGACGCAAGCAGCCGGATAAACAAGAAGGGTTGTAATCTATTTTTTCCTCCATCCATTGCATTCTCTAAATAGATAAAGGCAGGGGCGATTTATCCTGTCATTGCGTGTTACTTCAAATCATGTAGGAGCTTAACTAATGATTAAAACGAGTATAAACACGCCCCGCTATCGTCACACCGGCCAACGCAAGCGCACCGGAAACGATGCCCGCCAAGGCATTAAGCAGCGAAGAAGTCAGCGTTTCCAACATGCCGCCGATGCCGGACAAAGCGCTGGCGTTTTGAGCAAGATACTCGATGAAGTGATGTGCTACGGGAATGCCGTGAGTGATAATCCCGCCGCCCACCATAAACATCGCCGCAGTGCCGACAACTGCCAGCAACTTCATCAAGTAAGGTGCGCCATGCAGACAGGCTCGGCCGATTTTATGCTGTATTTTTGTCCATGGACCGACGCCCGGCTTTTGGCACAGGTAAAGTCCCGCGTCATCGAGCTTAACAATGACTGCCACCAAGCCGTATACACCGATTGTCATAATCAGCGCAATGCCGGAAACCACCGCCACTTTGGTCGCAAAAGCCGCAGTTGTTACTGCACCCAGCGTGATGACGATAATTTCTGCCGACAGCACAAAGTCGGTACGAACGGCCCCCTTGATCTTGTCCTGCTCAAACGCCACCAGGTCGATCTCAGCATTGGCTACTGCCGCAGCCAGTTCGGCATGACGGGCTTCATCTTCGGCATGCGCATGCAGCAACGGGTGCGCCAGTTTTTCAAAGCCCTCAAAACACAGATAAGCACCGCCGAGCATCAGCAGCGGCATGATCAACCAAGGCGCAATCCAGCTGATCGCCAACGCCGTCGGCACTAAAATCAATTTGTTTTTCAGTGAGCCTTTCGCTACCGCCCACACCACCGGCAGCTCCCGATCTGCCCGAATGCCGGACACTTGCTCGGCATTCAGCGCCAAATCATCGCCTAAGACTCCGGTAGTTTTCTTCGCCGCGATCTTGGTCATCAGGGCCACGTCATCGAGGACTGCGGCAATATCATCAAGTAAAACTAGAAGGCTTGCACCGGCCATATTGGGTTCTTTTGGGTAGAGGTTGATTGAAGAGATGCCAGGCTTTTTATGGCTGGGTTATCTCGATTTATACTGTTGGTTTGTTTCCATTCTACGGTTTTTAACGCGCGTTGGGTCGCCCAGCTTCCCCTAACCATTTAAATAGTAATCTTCTCCCCGACTTTGGGAATATTCGCATTCCAGCCGGTACGCTTGAAACAAGTCTGCAACGATAAAGTCGCCGACTTCTCGCCATGAATCAGGTAAAGTCTCGGCTTGGGTGCTTTAAAATGTCCCGCCCACTGCAACAACTGGCTTTGATCGGCATGAGCGCTTAACGCGCCCAAGGTATGCACTTTGGCCGCGACATTAACATCAGCGCCCAGGATTTTCAAATGCGACTTTTTACCGTCAACGATAGCCCGACCTAAAGTGCCTTCCGCCTGAAAGCCTGCGATGATGATATGCGCATTGCGCCGCCACAAGTTGTATTTAAGATGGTGGCGAATCCGCCCGCCGTTACACATGCCGCTGCCGGCAATGATAATCGCGCCGCCGGCAATGCGGTTGACAGCCATTGATTCTTCGGCTGTCTGTGAATAGATCAAGCCCGGCAACCAGGCTTGCCAGCCGCCGGGCGCGATTTTGGTAAATTCGGGATCATCAACATTGAATAAATGGGTATTTTCAGCGTAGATATTGCTGGCGCTGATCGCCATCGGGCTATCCAGGTAAATCTGTTGCTGCGGCAGTCCGCCCTGACGCTGAATTTTACCCAGCCAGTAAATCAAGTCCTGGGTCCTGCCCACCGCAAAAGCCGGAATAATGACGTTGCCGCCGCTTTCTGCGGCTTCCGCCAATGTTTCGCGCAGCTCATCCAGCGTGTTTCCCAGCGGTTTATGGTCGCGGTCGCCGTAAGTGGATTCAAGCAACAAGATATCGGCTTCGGTTAAAACAGTCGGATCACGCAGTAACGGCGAATTCAGGTTGCCCAAATCGCCGGAGAAAACCAGTGTTTTGGTTTTATCTTTATCGTTGATGCGCAATCGCACGATCGACGAACCGAGTATATGCCCGGCCTCATGAAATGAAACACTTAACTCGGGCAGTATTTTGGTTTCCACGCCATAGGCTATCGGCTGACGTAGCGCCAGTAACATCTTTACATCCGCCTCGGTATATAAAGGTTCAAGCAGCGGCTTACCGGCGCGTTCCCGGCGCTTGTTTTCCCATTCGGTATCTCGTAATTGCAGATGAGCGGCATCCATCAGCATCAATTCCAGCAGTGGAAAACTGGCCTCGGTCAGAAATACCGGCCCCTTGAAACCGTCTTTAGCCAGTTTGGGCAAGCGTCCGCAATGGTCGAGATGGGCGTGAGACAAAACCACAGCATCAATGCCGGCGGGATCAAAGGGAAACTCGGCTTCATTTTGTTTTTCTGTTTCTCTCGATCCCTGAAACATCCCGCAATCAAGCAATATGCGGCTGGAGCCGGTTTCCAATAAATAACAGGAACCGGTAACTTGGCCTGTTGCGCCTAAAAAAGTGAGATTTGTCATTGCCTTGCCTTATAGTGTGTAAAACTCAGTAAATGATGCGCCCTATAGATAAATAGCCCGTTTGGCAGTTGTCAAATTTCCTCGAACGATGTAGTTGATGTTAAAATTATATTATTACCGAGACGCATACCAAAAGACTGATTGTCTTATTAAAAAGAGGTTTGTGGTAACCCAACTGCAAAACTTAACATCACGAACACTCAGCGAAGAAATAAATTGAAAAAGACCATAAGACACTATATGCCCCGATTGCTAATATTTCTTTTCATGGGCCTCCCCATGCAGGCGTTGCTTGCTGAAGAAACCGTCAATCAGGAACCCGGCATAGCTCAGGAAATTACCGCCATTATTGCGGCAAAACAGCATCCTTACCTGATGCTGTCCAATTTCCCCAATCGTACCGACGATCTTGAGTCCCTCTACAAGATGTCGAACCACCAGTTGCTGTGGCTGGGCAATGCTAATGCAGAAAAGAATATCACCGATGCTCTTGATCTATTGGCAACTGCGACAGTTCACGGATTAAAGCCTAAAAATTACGATACTGAAACGCTACGGCAAAAGCTACAGCCTGCCTTAAAGCTCAAGCCGGATTCCTACAAGGAATTAGCGCTATATGATACGGCGCTTAGTATATCGTTACTACGCTTTCTGCATGATCTGCATTATGGCCGGGTAAATCCGCAGGGCATAAATTTTAACTTGAAGTTAAGAGAAAAAAAGCTGATTGATTTACCTTTGTTAATTAAAAACAGTCTGGCGCAAAACAATCTGGCTCAATTACCGCTATCGCTTGAACCTCAGTTCAAACAATATCAAAAGTTAAAACAGGCATTGGCTAATTACCGCCAACTTGCCGCAAACGCGGTGCCTTTTAAACTGGACGTTAAAGAAACGTTACACCCCGGTGAATCTCATCCGCAAATTGCCGAGCTGCGCCGGTTTTTAACCACCGTAGGCGACTTGCCTGACGATAAATCGGTTATCGGCGCTGAACAATCATCGTTATACACTGACGCCATTGTTACCGGCGTTAAGGCGTTTCAAAAGCGACATGGATTGACTGCTGACGGTAATATCGGAAAAGGCTCGGTGGCCGCAATCAACGTACCTTTAAGCTACCGGGTAACACAACTTGAATTGGCTATGGAAAGGCTGCGCTGGTTACCGGAGCTCAATGTCGGCGCCTCAATTATTGTTAATATTCCGGCCTTTCAACTATGGGCGTTTGATTCGATTGATCAGCCGGATGCCAATATAGTCAATATGCGGGTCGTTGTCGGCAATGCGCTGAAAACCCAGACCCCGGTGTTGATGGCGGAAATGCACTTTATCGATTTCATGCCTTACTGGAATGTGCCCTACAGCATCATAAAAAATGAGATATTGCCCAAGTTGATTCAAAACAGCAATTACCTTGATAAGGAAAATATGGAGATGGTGTCTGTTTTCCGAGACGGAGAAAAGCCTACAGCGCTTAACCAGGAAACCATGAATCTGCTTAAAGAGGGCAAGTTAAGAATCAGGCAACGTCCGGGAGGAAAGAATGCCTTGGGCAAAGTGAAATTTATTTTCCCTAATAAGGATGACGTATATTTGCATGATACGCCGGCAAATGCCTTGTTTAGCAAGTCGCGGAGAGATTTTAGCCATGGCTGTGTGCGGGTTGCGAACCCCCAAAAACTGGCTGAGTTTGCACTTAAAAATCAGGACAACTGGAACGCCGAGACGATACAACTGGCCATGAACACGCCAAAAATGCAGCGGGTCATATTGAAAAAGCCGATACCGGTGTTGTTTTTTTATACCACGGCTTTTTTTGATCAATATGATAATTTAGAGTTTTACCCGGATATTTATGGTCATGATGCGGTATTGCTGGGAGCCCTGAGCAAACCGGATGACTTGTCTGACCAAGCGCTTTTTATCAGCACCAATTCGACGCCGGAAGCGGCAATCAAATAGACACAACATTTGTTACAAGAAACGTGGTGATTGCCGACGACGGCACAGACAGATATTTGCCCCTCGGCAATTGCCCCTGCATCCATGCATTCACCATGTCCATGCAGGAGGTACACCCCCAAGGACGAAGAAGCACAATATATCTACTTGATAAACATCAATTGGGACGCTAACAGTTTGATTTAAGGAACACAGACAAGCGCGGTAGGGGACGCAGGAAGCAGTTGCCGAGAACACCCAAAGCGAGCGTTTTACGAAACTATATAACGGTAGGATCTATTGGCGAAAATGGAGCAGGGGAAATTAACGAGGACGCGAAGTTTTTATTCCTGAACTTCGCGGGTTTTATGCCTTCCGTTGATACGAAAGCTTATATCCTATTTTTCGGGTCTTCCGGATAGAGCCTAGCCGGCCCAGGTTCTTACGCTACCGGTATCCAAATGCACAAAATCGGATCTTCCGTAATAACCGACGCCGCCACGCTGCATGGCGAGCGCTGCATTTCTAATCCTTCGGGTATCTAAACCCTCAATGCGTATATCAATCGCCCTGCCCTCCATGTGCAGACTGTTTTTGGCGACGCCATCGCTGTGCTTACGCAAATCGGCATTGGTAGCCGGTGACCGATAACCGGAGACGATATGAAAGGGCTTTCTGACTTCGAGAGTATGTTTTAAATCATACAACTGGTCCAACAATGCCGGATCAATCGGGTGGACCGTGCCGTCATGGTAGTCGCGAAACAAATGATTAATTTCGTGGAGCGCGTCTTTGATATAACGACCCTGCTCAAAATAAGTCAGGTTTAACTGGTCGCCGGTATGGGTATTATGGAAAGCCAGCATCTTATGTGAAGGCGAGTTCCGATCAAACAGGCTATGGGTATCTATCGTGGATGAAGGCTTGTAGGAGGACAACTGGTGGTGCTGATGCAGCGTGTCATGAACACGTGCCTTATGGTTAGCCGAGCGTGGGGGAAGTACTGTGTGAGAGGCTATATGTTTGACTTTAGCGTTTGCGACTCCGATTCCTCCAGCCATCAGCAAGGAGCCATAAGCCATATTTTTCAGAAACTTTCGTCGTGATGAAATGATGTCACTTTCATTCATGGTCGGTTGCACTCGCGCTCATACATTATACGTGTTAATACAGATGCGCTATTTTCGTCATTTAATCTTAAACTAATCTTAAGTATCCTTAAATATTCCATACATAAATATCTTTCCGGTGCCGCGTGTGTAGCATTATGAAACTATTAATATTTTTTAAAACCGCCCCATCATCAGGAACAAAATGAACCTATCGGTACTGACTCTGTTTGCGGTATTTGTATTAATCGCCGTGCGTAAAATCGGCCATTTTAATATCAGGATCTGGCAATCCATGACCTGCGGCGCAGCGGTGGTATTGGCTACCGGCGAGATTAGCGGACTCGACGCCCTAAAGGCCATCGATTTTAATGTCATGCTGTTTCTGTTCGGCATGTTTGTCGTCGGCCAGACGCTGGTCGCCAGCGGCTACCTGTACGCCCTCGCCTATCATTTATTTAACCGGATGACATCCGTGCCGCAACTGATTTGCGGCATTTTGTTCGGTGCGGCCTTGAGTTCTGCGCTGCTGATGAACGATACGCTCGCCATTATAGGCACGCCGCTGGTGCTGCGCCTGGCCAGGGAACACAACATCAACAGCAAGTTGCTGTTATTGACTCTGGCTTACGCCATTACTATCGGCAGCGTGATGAGCCCTCTCGGCAACCCCCAAAATTTCCTGATTGCCAGTCAAGGCGGATTACCCGCGCCTTTTCTGACTTTTTTTAAGGCGCTCGCCGTCCCTACGCTGATTAATTTGGCTGTCACTTACCTGGTTTTACGTCTGGCTTATCGGCAGCAATTCATCACCGCCATGCCGCTTACCCATAACCCGGTCGAATTATTGGATAAAAAACTGGCTAAACTGGCCCAAGCTTCCTTGTTTTTGTTGATCGGATTAATAACACTTAACATCATTCTATCCGCCATGCACAGCACGATGCAGCTTAAACTAAGCCATATCGCCCTTATCGCCGCGTTACCGCCGATCCTGTTCAGCCCTGCCCGCTTGCACTTATTAAAAAGCCTGGACTGGTCGACCTTGTTGTTTTTTGCGGCCATGTTTGTGTTGATGTCCAGCGTCTGGCAAACCGGCATCATGCAGCAACAGGTTAATGAATTGCACATAGACCTGACGACCATTCCGACTATCATGCTGCTCAGCGCTTCGCTCAGTCAGTTGATTTCCAATGTGCCGCTGGTAGCGCTGTATCTGCCGATGCTGACTAATCCGAGTCCCGAATCGCTGATGGCTCTGGCGGCCGGCAGCACTATCGCCGGTAATCTGCTGATTTTGGGCGCCGCTAGTAATGTGATTATTATTCAGCATGCCGAAAAGCATGAAGCTACCCTCGGTTTTTTTGAGTTTGCCCGTGTCGGAATTCCCTTGGGCTTTGCCAATCTATTGATATACTGGGTGTGGTTTCGCTGCTGGTACGACTGATCCCTAGTAAGGTAAATAATCGACCAGAAGCCTTGTAACAAAATAAAAAAAGTGTAGATTTCTCATTTACCACGAAGAACATAAAACTTCGTGATCTTCGTGTCCTTCGTGGTGAATGATTTTTTCTTACCTACAACGCTGCACCGCTAATGGACGACACTCATGCGCAAAAAAGCCATTAAACCCTCCGCTTATCTGACCGAAGTCAAAACGCTGTCGGATCGGATCGTCAAAGCTCAACAGCCAATCCGCATACTCGATGCGATCAAATGGGATGATAATATCAAACAGGCTTTTTTTGACGGCAACTGCAAAAAATCGCCGATCGTAACGCCGGATTATTATCAAAATCGCCCGCTGGGCTTTGATCCGAACGAAAAGAAACAGGAGTTTTTCCAGATTGAGCGCGATTTAATGCGCAAGCTCGGCCAGCTCAACCCGCTCAGCGTGATCATGCGCCGAATTTGCAAGGAATACCTGGACGTAGTGCGCATGCTGGAGGCCAGAGGAAAGCCGACCTTCTCCAATATTTCCCAGGAATTATACGGCTCATCCCAGGACGTTTTTCATGTCGGCGATCCGACCATTGCCGACCTGGGCAGCATGATGGAGGGAACCCTGTCACAACTGCTGAAACTGGACTTCCTGGTCGAAGAGCCCAAAACCATCAACGCCAAGGATGCGGTCGCCATCCTTAACGAAAAAATAGAGGCCGTATTTCCCGGCGATGGCCTGCGCGCCATGTTGAGCGACGGCATCGTCGCCGATGCCGCAGCCGGTACCGATTACATTAAATTGCGCGCCGATGCGTTGTTCAACATGCGCGATCTGCGCGTGCTGGAAGTTCACGAAATATGGGTACACTTGGGTACTACCCTGAACGGTCTGGCCCAGCCTTACTGCACTTTTCTCGGTAAAGGGCCGCCGTCCGCGACCATTACCCAGGAAGGGCTGGCGGTATTGATGGAAATCTTAACCTTCAGTTCCACGCCTAACCGGCTGATGCGCCTGATCAACCGGGTGCGCGCCATCACGCTGGCCGAAGAAGGCGCGGACTTCATGGACATATTCGATTTCTTTAGAGATAAAGGCTTGGACAAGGAAGAAAGTTATACGCTCAGCAGCCGGGTATTCAGGGGCAGCAGCTCCGACGGCATGCCGTTTACCAAGGACCTGACCTACATCAAAGGCTTTGTACTGACCTATAACTTTATGCGCCTGGCCGTCAGCAAGGGCAAACCGGATCGTATCCCGTTGCTGTTTTGCGGCAAAACCATGATCGAAGATATGAAAGTGTTGGTCGATCTGGTTGAAGAAGGCACGGTGATTGCGCCGCGCTTTCTGCCGCCGCAGTTTAAAGACCTGATGGGACTTTCATCATGGCTAAGTTTCAGCCGCTTCATGTCGTCAATGAACTTCCGGCAACTGGAACAGGACTATTCCAATGTTTTATGATGAAACGTCATTTATGCATATAATTAGCCGTGTAGAGGCGATTTAGCCTGGCGACTTTCCTGCTTCAGCCGCATAACAAAAGCTCGCCTTGTACTGATCACGACAAAAATAATAATTAAAAGGTAATCCTATGAAAACACCAAGACTACTAGCCCTCTTTTTTATAGTTTCTTGCTTTAATGTCAGTGCAGTTAATGCCGCGGAGCATCATAGCGGACACGGCGCGAACAGCGGTGGCGGCGGCGGCGGTGAAAGTGGCTGTTTAAAACCGCAGCTGACCAAGTTTTTACCCGCCAATTTAGCAACCGTAGTTCCCGGATCATCGTTCTCTTTTTTGGCTTTTAATGTCAGTAAGCCTGAACAGATTGAAGTCACCGTAAAAGCAATCCCCGTTGAAGTGACTACGGAAGATAAAGAGTCTTTCTACCTGGTAAAAGGTAACTTACCCGCCGATTTAGTTAACACGACAGCAAGAATCAATATCAAGGTTAATGCCAAAAATCCAAGATGTAATGGCGAAAACGGCTGGCTGGTAAAAATTTCCGAGTAATAGTCAGCTTGTGTGGGGCGCGCATGGCACGTCCTACTCACCTCGCCGTTACACTAACCTTAACTTTTGAGAGCACTTTATGTCTGAGAATCAGTCCATTAAAAATTGTGTAGCTTATTGCCTGGCGCAGAGTTTTGATATTAGCGCCTTGGCCAAACTGCTCTCGGACTCAACGCTGATAAGGATTATTAAAGGCGCATTACTGATTGAGGATAATCAATCCTGGTCGATTGTCTTTGCTTATGGCGCTGTTGTGCATTGGAATGTCAGCTCGGAACAGCAGGCCAAACTCCATCAGTTATTATTGGATCATGCGGAAAATCCGCTGACTTCCCCGGAGGAAGACCACTTCACTTTTACTCTCGATTGCCCAAGCACCCGCATTATTGAAGATCATATTGAAATCGAGTCTTCGGACCCTATCCTGATATTTGCCTTATCCCAAGGCATGGCGCAATCGATTAAGCTGGCCTCTTTTGAAACCAATGCCATAACCACCATCAACAATACCAACTACATTCCCAAGTCATTGGCTGAAAACGGAAGAATCAAATTAAGTCGTCATAAAATTGCGAAAATCCGCGGACAGCTGTTTTTAACCAAAAGCGACATTATTTTGAATTATGATTTGCTGGATACGCCTGATTTCTTTTGGGAATATCCCGAATATGAAGCCTTTTACGGGATCACCGCAAAATACCTGGAAATAGCTCAACGAACTGCCGTATTGTCAAAAAAACTGGAAACCATCCATGAATTATTTGAAATGCTGGCAGACGAGCAAAAACACAGACACTCAACAATACTGGAATGGATCATTATCTGGCTGATTGCTTTTGAAATAGGCATGACGATATTCGACAAAGTACTCTAAATAATTAAACCCACCATGCTCAGCTACCGACACTCCTTTCATGCAGGCAATTTTGCCGATGTTTTAAAACATATCGTCCTGATACAAAACCTTGAATACTTAACAAAAAAAGACAAACCTCTCTGCTGTATCGATACCCATGCAGGCCCCGGAAAATACGAGCTGGATGGTGAATACGCATTAAAAACCCGTGAATTTGAAAACGGTATCGCCAAGCTATGGCAACGTAATGACTTACCGGAATGCGTTGCCCGCTATGTCAGCCTTATCAAACGCTTTAACGGCCCGGACAAATTAACCCGTTACCCCGGCTCGCCGTTAATTACCAAACAATTACTGCGCGACAAAGACCGCCTGTGTTTATTCGAATTACATAATACCGAAATAAAACTATTAACCGCCGAAGCCAACAAAGACAAGCGCATCAGCGTCTTTCATGCCGATGGTTTAACAGACTGCTTAAAATTATTGCCACCGTTCGAGCGCCGGGGACTGGTATTGATTGATCCGTCTTATGAAATAAAAAGCGATTACCAGCAAGTTGTTGAAACGCTGGTCGCCATGCACAAACGCTTCGCTACAGGCACTTACGCCCTCTGGTATCCGGTCATCGAACGCAGTCGCAACCAGAAACTTGAGCGCGCCATAAAAGCCAGCGGCATCAACAATGTGCAGTTATTTGAGCTGGGCATACGCGCGGACAGCAACGAACACGGCATGACCGCCAGCGGCATGATCGTGATCAATCCACCCTGGACTCTAGCGGCTGAAATGAAACAGGTCTTGCCTTGGCTGGCCGAGGTTCTGGGTAATAACAATGAAGGCTTTTACCGGATAGAGACGCTGGTTTCCGAATAGCTCCACAGCAATCATTCAATGTATAATCACGCCTTTTGACACAAATCCTCTTCAATAACGCATCCAACATAGACAATGTCCACAAACGATACCCCCGCTGCGTCAAACTTTATCCGCCAGATCATTGCCAACGATCTCAAAGACAACAAAAACAACGGTAAAGTTGTCACACGCTTTCCTCCTGAACCTAACGGTTATCTGCATATCGGTCATGCAAAATCGATCTGCCTGAATTTTGGTATCGCCGCCGAAAATAACGGCGCCTGCAATCTGCGTTTTGACGATACCAACCCCGAGAAAGAAAGCGACGAATATGTGGAAGCGATCAAACGCGATGTACAGTGGCTGGGCTTTGAATGGTCGGAATTGCACCACGCGTCGGATTATTTCGAGCAACTTTACAACTACGCCGTGCAACTGATCGAACAAGGCCAAGCCTATGTTGACAGCTTGTCCGCCGAACAAATCAGGGAATACCGCGGCACCTTGACCGAACCCGGCAAGGAGAGCCCCGACCGTAGCCGCTCAATAGCGGAAAATCTCGATTTATTTAAACGCATGCGCGCCGGCGAATTTGCCGACGGCCAATATGTGCTGCGCGCCAAAATCGACATGGCATCGCCCAACATCAACATGCGCGACCCGGCGCTGTACCGGATACGCCGCGTACATCATCAGCGCACCGGCAACGACTGGTGCATCTACCCGATGTACGATTACACCCACTGCATTTCCGACGCGCTGGAAGGCATCACCCATTCGCTGTGTACGCTGGAGTTTGAAGATCACCGCCCGCTTTACGACTGGGTACTGGATCAAGTTAAAACACCGTCCCATCCGCAACAAATCGAATTTGCCCGTTTGCAGCTCGAATACACCATTGTCAGCAAACGCAAACTGAACCAGTTGGTCACTGAAAAACACGTGGGCGGCTGGGACGACCCGCGTATGCCGACCATCGCCGGTTTACGCCGCGCAGGTTTTACGCCTAAATCGATACGCGATTTTTGCGAGCGCATCGGCCTGACCAAACAAAACTCATGGATAGAAATGGGTGTGCTGGAATACTGCATCCGTGAAGATTTAAACGATAATGCGCCCAGAGCCATGGCGGTTTTACAGCCGTTGCGCGTGGTTATCGACAATTATCCGGAAGACCAAACGGAACAGCTGGAAGTCGGCAATCATCCGCAAAAACCTGAGCTGGGCAAACGCATCGTGCCGTTTGCCAAAGTCATATTGATCGAACGGGATGATTTTGCCGAAATCCCACCGCCGAAATTCAAGCGTTTGGTAGCGGGCGGCGAAGTCCGTTTGCGCGGTTCTTACGTTATCCAATGCAACGAAATCATCAAGGATGCCGACGGCAACATCACCGAACTGCGGTGCAGCTACGACCCCGACACCTTGGGCAAAAACCCCGAAGGCCGCAAAGTCAAAGGCGTGATCCACTGGGTTTCCGAGCAGCACTCGCAACCGGCGGAGCTACGCTTGTATAACCGCTTATTCAGCGTGCCTAACCCTGACAATGAAGAAAACTTCCTGGACGCGATAAACCCCGAGTCATTGGAAGTCCTGACCGATTGCAGAGTCGAAGCCAGTTTGGCTAATCCGCAACCGGAAAGCCGCTATCAATTCGAACGAACAGGCTATTTTTGCTTTGATGCGATAGACAGCGTTAACGGCAAACTGGTATTTAACCGCACCGTGACCTTGCGGGATAATTGGGAAAAAGATTGATAAAATATGGCAGCATTATTTTATCAACGTTACTTAGCGTAGGGCATGCCGTGCGCGCCCTACTCGGCTAACATTTTTTATTTTAAACTTAACCGCGAGTTCACTATGAACCAAGACAGTATCAACCTGATAGAACAATACTATGCCGCATTCAACGGCGGTGACATGGATACTTTTCTTAATCTGCTGACCGACGATGTCATCCACGACATCAATCAGGGCAAACGGGAAATCGGCAAAGAAGCATTCACGCAGTTTATGGCTTGCATGAACAACAATTACAAGGAACAGCTGGTCGACATGGTCATCATGGCGACAGCCGACGGCAAACGTGCAGCTGCCGAATTTGTAGTATTGGGTGAGTACATTAAAACCGACGAAGGCTTGCCCGCCGCGCAGGGGCAAAAATACCGCTTGCCTGCCGGTGCTTTTTTTGAAATCCGTGACGACAAAGTGGCCCGCATCACCAACTATTACAACCTGCAAGACTGGATTGCCCAGGTTAGCAAATAGGGCTGCAGAATAAGAGGCGGACTCCTCCCTCAGGGATCGCAATGTACCAAAGTGGAAGGTCGTACCAAGCCCTTATGGTGAAAAGATGTTGCGCATTGTCCGTGAAAACGTAGGGCGCGCCTTATAAACCAAGGCGCGCACGGCACGCCCTACAACAGATATTCATAGGCAGGAAATAATATCTTTATTGCACACGACGTCAATGATGCGAAAACAGCTTGTTTAACGATTACCTCTCCAATTGCGGAGCATTTTTCAACACAATAACAAACCGGTCGGACCGGCGTTTTCAGCAATCCGTTCAGCCCAAGCCCTTTATAAACTACCCCAAAAACATCGCATCGCCGTAACTGAAGAATCGGTAAGATTGATCGATAGCATGGCTATAGGCGTTCATAATATGCTCGTAACCGGCAAACGCTGAGACCAGCATCAGCAAGGTAGACTCGGGCAAATGAAAGTTGGTCAGCATCGCATCGACCGACCTGAATTGATAGCCGGGAGTAATAAACAAATCGGTGTCACCAAAACCGGCTTCAAGTAGGCCGCTTTTGGACGCCGATTCCAACGCCCTGACCGCCGTCGTACCTATGGCGATAACCCGCCCTCCCCTTGCCCTGGTTTGCTGAACGGCCGCCACCGTCTCCGGCAGCACGACAAAATATTCCTTGTGCATTAAATGTTCGGATAAATTTTCCACCCTGACCGGCTGAAAAGTACCGCTGCCGACATGCAAAGTCACAAAAGCGCTTTGCACACCTTTGGCTTTAAGCTTTTCCATCATGGCTTGATCAAAATGAAGACCTGCGGTGGGCGCGGCAACGGCTCCCGCCGCTCTGGCAAAAACCGTCTGATAACGGGTCAAGTCGGATTGATCATCTTCACGGGTAATATAAGGCGGCAATGGAATATGGCCGATTTGCTCCAATATAGAGAGCAAACTGTTATCGCCCTTAAATTCCAACTGAAACAGATCGTCAGCCCTGCCCAATACTTCGCAGTAATAGCCCTTCTCCAACTCTATTAAGGTACCGGCTTTCGACGATTTGCTCGCTCTGACATGAGCAATGGCATGGTGTTCATCCAGAATGCGCTCGATAAGAATCTCGACCTTACCGCCGCTTTGTTTTGTGCCGAACAGCCTGGCCGGAATCACTTTGGTGTCATTAAAAATCAGCAGATCACGCTCGTCGATCAAGTCGATTAAATCGGTAAATTGCCGATCGACTATCCCTCCGATATTACGTTCCATACATAACAAACGACTTGCATCGCGTTCTGCCAAGGGTTTTTGCGCAATTAACGCTTCGGGTAACTGGTAGTTAAAATCACTTTTTTTCATAGCGGGCGATATTATCAGGTTAAGCGTCCAAATACACCTTAAATAAAACTAGCATTTTTGATAAACGTTGCCTATAATACACGTTCTTTGCCGGGGTGGCGGAACTGGTAGACGCGCCGGATTCAAAATCCGGTTGGGGTGACTCAGTGCCGGTTCGATTCCGGCCCTCGGTACCAAACATTGGTTCAGAGCCGTGCAAAGAACTACAAAAACCCGCAAGTCGTAAGGCTTCGCGGGTTTTTTATTGTCCAACGAAGTACAAGGAAATGCAGTAACACTCGACAGTTTATGCAGTAACATTTACAGTAGTTTTAAAGCAGTAAAAAAAGTTACTGCAAAATTACTGCACCGGAGTTACTGCAATGGCTGAAAAATTACTGACAGACCCCACAATAAAAAACGCCAAGCCCGATGTTAAGAATAAGCGACTTAATGATGGCGGCGGACTATACCTGCTAATCAATCCAAACGGCGCTAAATGGTGGCGATTCGATTACAGTTTTGAAGGCAAGCGCAAAACATTATCACTTGGCGTTTATCCTGCTACTGGATTAGCAGATGCCAGACGTAAGGCGGAAGAAACGCGCACCAATATTGCCAACGGCACAGACCCAAGCCGCACAAGAAAGGCAACAAAGGCGGCCAAGAAGCTTGCGATAGAAAACGAACAGCGCCTTGATGCTGGCTTACCTATCATTAACAGTTTCGAACATGTAGCCCGCGAATGGCTTAACTCAATATCCCACATTGTCAGAGACATTACCCACCAAAAGAAAATCAGGCGTTTTGAATTGTATGTGTTCCCCTGTATTGGCAGTAAAGCTATCAGCGAAATCAAATCACCCGATATTTATAGCCTTATTAAACCAATTATTTTAGATAACAAACTGGAAACGGCACACCGGTTACACAGTGAAATAAGCGCCGCATTCAGCTACGCCATTGCCCACGGATTTACAGATTATGATCCGGCGCAAGCAGTAGCCGCGCAGATACCAGCACAAAAAGTAAAACACCGAGCAGCACTGACAGAGCCTAAAGATGTAGCGCTACTGTTACGCGACATATGCAACTACCAAGGAACCTTTGTTGTGCAATGCGCATTAAGGTTATCACCCCTGCTCTTCCAGCGCCCCGGCGAGATCAGGCAGATGGAATGGAAGGATATTGATTTGGATGCCAAAGAATGGCGTTATTACGTCACCAAAACAGAAGTATTGCACCTTGTCCCTTTATCAGTTCAGGCGGTCGCCATATTAGAAGAGATTAAGCCATTAACCGGTAACGGTCGTTATGTTTTCCCGTCTAGTCGTGGCGACGGCAGGCCAATGTCAGACGGCACCATTAGAACCGCACTTAAAACGCTAGGCTATGACAGCGATGTGATGACGGCGCACGGATTTAGAACAACCGCATCGACACTACTCAATGAGCAAGGATGGAGCGCCGATGCAATTGAGCGGCAACTTTGCCACATGCCACGAGATCAGATCAGAGCGGCCTATAACCGGGCGCAGTACCTTGAAGAACGTAGACGCATGATGCAAGCATGGGCAGATTATCTTGATAGTCTGAAGAATGGGGCACAAGTAATACCGTTTAAAAAGATTGGTTAAAACATACCTACATTGGCGCAATGCTAAAAATTTACATCTGATAATCCAATTTAACCGGATAGCTTTAGCGGGCAATAAGCAGGATTCGTTACCCTGTTTCCGGTTATTCCTTCGTAACGGCTGCACTTTAACGAGGTGTTTATGATTTCTGAAATTGAGTTAATGCGGTTACGCGATATTGCATTCGAGTATTTACCGGCAGCACGGGATGCGATGCAGGCAAAAAAATTCAACATGAACCGTTGTGATTATTACTTGGAAATCTACCGTACAGCTACCTCGTTAGTCAGTAGAAATATGTCCGCTATAGAATTAGCATCTGTGTCTCTACTCAGAGCACTAGCAAGTCACGCCCTTCATGACATAGATGACCCCGAGCAACAGTGCGATGGCGTTACACCGCAAGAATTGTACGATTCGACGATAGACAGAATTACAAGCGCTATTAAACAGTTATCCGAAGTGACCGGTCAAAACATAACACTCAATCACGCCCCCCTCAGCAAAAATAGCCAAAAACTAACCATTAACGACTGGAAGCTAAACGCTCGCGCCATTGCCGAGGAATTCCACAAAACAAATAAATATCTTAGCGTGGAACAATTAGCCATAAAAACGCACGCAGAAATGACCGACCGAAAAAACAAAGGCGAAAACGGCATGACGGGGCGCGGCAAAAGGATTCCAAGCGCTGATACCATAAAACGCCATGCACTGACCGGCATCAAGTCATAAGGCATTCGGGCAATGCCCTGTTTGCCACTAATTGCCCTAAGCACGAAGCCTTATCTAGCAAGGTCTACAGCCATTTTTTAACTTGTAGGACATGTAGTTGCGGGCATTACATGCCCCTATTTAATAGAGCCTTATTTAATCAATGAGGTTCAATATATGACAAAAATATCCGCAACACTTCCCGAAGCTGGTTTTTTAAGAATCTGGCAAATTATCGGCAACCCAAAAGCAATTCCACCTATTCCCGCACTTCTTCCAGTTGGTAGAACTACGTTTTTGAACGGTGTTAAGTCAGGGAAATATCCAAAACCAGTAAAACTGGGAGAGCGTACGACAGCATGGCGCGTTAGTGACATCCGCGCATTGATCGACGAATTGGGGGCTTAAACTTATGAATAGCTGCCCCGAAGAAAAAGATGTTCTGCCAAATCCACAAAATGAACAGTCTAAAACCGAAATAACCGATACAACCGATTATCCAGAAATTTCAAACGATGACTTTATCAATGGAATATTCGGCGAATTGAAGTTAGAACGACCTGTAACCGTGAGTTTTAAAGGTAATCCCGCCAAAGTGAATAAAAGCGCATGGTATGGTCAGGCTTATGTAAAAGGTAAAACCTCACTGTCAAATGAGGCAAATAACTATGTAAGTTATGCAATATATACTGCGAATAGCGAAGGCCAATACCGCCGAAAAAAAGCACAATTTGCAGCGCTTTACGCAATTATGCTGGATGATGTAGGCGTTAAAGTTGAAATTGATCGAGTGACGCTGGCACCGAGCTGGATAATCGAAACTTCATCGGGTAATCATCAGTACGGCTATATATTGGCCGAACCGTTATGCAATGCGAATGAAGCAACCAATTTGCTGGATTCAATTATAGCCGCTGGCTTATGCGATCCCGGCGCAAATGGGGCTTGTGCAAGAATCGGACGTTTGCCGGTTGCGGTAAATGGAAAATATGACTTTAGATGCAGGCTTACCGAATGGAAACCTGAGCTTCGATATACAGTGCAACAAATTGTTGATGGCTTACAAATTGAGCTACAAGATAAAGCAAACCGGAGCCAAAAGAAGCGAGGGCGCACAGAGCCCGAAGATCATGACGATGTTCACACGCCGCGTTCCGACAAAAATCCTGTCATTACTGCATTGTCAGAGCGTGGACTTTACAAGCAGCCGCTAGGCGACGGCAAACATGACATAACCTGCCCTTGGGTATCGGAACATACTGCCCAAGTAGATGGCGGCACAGCATATTGGGAACCGTCTGAAACATACCCTATTGGCGGCTTCAAATGCCAGCACGGCCACTGTGCAGACAGGCGCGTTAGCAAACTGCATGAGTTTTTAAATATATCAAAAGCCGAAGCCAAACATTTGCCGATCATCCGCATACAGCCCGGTGAAATAAATCGCATCGTGGATATAGCTGAAAGCGAGCTGGCAAAAACACTGCGTCATTATCAACGCGGCGGGATTATTGTCACCATTTCAACTGATCCGGCTACACGCGCCACAACCGTTAAAATGCTAACAATGCCGAGCCTGACCCGTGTTTTAGCCGGACTGGCTATCTGGCATCGTTTCGATAAACGTGAAATGGATTGGTTGACTTGTGACCCGCCAGAACGACATATAAAAATTTTACATGATGCGATGCAATATCCCCACCTGCCGATTTTAAACGGCATTGCACGGCAACCTTATTTAAGACCTGATGGCAGTCTAGTGACATTGTCAGGCTACGATGCAAAAACCGGAATGTTCGGCGTATTCGATCCGCGTCAATATAACGTGCCGGAAAATCCAACCTTAGCGCAGGCTCAAGCGGCATTATCAAAATTAACTGAATTGATAAGCGAGTTTGAGTTCAAAACACCGCACGATGAAGCCGCCGCACTGTCCGCAATATTGACAGCGGTGATTAGACCCTCATTGCGCTTGGCATTGATGTTTCATGTTTTAGCGGCACAAATTGCCAGTGGCAAAAGCTACTTGTGTGAATTAATAACGCTATTTGCAACACCTGAAAAATCGACTCCCCATAGCTTCCCGGCAGATGATGAAGAAATGCGCAAACTATTATTAGCAGAGCTGCTAACAGCCCCCGCCGTTATTGAATTCGACAATTTAACTACTGACCTGATCCCGCATAAAAGTTTATGCACGGCCTTAACTTCTGAATATATGAGCGGGCGTATTTTAGGCCAAAGTAAAACCGCCGAAGTCGGAACACGTACATTGTTTTTAAGTTCCGGGAACAATGTCGAACCCGTTCGCGATATGACCCGGCGTGTCATTACAATCAGGCTCGATCCTAAATGTGAAATCCCGGCAACACGGGAATTTAATAAAAACCCTGTTGATGAAGTGCATAAAAAACGCGGTGAGTATGTCGCCGCCGCTTTAACCATAGTGCGGGCATGGATTGTCGCTGGCAGACCGAAAACCGATTTAAAACCGCTGAATTCATACGGCGATTGGGCGGAGTTATGCAGACACCCTTTAGTCTGGCTTGGCCTTGCCGATCCGGCAACCGGCGTATTTGAAACAATGGCGCACGATCCAGACCGTGAAGAGTTATCAGCGCTGCTCGAAGTATGGGAGCGCCATTTTTCAAAACATAGTACGTCAGTCAAACAAATTGTCGAATATTGCGGAAACCCAAATTATGAGGACTTGAAAGAGGTTGTTATAGAAATTGCCTCCGAGCGCGATGGATCAATTAATAAAAAACGGCTGGGGTGGTGGATAAAACGGCATTCAGGCCGTGTCGTTAATGGTATGCGGCTGGTTAGCGACGATAGTTTAAAAACAAATTCAGTGCGCTGGAAAATTGAGAAAATCAAAACCGAATCGGTTTCTTCGTTTTTATCGGTTTTGAGTCCTTCCCTTGGTGAATTTAGCAGTACAGAAAAAATAAATGATGCGGAAGTTTTGTGTAACTAAAGCATAGCATCCGGCAAGGCTTTTCTCACAATGGCGAAAAAGCTTTGTGAGCAGCCTTTTGGGCAAGTTAAAACCCTTACTATTACTGACTTTCGGATGATATTGCCCACGCAAACAGAACGACAAAGAACCCGCCGGAAAAGGCTTAGGAAGAACGGCTATCGTCGATTGGATATAACCCTCGATCCTGAGTTATTCGCCCGGCTACAGCCTTATATTGCCGTTTATGGTGGCGGCACACATCCCGGCCTTGGATTGGTTGAATTACTAAGGGACTGTGTAAAAGTTTGGGACATGGCTACCGGAATAAAATAAGGAAAAATAGAACCCGTAACAAAAGCGAAGTCAAAGAACGCCTAGTTTACGGTAAGGTTTTCAATAAAATAGGACTAAAATTGAGTACAGCAGATCAACGCAAACGACTGAAAGCTTATTACACAAATTTTAATGTGATGTATGCCGAATGGCTGGCGCATGGTGATTATAGACAGCGCCCCCAAATGGAACCATTACCGGATGATTTAAAAAGTTTGCGGTGCGGTGCTAAAACTAGAGCCGGGACACCTTGCAAACAAAAGGCAATTTTTATTAATGGCCGTTGCAAATGGCATGGCGGGCTTAGTTCTGGCCCTAAGACTGAGGTAGGGAAAAAACGTTCGGCTTTGAACGGATTTTGTGAAAAGAAAAAGCGAAGTCAAACAGGTTGAAAAAACCTGACATTAAAAGGCTGAAACTAACATAGCTTTTTTGCATAGGGTATTATGCAAAGGCTTTTTACGTTGCATTATCTTGTAATAAGCTGAGTATAAGGCTAATGACAGTTGCCACTGCTCCTATTACAGTCGCCACAATTGTTACAATTTCTTTGGTCCAAAATTTTTGTACATCAACAAGCACAATGTGAGTTTTTGGAAATATAGCGCCATTCATATGCATTTTATATAGTTTAGGTATCAAACCTATTATAGATAATGCTATTAATCCCCCTATTAATTGTTTGCTATAGATAAAAAACAATAATGCGATAATGCCAATGCTTAGAAAAGATCCTAACATGAATGGAATTTGTGGCTCTAGTCGCCCATACCAAGGTTGCCGTAAATCAAAGAACTCTTTTAACTGTTGAGCTTTTCCTTTAAACCAAACCTCGTTTATCGAATGAATTTCATAATTTCCAAGCCTTCTATGGAGACTCACAGTGATTCCTCCAATCCTAACTTTGTCTTCTGTTCTGCATATGACTTTGAAGTTCAGACTGTCAATATTTAGAGGGAGATTTTGCTTCAAGAGCTGTTCTATTGATTTTCCTTTAAATCGAGCTTCGCCCGCGCTTATCGAGATCGAGAAATCGAATTCGTCGTAGTGGCTCTTCATTTCTTCAGTTAGTATTGTTTCGAGCTTTTCAACATCGGCTCGTGTAAGAACGATTGCTGGCGTTTCAAATGTTCGTCTATATTCTGGCATTTGCTATCTTCTTTTATTTTAGTCATAGCGCGCAAATCAGGCATGATAAGCAGCTTTTATTTTTGTAGAAAGCCCCGGTGTAAAATGAATGACACCGAGTTTTTTTGCATAGCGTGCATTATGCAAGGTCTTCTTTTATGGTCTGTCGTGCGGCTATCGTGAATAATGCTCTGGCCCGTCTGTAATTTGCCAATTTTTCTTTAATATCTGGGGTAGGTTTCGCTGGTGTGTCGACTATTGTATTTATTAAGTTAATACTTGCGTTTGCTAGCGTTTCACTTCCAAGTATTGCAACTATTTCACTACTATTGAGAAATTTGTCATTAGCCTCTGCCCTGGATTGAAATTTTTCTGGTGTTGGGTCGTTCTGGTATTCTATTTTTTGCTCAAGATATTTTTGGCTATTTATCATGAAATTAACTATTGCCGCTTTAAGTTCTTTTTGTCTTTCAATCTGTTGAACTAACTGTTGTTCTAGTTTTTTTGCTGTATTAGCGCGATCTAAGCGATCTAATTCAAGAGACTTTTCATATTCACGATCTTTGATTTTGGTGTATCGTGAATATACTGTACTTATGCCACCTACCATTAATGGGCCAGCTATTGCCCATATCTTTAAAAAACTATCCCAGTCAGACATATTTAATTTTCCTTGAAGTATTATTTATTTTTATTTGAATATCCAATTAAGAACGAATCACAACAAATGCAAGGACAGGGTTAAGTAGTATTGTCCTTATGACCATAGATGATAATTTTCATATTGTATATCTATAAAGACTTCGCATAATACATTAACGTTATGTAGAAAAGCCGGGGCTGAAAATCAAAAAAACACCCGGCTTTTTCGCATAGCCTGCATTATGTGAGGACTTTTTTATTCTTGTTTTTCCAGAGCGTTAGCAATTTCGTCTATTTTTTCTGCGATTGTTTCTATGTCCTTAATAAATTTATCTTTCACAGGCTGCAATTGACCTTCCATTTTTAATTTTGCGCTTTCGATACGGGCTTGTTCTGCCGCTATTTTTATTTGTCCAATAGATATTCTATTTGCATCTTTTTGAGCTTTAACTTGGGCCGCCAGTTCTTCTCTTGATGCGGCCATTTCTATTCTTTGCAAGCTTAGCTCTTCTCTTTGCAATGCAAGTTCCAGTCTTTGAAGATAGATTGTGTATATGAGACTGACGAATGCAAGCCCGCTAAATAATGCGTTGACCGAACCGAAAAGATCTCCAAATTGGCCGCGTTTGGCCCAATCACTTTCGCCTGGTGGTATGAGTTGAAATACTCCCCACCATGTACCCGCCCAAATTAGAATTACGCCTATTGCTAGACAAATGGGTAAAAGAATTGTTGTTTCTGTTTTTTTATTTTCTGTCATAGATTCTTCATAATTAAGAACGATTCGTAACAAGCGCAAGGACAACAGGGGGTAAATAGTGCTGTCCTTTTATCTCATTTTTGAGATTTTTTATCTATATTAATTTGATCACCATTGAAACTTCACATAATGCTTTTTACGGTCAAATTCAATTAACATTTCTCCATAAAGCGGTCAGTCGTGACGGCAAAAATTGGCCGAACTGAAAAACGGCAATGTCAGGCTAAATCCATACGAATGTTTTTGAACTGTTAGATCAAGTTCAGAATTTTACATTTTATAGCTAACTGCTAATTTCCACAGATAACGGCATATGATCACTGATATGTAACCATTTATCAGAAGCGCCAACTTCCAATCTGCTCATTCTGAGTAAATCACTGGAAGCAAAGACGTAATCAATATGATAGGGCTTATTCGTGTTTCGATGAAGAAAAAAGGTTGGCGTGGTTTCTTCGCCTTGTGCTTCTTCGTGTTGGTGGTGATATAGGCTTTCTAATCCGATTTCATTCAGTTCGGCTATGACATCCGAATGATTCCACCATCTATCTGATTTATCCCAGATTTTGTTGCTATTAAAATCCCCGAGTATTAGCGTGTTTTCATTTTTAAGTTCATTGCGGTGAATCTGAAGATATTTCCAAAACTGGCCCATATAGCCAAAGACTTCAGCCTCGCTGCCCTTAGTCCAGCAGCTTAGAATTGTTACCGCATCATTTAAAACAAAAGGAAGGAAAAGTTTTAAATCTTTTGTAGTCCACTGGAGTGAGTTACTTTTGCTTTCTAAGCCTGAAAGAGAAAATCGGCCATTCCAATCTAACGCTTTAACTGTATTTTCCTTTTTTGGAAATATTCCAATGCCTTTGCTTTTTGATGAGCCGATCCATAAATAATCACCGGCCCATGTAAGGTAGGCTGCTTCTGTCGATTCCGCTGGGTTTTCACATTCTTGGACTATGACTACGTCCGCATCAAGACGATCAATGTCATGGAGTTTTTTTCTTAACGCGCCATTACAGTTCCATGTAACAATTTTCATATTGTCTTTTTTAATTATTAATTTGATTGGCGGGTTTGCAAATATTTTGAATCAACTAAATATTGGCGGTTTTTTATGCCTAAAAATTCGGCAAGTGTTGCCGTTATTTTATCCTCAAACAAATAAAAAAATTTAGATGTAATGATATTCTGTTCTTTTTAGTAAAAGCAGAGCAACAAATAAAATAAGCAGTAACTTTTACAGTAACTTAAAAACATGATTTCTATTTACACTTAAATATCAATATATTGCAATGCGATTAGAGACCGGCCCTCGTACCAAACATTGGTTCAGAGCCGTGCAAAGAACTATAAAAACCCGCAAGTCGCAAGGCTTAGCGGGTTTTTTATTGCCCAACGAAACGCAGTAACATTTACAGTCATTTTCGACCAGTACAAAATTTACTACCTTTTTCTGCGTGGAAGTTACTTACTGCAATGACTAAAGAATTTCGCGGTAATTGAGAACAGGGCATCGCAAAAAATAACAAAAGCTTTGTAAGTCCTTTGTTATTGCCTGAAGCTTTTAGCCTTAAATTAAAAAACGCCTTTTTTAGCCCCTCTCCCCTTTCAAGACTTCTTATTTGAGCATTAAAAATCGATCACGTTGAGGTTCTACAAGCTCATCACGAACGCAACCGATCAATAACATAAGAGTCCCCTCGTACTGAGTTTGTCTAAGAGTTTATTTTTACTTGAATGCCCCAGTTACGTAAAAAAGGGGCTACGCATGATTTATCGTCACGGAGAAGCTATGTCAACTTTCGGTGACATAGGGTGATCGGGCGTGGATAGGTAATGCCTGCAAACAACTTTTTACATCACCCTACTGCGGGTCTGCTCCCTCCACTTGACACCCCTGCTTCACGAGCAAGGTAAATTCGCAAGGTGCAGCATGGGTTAGCTGGCGATCAAGGCGGGCAGAACAACCCGCGTCTTCCATAATCGCGCGACTGGCGTCTTTACTGCACAACAACAGCACTGCGTACGATTTTTGATACTGCACTTTCAGTAAATAGGGCTCAAATTCAGGGGCCAACAGACGGAGGTCATGCCGAGTTGCGTTTTGCAAAATGGAGGCATCACTGTCGATAGGCGCCTCGGCTAGATCGGCGAAATAGGTATCCACCGCCGAACTGAGATTTACCATTTTGGCGGACAATCGCCCCCGCTCTTTGGCGTCGGGAGCTGCGACAGTGGGAGCCGCACAAGCCCCCACAAGCAAAGCGGTGACAAGACTAATCAATATGCGGTGTTTCATGGCGTCAGCTCCAGTAAATCATGTGGTTGTTTTCGTCAATACCCGTATCCAAACTCCAGCTTGCCAGGGTGTCCAGTGGAGACTCTCGGTTTTGCAGCGACAGCGCCAGCCAACCCCACAACTCCAGTATATTGCTTAAAGCTTTTTGGAATAGCGCCTCAAAATCCATAACGCTTCCGCCTGGAACATTAAGACCATAGATATATTGATGTTCGGGAGTCACCGGATAAACCAAGCCCTGATTGGCGGCTACGTGGCGGGCAAAAGCGAATAATACGTTGCCGCTTTCACCTAGCTTCATCATGCGGCGCATGGCCCTATGCCAGTCGTGTACCTTGGGCGCTTTAAGATTGGAATCAAGACCTGAATAAACGCCGGTCAACAGCTCTTGCCACAGCAGAGCTACATCCGGATCCATGCGCTCATCGTCGTTCATGTCGGAGCTATCGTCCACGTTGGTTGATATTTGCCTATTGAACTCAAGCGCCCCCATATTGAGTCGGCCATGAGCATAAACATCCTGAGACATTTCGCAACGCCGGTGTTCGGTTTTATGTTGCTCATAGACCCCTACCTTCAGATTGACTACCGGATGTATGGTGCCGTCGGTAGCGACGTGAGCGGCAAAACCGAACAGCCAAGCCATGCACTTTTGGCGCACATTGTCATCCGTTATGTTGCGTATCTTGGCAACCCCATTGCGCAATAATGCCACCGCGTGCCCTTTGTGCATGGCATCGGCCCAAGCGCTGGAATTACTGTCCAGTACGTCGAGATACGGATAATCGGGGGCTACCGCCCCGACGATGCAAAACTTTTTCCAATATCCCAAGGCTCGCTTGGCATCGCTATGCAACAAGCCTTCGCGACGATTGCGAACCTCTTCGATGGCCAATTGCGCCAAGGTAATGTGGGTATATCCACCGGACATAGTATTTTCTCCTTATTATGTGATAACCAGTTGGGTCATTGCATGCCTCTCACTCGGCGCTGCCTTTAAACCCAAGCCTGCAAAAAGCCATTTCCCCAACATGATTCGCCGTATTTGGACATCCCGCGTTGCTTCAATAACACCGACTACTCACCCCAGGAAAGGTCGTATTGTTCAGGGAAAGGGCCGGATTTATAATCAATGCTGCCAGCCGCCTTAATACCGGGCCTTAACAACACTTGGCGAACCATCTCCGGGATTAATACCATGCCGACATATTTACCGAGGCATTCATGACTGCCGAAGCCGAAATGGAAGTAGTGATACCAGTTGCGTTCGGCAATGAATTCATCCGGTGATTCAAATGCTTTGGGATCGAACATCGCGGACTGGGTCAGCGTAAGTACAATGGTTCCCGGACTAATGGTGGTTGCATGCGCCGTATCCTTGGCGACGGTATATTCGCTGGCTGTTTTACGGAACATGTAGGGGGCGATAGGCACAAATCGCAGGGCTTCCCAGACTATGTTATCGAATGCCTTTGGATCATCCATTTTCGCGGCATCGACCGCCCTGGCAAGCAATTCAGGCCGCTCCAGCAAAAATTGAATGACCTGCGAAACGGCTTGGGAAGTGGTCTCGATAGCGCCGATCAACAAGCCGCCTGCATTTACGCCCAAGCGTTTGATGTCGAAATCCACGGCATGCGGGTAAGTGGAACGCAGCATTCTGGAGACGATGTCGTCGGTCAGTTTTTTATCCGTCTCGCTGGACTGACCCAGCAGTTTTTTCAATAAGCACAAAGGCGTTAGCAAGGTGCTTAATGCTTGCTTTACCTTGGCTACCGGCAAGCGGCGTAGAATTAAACCCGCTATGTATTTACCCAACTTATCCGAGACTTCTTTTTGATGGTCAGCGACGCTTTTGGCTAACGCCTCAGGAAGAAGATCGAAAGATTGGTTATGAAAGGTGTTGTATTGATTCCAGTAGGACCATTCGATCAAGTCTTTGCGGTCTGCACCGGTCAGCCCGAAATAATCCTGCACCAAGGTCGCCGGCGCCATCCGGCAGTAATCGTTTACCACTTCTATCCGCCCATTGGCTTTGTCGAGTATCTCTTTGCCGATATTGGCGACCATCGCCCTGACCTGCGGTAAATCGTCGCGATTCAGCAAACCCATCATGATGGACTTTTCGCGGGTATGCAGGGCATCGTCGTCATGGGCCATCAGGTAATCGGCCATCTTCGCCACATAAAGCTCAACGGTGAATACCTTGGGCATATTCAGTACATCGGTAATATCGTCGAATAATGCCAACAATGTACATTCCGGCGTAACGAGTATGGGCCGCTTTTCACGCAGTTCCTTGAAAAACGGCAACGGTTCGCTGTACATCCAACCTCGAACCAGCGGATATTTATCCGCATCGGCCGCCGCATCGTACTGCTCCAAATAATTAGTCGTGTTACTCATGGTCATTTCCTCTTAAATACGTCATTCCGGTTGTCACCGCCCACAGGGGGAATCGGGAACTACTCGTAACAAAATATATTGTGCCCTATAAATAACGGGGCGAAGCATAAGCTCCGCCCCGCTACTCAACAGTTGTCGGGAATTACAGGTTCTTCAGGTATTCGAGAAGCGCTTTCTTCTCTATATCGGTAAAACCGGTGCCGTAATCGTGACCACAGCGGCTGTTACCGGAGTTTCTATCGCTGCAATCCGTCGTTTTCAGAGTGAAATTGAACTTGGTCTGCTCTACAGCCAGTCCGACTTTATCCGGATCATACGCCGGGCCGACCTTGAACTCTGCAAGCCGTTTTTCAGATGGCGTCAATAACTCGGCCAAAGACTGCACCGATCCATTATGCAGGTATGGCGCAGCTGCCCAAATTCCTCGAAGTACGCGAGACTCGTAAGGATAGCTCGGAGTAGCGGTAGGCTCCTTCACCTGGAAGGTTTCCTTGAGGTCGTCCAAACTACCCAAATCGCCTAGGTCTTCAAGTTTGTCGACTTCCGTCTTAAACTTCGATACCAGTTTATCCAGCTTGCTCTGCTCCTTTTGCTCTTTCGGACTGAGTTCGACCGGAAGGTAATGTTGAAGAATAGATCCGCCAACGACAGTTCCCAAAACCGAAAACGCCGAGTCAACAGCCTTGAGCGGGGGTTTATTTGGGAAAATCACTGCACCTTCAAGCACGCCGGTTTTAACTTGCGATCCCAGCAAGTTCACTTCCCTGGAATCCGTACCGACATCCAGGATCGGTGTAGCCCAGGTTTCGTGGGTAAAGGAGCGCATTTTGCCTTTCTTGATACCGTGACAATCGGCACAGCTTTCATTATGTTGGGCAAGGTCTTTCTTGTAGAACACTTTCTCCCCTTCGGCGGCAAGCGCCTTGTCCAGCTTCCAGGGCCATTTTGGCGGACCGATCTTCTTGATTAAGCTTTCCAGCTTATTCAATCCATGGAAGTTGGCCGAATTGTTTTTAACATAGTTGATTTTAAGTAATCTCGAATCATCCTTCTTGGGATGGAGAACTGCGAAAACGCCGAAGACTTCGCCAATATTCCTGGACAGTCCCAATATGCGGTTGCCGTTTGGAGCAAAACCGGGCCATTGCGTAATGTCTTGAATCGGCGCGTTCCAGACAAACGGATAGCGAGCCGGTGCGTCGGCACGTTTGATGTTCTCCGGAATCATGTAGGTCGGAGCCGGTCCAATATCAAGTCCGGATACCCGGTTGAAAATCATCGATACAGCGTCGAGGCGAGATGGCCCCCAAGGCGATTCCGTCGGCAGCGAACCTTTTACGATCGTGTCATAGGGCAGGAACCAAGCGGCAAGGTCGGCGCGCAATTTGTCTTCACCCTGTTTCTTGGGCGATGCGCCGAGTACGGCACGAGCAAATTCCGTAAAAGCGGCAGGATCAGTAAGCACGGTGTTGACCGCCGTGTCGAGATCCCCCATAAAGCCTTGCATGTCGGTAATGGCCGGGCCGCCGTCGAGTCGGTAGGAGATGCCGGAAACATCGATCTGACGCGTGTGACAGGCGGAGCATGTCATGCCGATGAATTTATCGCCATTCTCCTTGGCAGCGATGAAACCGACCGGCAGACCCGGCTCCGGGCTTTTGGGATTAGGCAGATAACCGTACCGGCCGAGACTGTCCGCCATGAAAGGGGTACCGTTCGCTTGTTTCAACGCGTTGATCCATTTCAACGGCATGATTCGCGAACCCTGATCCTGGGTATAATATTTCTGCCGGGCGGAATCGGTCCACTTCCCCCCCTGATCGGTCAGCACCGGCGATGTAGCGGCTGTCGATGACAGCGGCACAAGCATCGCCATGGTGAGAACAGTGCCCACAAGGCTCCTGATCCTCAATACAGATTCATTTTTTTTCATTTGTCCCATCCTCAGAATTTACAACATCTTATTGATCGCCCGCCATCCGCCAGTTTTGCAGCATGCGTCTAAAAGGCGATCACCCCAAAAGAAACACTACTCAGTAAGCCAAGCGATTTATTTTTATAGGCTTAACACATAGCGTTTATCCGCCGCACCCAAAACTTGAATTAACGCACCCGCAAAAGGGGACGGCATTATTGCATCGTACGCAAAGCATCTTGAGTAAAACGCCATAGATACGCGCTACACGGACGACGCCACCAGTCGAAACCGATGCTGTTACGAGCCGGGGTAATGTAGCTCAAACAAAAACCGATGTATGCCAGCCAAAGATTATTTAGTTGTAAGCTTTTTGCTTACGTATAAAACGCAGTCAGATCGTGTCTGGAATGTTAGATCGAGTATTTGCATCAACTATAGAAAATGCGTCAATGTAAAAATCCGCCTCCGGCGAGACTTTTTATATTGCCCGAATTCTATGCCCAACATCGGATTTGACCTTCCCATCAATGAATCGCCACTGTTATAGTGAGTTACCGATTTTTCAAAGAACTGCCAAGTGTTAGTAAAATATGTGGTTTTAATCGATAATCAAGCGCCTAATTGAAGCCGTCACTTAAACGATTTATTGATTTTTCACCCATGAAACCACAAGTAAAACTATCCGCCGTTATTGTCAGCTTGTTAACGGGGATTTCACCACTGCAAGCGCAAAACTTATCAGAAACCTATGAGCTTGCTTTACAAAATTCACCCGTTTTAAAGCAGGTTCAGGCCAAGCAATCTGCCATCGGCGAATCGAAAGATCAAAGCATTGCGCGATTTTTGCCTAACATCTCGGCCACCGGAGCCAGCAGCAAAAATCATCTGCATAACAAAAAAACCGGTAGTTTTCGAGGCCCTGACCCCAATCAGGAATTCTGGGACAATACCTTCAATGTCAACTTAACTCAGCCCCTGTTCCACTGGGATCACTGGATACAATTAAGCCAGTCCGACAATCAAATCGCCCAGGCCGAAGCTGCATATCTGGCCGAACTGCAAAACCTGATGGTTAACACAACCGAAGCCTATTTCAATGTGCTTTATGCCCAGGATAATCTGCAATTTGCCTCGGCAGAAAAGCAGGCTATCGCCCGACAACTGGAGCAAGCCCAGCAACGATTTGAAGTGGGCGTTCTTGCAATAACCGATGTTAACGAGGCGCAAGCCGGTTTCGACCAAGCCAACGCCAATGAAATAGAGGCGGCCAATAATCTGGATAATCAAAAAGAAGCGTTAAGGGAAATCATCGGCGAAAACGACGCCTCGCTTAACGGACTGGGCGACCAACTGCCCTTACTCAAGCCCGAACCGGCGGATATTTCGGCATGGAGCGATACCGCCGAACTCAATAACTTCAGCATCATTTCGGCATTTAACCAGACCGAAGTGTCGCGCAAAGCCATAGACCTGCAACGCAACGGCCACCTGCCCCGCCTGGATTTGGTCGCCTCCTACGGGGCATCCGACAACACCAGCAGCTTTGGTTTTCGGGGCGATACCCAAAGCGTCGGCGTACAACTGGAGGTGCCGCTGTTTGAAGGCGGCGCGGTAAATTCCCGAACCCGTCAAGCCGGCTATGAATACCAAGCCGCCAAAGAGGATTTGACCGCGAAAAAGCGGGCGGTCAAACGTCAGGTGAAAGATGCCTATCGTGGCGTCATGTCCAACATCAGCCGTGTTACCGCCCTAAAAGCTACGGTGACATCCGCGACCAGCGCCTTGGAAGCAACCGAAGCAGGCTTTGGCGCAGGCACCCGAACCATGGTCGATGTGCTGAACGAACAAAGGAATCTGTACAAGGCAAAACGGGATTTTGCACGCACCCGTTATGATTACCTGATCAACAGCATCAAGTTAAAACAAGCGGCCAGCAGCCTTAGCCAAGATGATCTTGAACAGGTTAACCGGTTGTTGGTGGCTAATGCCGGGAACAAACAGCCCGAGTAAAAATGTTATAGAAATAGCTGAGGGACGGGAGAGATTGCGATGATGCTTTTCATTTTCTCAACGTAAACGGTACAAAATAGCCATGCAGCTAATCCGCTTCACCCAAAAACCTCAAAAAGAAATGGGATGCTTTAATCCAGCAAAAACCCTTTAGATTCATGGCATGCCAACTTGGTAACTGAAGTGGATGCGCTGACAGGACACACTCTAAAACAATCTGAAATTGGTTCATATCCCCACGGGTGTGGGGAACACGATATTGGCATCGAAAACTGTGCATTTCGAAGCGGTTCATCCCCACGGGTGTGGGGAACACGCAAATGTCAGAGCGTAGGTAGTTTCGTTATTCGGTTCATCCCCACGGGTGTGGGGAACACGCGATCCGGCGCATGGTGGCGTCGGCCAGCGGCGGTTCATCCCCACGGGTGTGGGGAACACGCGATTCCGAGTATCTCGTTCGAGTTTACCGGCGGTTCATCCCCACGGGTGTGGGGAACACAGTGCCTGCGACCGGCGAAACGATGTGTTTGACGGTTCATCCCCACGGGTGTGGGGAACACTTAGCGTGGATCGTGTCCGACGTATTGCAATGCGGTTCATCCCCACGGGTGTGGGGAACACCTGGACGCGGTTAATCGTCGCCTGCTTTTCAGCGGTTCATCCCCACGGGTGTGGGGAACACCATTAATGAGGCGGTCAGGTTTCCGTAGGATTCGGTTCATCCCCACGGGTGTGGGGAACACTTACCCATTCCACGTCCACGGGAATCTCGTATCGGTTCATCCCCACGGGTGTGGGGAACACAAACACATGCCGGTAACTAACAGAATTCGTGCCGGTTCATCCCCACGGGTGTGGGGAACACGCTCTGGTAGACTTGCTTAATGACTGCATTAACGGTTCATCCCCACGGGTGTGGGGAACACATCAGGATAGAGATATACCTTATGATGTTTTGCGGTTCATCCCCACGGGTGTGGGGAACACTGTTAAAGGTTGCACATAGCCATAGCCGAAACCGGTTCATCCCCACGGGTGTGGGGAACACGCTCGCCAGCGATTGACCAGCCCCGGATATGCCGGTTCATCCCCACGGGTGTGGGGAACACTGGCACGAAGGGAAGGCACTCAATATTACCGGCGGTTCATCCCCACGGGTGTGGGGAACACGATTCTGAATGGGATTATTCCCGATGTTGAGCCGGTTCATCCCCACGGGTGTGGGGAACACGCGCCCCTTGGCAGGTAGCGTAATTGTCGGCGCGGTTCATCCCCACGGGTGTGGGGAACACGTGATCTGTACGCCGGTCGCCATCCAGGCCGACGGTTCATCCCCACGGGTGTGGGGAACACGAGCTTCCGCCGTATCGAAAGCGGGTGAAGGTCGGTTCATCCCCACGGGTGTGGGGAACACTTAGCGTCATTATCTGCTTTATCAGATTCGGTCGGTTCATCCCCACGGGTGTGGGGAACACACACAGAACAACACCTGAAGACAAAGTAACAACGGTTCATCCCCACGGGTGTGGGGAACACGAATAGGAACCGCCATAAGGGCAAGAATAATCCGGTTCATCCCCACGGGTGTGGGGAACACGTAAAACAAAACCTGTTGACATGGCTTGTGATCGGTTCATCCCCACGGGTGTGGGGAACACTTTTGAGATTATCACTTTGATATTCGGTGTTGCGGTTCATCCCCACGGGTGTGGGGAACACGCCATTGACGGCTATTATGCTGACCGTTTTACCGGTTCATCCCCACGGGTGTGGGGAACACACTAATCATAACATGTTGTTAATAAAACGAAATAACCACTCCGGCTTTTCCACCGAAAAAACAGCCGCTTTTTGTCATTAATTTGTTAAAGAGCGCAAAGCAGTTAAGCATGACACTTTTCATCGCCGGGCGCGTTTTTCTTTCGGCAACACACCAAAATAATACACCGCAAGAAACACCACGCCGATGCTGAAAAACACTTTAGAAAAAGGCCTAAAGCTGTCGTTGAAAAAGAACTCCCCAATCATCCAAACCGCATTACCGCATATCCAGCTACTGACCGCCAAATTATGAAACAGGTTTGCGGTGTTTTTTCGCCCCAGCCAGGTAATGTGAAAAGCCGCCGCAATCGTCGGCACGATCATGAAAATGCCTTCAAGCCTCCATTCCATCAACCAACAGGTATCCTTCAAAAGCCATAACACAATATGAAAATTTTCATATTCGCGAAGTTTTATCTCATTCATCCGGCAACCTTATTCAGCCCAATCTTTTGCTCTTTCCACGGCTTTAAGCCAATGCCGCTTCAACAATTCAACTTCCAACGGCGGCATGGTTTCGTGGAATGACCGATCAATCCGCCATTTCTGATTGAGTTCGTCGATAGTCCATAATCCAATGGCAACACCGGCAAGATAAGCCGCACCCAAAGCCGTGGTTTCAAGATTCGCGGGACGGACAACTTCAACAGCCGAGATGTCGGCCTGAAATTGCGCCAGCATGTTATTAGCCGACGCGCCGCCATCAATCCTTAATTGGACGATCGGCGTACCGCTTTCGGTTGAAAGCAGCTGCAATACCTCATCAACCTGAAAACAAATGCTCTCCAGCGCCGCCCGGGTAAGATGCGCCGAGGTTGTGCCGCGCGTGATGCCGAAGATCGCGCCGCGCGCATGCGGGTCCCAATGCGGCGCGCCGAGGCCGGTGAGTGCGGGCACGAAATAAACTCCGCCATTATCGTCAACGCTACCGGCCAGCCGTTCGCTATCCGCTGCATTCTCGAATAACCCCAAACCATCGCGCAGCCATTGAATGACCGCGCCGCCGACAAACACGCCGCCTTCAAGCGCATAATGGATTTGATCGCCGATTTGCCAGGCAATCGTGGTTAACAGGCCATGACTCGATGCAACCCTTTTCGCCCCGGTATTCATCATTAAAAACGAACCGGTGCCATAAGTGCATTTAGCCATCCCGGCATTGATGCACAGCTGACCGAATAACCCGGCCTGCTGGTCACCGGCAATAGCGGCAATTGGAATTCCCGCCCCTATTTCCCGGTTACGCGTTTGTCCATAAATCTCGCTGGACGATTTGACGCTGGGCAGCAAGGATACGGGTATATCGAATAACGCCAGCAATTCATCGTCCCACTGCATCGTATCGATGTTGAACATCAAGGTTCGGGCGGCATTGGACACATCGGTGATATGCAGCTCGCCGTTGGTCAGCTTCCAGACCAGCCATGAATCTATCGTTCCGAAGGCCAATTCCCCGCGCTCGGCTTTTACTCGCGCGCCCTCGACATGGTCCAGCAGCCAGCTGATTTTCGTCGCCGAAAAATAAGCATCCAGCAACAAACCGGTTTTGGCCTTAACCATCGCTTCCGCTCCGGCTTGTTTCAGCCGGATACAGTCATCAGCCGTGCGCCTGTCCTGCCATACGATGGCGTTGTAAATCGGTTTGCCGCTGCTGCGCTCCCAAATGACCGTCGTCTCACGTTGGTTGGTGATGCCGATTCCGGCAATATCATCCGGCCGAAGCTGTGCGTCCTGCACCACTTGTCGGACAACCCCGGCTTGCGATGTCCATATTTCTTCGGCATCGTGCTCTACCCAGCCCGGATACGGAAAGTGTTGTGTAAACGCCTGCTGTGCCATCGCAACCGGGTTAGCCTGCCGATCATAAAGTACACACCGCGAACTGCTGGTGCCTTGGTCTATCGCTAAAATATAACGCATCGTTTTCACCTTGAGTTACCTTACTCCAGCCATACCTTGTAAATTTTCCTACCGTCTTCAAAAACAAACAGTTGCTGGGGGATAATGCCATTGACGCGGATAGATTCGCCCAACTGTTTGAGGTCAATTGTCCCCGAACTTATGATGCGCGCCAATACATCTTCAGGAATAAGGTGCTCCAAGTCCAGCACCGCTTCGGCGGGCATTTTAACCGAAACACGCTGCTCGCCGCCTTCGGTGACGCGCACGCAGAGCAGGGTTGCTTGCTGATCGAAACTCAAGGTCGTTACTGTCGGCTCATGTTCAATTGCAAGCAGTTCATGGGCCATGGCCTGCCGGATGAGTTCCGGCCCGACCGCTTGTTGCAGTAGCGACCACCATGGCAGCCTAACATCCAACTGTTGTAATTGCTGGATTAGCCCCTGAAACGCGCGCATCAGTAAAAACAGGTCGGAAGGCCCGGCCGAGCGAAACCACCAGCGATAATCGCCGAGCAGATCGTTAACTTCCTTGCCTAACTGCCACTGCTCGGGACTAAACGCATGGTTCAATAAAAAAGGCCGGAATAATATCTGGCATAAGGCGGGCAAAGAACCGCTGATGGGCGTCAGTTTTTTGCTGTCGAAACCCAGCGCCGCAAAGCAATCCAACGGTTTGACAGGGCTACGCTCGTGGCAACCGACGATCAACTTGAGCAGCGCCAGTCTGCGTGGTTCAGCAATGCTAAGGGTGCAACCGTAGTCGAGTAATGTGACTAACGGTTGGCCGTTTTCGTCGTGGCTGTAAAAGACGTTGCCGGGATGCGGGTCGCCATGCACTTCGCCCGCCACAAACAAGCTTTTAAATAAGGTCATCATCAGCGTTTCTCCGATAGCCAGACGATCCTGCTCCGACCAGTCACCGGCCTTGTCGATCAACACGCCCTCCGCCCTGCTTTGCACCAACACCCGTTCGCTGCATAAATCCCGATACACTCCGGGAACTTTCAGCCCCGGAACCTGTACGGTGCGGCCGAAATAGTCCTGCCTTTGGGCTTCCGAGCGGTAATCAAGCTCGCGGTGCATATTGTCGCGCAGGCTTTTTTTATAGGCATCAAGATCGAAACCCCAGCGGTTGACCGGCCCCACACCGGGCATCAGGCCGATCAGGAGTAATTCGGCATCGACCGCATCGCTAATATCGGGATAGCGGATTTTTACCGCGACCTTGTCGCCGTTTTTAAGCTCCGCGAGATGCACTTGTCCGAGAGAGGCCGCCGCGATGGCTTTATCAATGGAGCGGAAAACGGTTTTTGTTTTTTGCCCGAGTTCCGTTTCGAGCAGCGGGATCATGATTTTGAGCGGCAAAGGTTCTATGCCTTCGACAAGTTCCTGGAAAGGCGTCGTGCCGTCGGTGCCTGCAAACAGCTGACCGACTTTCATGGTGATGCCGCGCGCATCGGCAAACAACCCGGCAAGCGCCTGTTTGGCGAGTAGGCGTTCGGTCTCGTTCTGAGTACGTTGGAGTTTTTTAGCCGCCCGCCCGATACGGAAAAATTGCAGGGCGCGTTTTGCTGTGTTGAGGATAGTCACGTTAATCAACTTACTCCATAAGCTTCCGCGTGTAATGATTAAAGTGCGAAGTCAAACCCAAGATAATCGTTCGCTCAATAGATATGGCGCAAATTGTATCATCGTCATCCCGGCAGGGATTGCCGGGATCCAGATCACAGGGATGCGATAGTGTGTCGGAAAAAAATACCTTAAAAGTGGTCTTGTGCAGGAATGAGGGCAAAGCCGGAAACGCCTGTTCTCGCTATCGCTCGAACAAGCTTATTCCGGCCTACGGAATTTATTCCACAAGCTCCCCAACAACACAGCCTTCATCAACCGCCGCTACCACACAGTTAAGCGTCTGATTTTCCACCGACACATCGTTGCCAATCACGCAGCCGACTCGAAGATAATTCGGCGTATAACCGAATACCCGTTGTTTATCATCTACCAACGCTTCGCTGTAGCCTTCCCATAACACCGGAAATTCAAAACCTACGTTATTGGCAAAAAACTTCAATTTCATCTCCTCAGCCAACTCATGCAACTGCTTGCTACGCTGTTTTTTGATGTCGTTGCTTAATTGATCTGGCAGGCTTGCGGCTTTGGTGCCTTCCCTGCTTGAATAGGTGAAGATATGGATATGACCGAAGCCGGTTTGCTTAATGAAGTTAAAGCTCTCCTGCCATTCCTGCTCGGTTTCGCCGGGGAAGCCGACGATAATATCGGTGGTGACATTAAAGTTGGGGATTTGCGCGCGTAACTGATTGACGATAGAGGCAAACTCTTCGGTTTTACAGCGCCTTGCCATACGGCGCAGCACGGTGTCCGAACCGCTTTGCAAGGGCAGATGCAAATGCGGCATCAGTCGGGGATTATCGAACAGCTTGAAAAAATCGTCCGGCAGTTCCCAAGGTTCCAACGAGCCTAATCTCAATCGCGGGATGACGGTTTCCGCCAAAATAGCTTTGATCAAATCGGACAGGTTGTTACCCAGGTCGCTGCCGTAACCGCCCAAATGCACGCCGGTCAAAATGACTTCGGTGATGCCTTGCCGGTGCAGCGCATTGATTTCGTCGATAACCGCCTGCACGGGACGGCTGTTTTCTTCGCCGCGCGCCACGGTGACGATGCAGAATGTGCAGCGGTAACGGCAACCGTCCTGCACTTTAACGAAAGCGCGTTGCCTGCCGCGAGTGAACAGCGATATTTCTCCCGGCTCGGTAGACAAGGCGGGCATGCTGTCCATGTTCAGCTCGGCCAGGGTTTTTTCGACCAGTTGATCCTTATCCTTGTTGCTGACTATCAGGTCAACGCCCAATAAAGACGCGGCCTCATCCTCATTCAAGGTCGCGTAGCAGCCGCTGACCACGAGTTTGGCTTGCGGGTTATCGCGATGGATGCGGCGGATCAGCTGGCGCGATTTCCTGGCCGCATCCTGGGTCACCGCACAGGAATTGATCACGATAAGATGCGCGGCTTCGGCTTGTTTGGTGATTTGATGGCCGGATTTTTGGAAAGCCTGAGCCCAGGTTTCCAGTTCGGCTTCGTTAAGGCGGCAGCCGAGTGTTTTAAGGTGAACTTTCATTAAGAATTAACAGCAGTTAGAAAAAATAGAACACAGATAAAAAAGAACACCACGAAGGCACGAAGGACACGAAGTTATATATTATTTTCTTCGTGTCCTTCGTGCCTTCGTGGTGAAAATTCCAGTAATACCAGAATTAGCCAAAAAACCAGTAGGCGACAAATATGGACGCAACAATGCCCGCAAAGTCGGCTATTATCCCACACGCGGCGGCATGACGAATATGTTTGATGCCGACCGAGCCGAAGTAAATCGCCAGTACATAAAAGGTGGTTTCGGTGCTGCCTTGCACGATCGACGATAAGCGCCCGGCAAACGAATCCGCGCCCATGGTTTTCATGGTATCGATCATCATCGCCCTGGCCCCGCTGCCGCTGAACGGCTTCATCAACGCGGTAGGCAGAGCATCGACGAAGCGGTCGTCGAGCATGAAGTAATGCACGATGGTGCGCGCTAAATCGGCCAGCAAATCCAACGCACCGCTGGCCCTGAATACGCCGATCGCAACCAGCATCGCGACCAAATAAGGGATGATGGTGGTGGCGGTATGAAAACCTTCTTTGGCGCCTTCAATGAAGGCGTCATAAGCGTTAATCTCCTTGTTGATCGCGCCGAGAATAAAGGTAATGACCAGCGAGAACAGGATGAAATTGCTGATAATCGCGGATTGCTCAAGCATCTGCTGTTGCGGGAGGCTTGAAAAATACGCCAGTATGCCGCCGACCACCAGAGTAAAGCCGCCGAGATAGGCCACGATCACCTTATCCAGCAGGTTGATTTTTTGCACGAACGCGACGGCAAGCAAACCGGCCAGCGTGGACATATATGTGGCTATCAGGATCGGGATAAAGACGTCGGTCGGATTGGCTGCTCCCAACTGGGCGCGGTAGGTAAAAATCGTCACCGGAAACAGCGTAACGCCTGAGGTGTTGATCACCAGAAACAGGATTTGCGCGTTGCTGGCGGTTTCGGGATTCGGATTAAGCGTTTGCAATTCCTGCATCGCTTTGATGCCCAATGGCGTTGCGGCATTGTCCAGGCCCAACGCATTGGCGGAAATATTCATCACGATTGCGCCCAAAGCGGGATGGCCTTTGGGCACATCGGGCATTAACCGGCTGAATAACGGCGTGAGGCTTTGGGTTAATAACAGGATAAAACCGCTTTTTTCGCCAATACGCATAATGCCCAGCCATAAGGCCAGTACGCCGGTCAGTCCCAGGGATATTTCAAAAGCCGATTTCGACAACGCAAACATGGCTTCCATGATTTGCGCAAAAACCTGTTGGTCGCCCAAGAAAACCAGCTTGAACAGCGCGGTGCAAAAGGCGGCGAGGAAAAAGCTGATCCAGATGAGGTTTAGCACGGTAGATGAGTCATTGAATAGTAGGAATAATTAAAAGATTTTCACCACGAAGGCACGAAGAACACGAAGTTGAGCTGGAGCTTGGGAATTAGCTGCTAGCAACTAGCAAAAGCCTGCACTCCATCCTTAAAAATCTGCAAGATCGGGTTGTTCAGTTAATAAATTATCGGATCGCGGATCCAAGCCTCGCGGAAATAACGAAATGAAATCGACATCCGCTGAAACCGCTAACTTGGCTTTCAATTCGCCGACCAATACAATCGGCTCCCAAAGCGGTTGTTGTGAAGTTTTGACTTCCCGCTCAAACGCACCTTGTCTGAACTCCCACATAAACAGCACAACATTAGCCAATATCGCCAGAAAAAATAAAATCTTCATGCATGTCCTTCCAGAACACACAGCAATCCCCGCAACACCACATCAGGATCAACAGTGGATGCAACACCAAGCTGTCCGGCGATAAGTTCGGCATCTCCGCCGGTTAAAATCAATTGCGTATTTTCAGGGTGTTTTGCCAACACATGCTCGATCAAACCGATAGCCGCCGTTAACGTGCCGCTGTAGATTGCGGCCTCGGTAAAATTAGCCAGACCGAATGCGTAACTTGCTTCGCTAACAGGCAACGCCTCCGTCCCTTGGCCCAGGGACTTTTTCATCAGCGTCAGACCGGGACTAATCAGGCCGCCTTGATGCCTGCCGTCGGCATCGATTAAATCCACGGTAATGGCCGTTCCGCAATCGATTATGCAAGCCGGACTTTGATATTGCTGCCAAACAGCGACCAAAGATAACCAGCGGTCAACGCCCAGCTTTTCCGGTTGTTGGTAAGCGTTAATCACGCCGAACGCCTGCGCTTGAGGCTTAACCAGGATAACATCCACATCAAGCCAAAGTTCAAAGGCTACCGACTGGACAAGTTCAAGCAGCCGGTTTGCGCTCACGCAGGAAACCGCAAGCCGCCTGGGCGGGCAGATGCCTTTCCAGAGTTCAATAAGGTCATGCCGATTAATCCGGGTATTAAGCAGGGACTGGCCGGTAATGATTTGACCGCCTGTGGTAATTCCCCACTTCAGGCGAGTATTACCCATATCAATCAACAAATTCATTGCGGTGCCGAACCATTAAAACTGACTTCGCCGGAGGCAAAGGTCTGCACATGGCCATCCGGACGTTCAATCAATAACATGCCGTTATCGTCGATGCCTCGCACTATGCCTTCAAATTGTTGCTGGCCGATAAACAAGGTCGCAGATTTTCCGGTCAGACAATCATAGGAGCGCCATTCGTCGAGATAGGCTTGAATGCCGACACCTTCATACTCGGCAATGACCGGCAGCAGATGGTTTAACAGCGTGCCTGCCAATTTATTCCTGAACAGTTGGTTTTGCCCGGTGATTTTGCTTAAATCGGTCCAGGCTTGAGTGATGCTTTCGGCTTCCGTTTCCGGCAAGAATAAATTCAAGCCCAAACCGATAACGGCGCTGCACGGGCCGTCAGTCTCGCCAGAAACTTCAACCAGAATACCGCCCAGTTTTTTACCCTGACTGTAAATATCATTAGGCCACTTGAGGCCAATATCATTAATTTGATGCTGCTTTAAAGCCCTGATCACCGCCACGCCGATAGCCAGACTTAAGCCTGAAATGGCGGCAGGCCCCTGCTGAAAGCGCCAGAGTATCGACAGGTAAATATTACTCCCGTAAGGCGAAACCCATTGCCGCCCTCGCCTGCCTTTCCCGGCTGTTTGATACTCCGCAAAACACACAGAGCCTGAAAGCGCATTATTTTGCGAACGTTCCACTAAATAGCGATTGGTGGAATCGATTTGATCATGGATTTCAAACGATGAAATTAATGCGCCGACCCGGTCGCTAACCACTGCATTGATTTGTGACGCTTCCAACAACTCCAGCGAGTTATCCAGCCGGTAGCCTTTACCGCTGACTGCCGAGTGTTGCAGCCCCAATTCGGCCAAGCCGTTCAGCTGCTTCCAGACCGCTGAGCGACTGATACCCAGCGCATCGGCCAATTCAGTGCCTGAATGAAACGCGCCGTCAGCCAAGAGGGCAAGGATTTTTTTTTGCTTATCTGAAATATTCACAAGCGCTCAAGCTTTATTGCCAACCTGTTTTTTATCCCTGATCTGTTGCAATTGCTCCTTTACCACATATTTAATCAACATTTCCCGATCCTCATCTTTCATATTAATAAAATTAACACCCACAAAATAAGGATACTGACTATCGTTTGATGGGCTATTTTTACAATAAACAACCCTGCCGTAAGTCACGATGACCGTCATACAAGATACCAGCAGTATTTTGATTTCCAGATAATCGTTTTCTTTAAGCGCTTCTTCGCAATTAAAAGCGATGCCGGTTGCACTCATGTTAACGTTGCGAGTGTCGTTTTCCTTAAATTGAAAGCCCTGCATCGTAATAGCCTGGGCAAGAAGATCGATTTTTCTGTCAATTAACCTTAAGTACTCCGCTACATCCGGCAGGTTTTTATCCAGCCGGTGCAATAACAATATCGATTCCTGCGATACCATTTCAAGTGCGGTAGACAATGAACAGCTATTCAAAATGTTGTCGGAAACATGGTGCGGTTCGTTGACCAGCTTTTCATCTATTTTTTTGTAAAACAGATTAACTTCATCATCAATTCGAAAAAAACCTCTTCGATCTTCAGTTTTCGTCATGTTGATCTTATCCATAATCTACAACCTCTAAACTTTTTATTGTCATGATTTAGTTAATGAATCAGCGCTAATAACGGACCTTATCCAAGACTGACCGTCTATCAGGAATATAAATCCTTTTTAACCTCTCATCCTGGAAAAGAACTTGTGCGATTGCGACTGATATTTGAGGTTTTTAAGAGCTTTTATAGGAACCGCCCCCTCCGCCGCAGCTTGTCAAATTATACGTTAAACAGTTTGGTTATTTTATTTTTTGGTTTAATCGTTTAAAGCCTGGATAATCCAAATCGGTCAAGCGTTGCAACATGTTCTTCATGTGCGAGCCTTGCCAATAGAGCCGCTGACAATCGGCGCATTGATAAAAATCCTCATAGTAAAGCCTCGTCTTGGCTTCGAGACGATCCCAAATATCCGCTTTGGCGACCGGCGTTAGCACACCGTTGCAAATCAGGCATCGGGCAAAGGGATGAATCGAGTCGTACAGGTCGAAGCGGCGCAGAACTTCATCGACTTGGACTTCCACGTCGACCGCACGCACCCAGTAGCCGTGGTCGATTTGCTTGATGTACAAAAGACGACGATCACGGGTCAGCACGATGCGCCGTTCGTTCACTGCGCTTTTTACTATATCGGCATCCCTGTAATCGTTACGATAGAGACTGTCGAAACCCAACAAACGCATGCGTTTGGCGAGCTTGCCCAGATTCACGTCCAGGATGAAGCGGGGGTTGCGCAAGGGCTTTTCGCGCAACCTGACCAAAGAGGAGATGTCCAGCGTTTCGAAAACCGGGTAGACCGCGACACGATCGCCGGCTTGCAGTTGATAGTCGAATCCCACCGACCGACCATTGATGACAACCAGGTCTACCTCGGTGTGAGGCACACCGAAAACTTCAATGGGGCCCTTGATTCCCGGATGGCCGCTGAAACGATAGTGCATCGTCTGCTTGCGTTGTTCCGGTGGAAGAAAATCGTTCAGTTCCGCGTAGAAACGAAATTCAGCAGTGTATTCTGGTTTCATATTGTCCGCCTGTCGATGACAGCCCTTTGGCGAACAGTAAATCAAAATTCTTGGATGCACAAATCATCGGGATCGGACTCAATTGATATAATCATCAATCAACGCATATCAACCGAACCTAAACCCTCTGACTTGTTACACTTGGCGACCTAAAAGGATTTATTCAAAATAATCCCAAGGATACTCCGGAGCTAAAATGGGCTGAAAACCTGCCGGAACCGGAAAAGGCGCGGAAAGAAATTCATAAACGCCAACCAATTCACGGGTTACCGTCATCCCCAAGCCGGTAGCAAGACCGATAGGAAAACCAATTGCCCCTTTAGCCTTTGTCTCCTTAACGATATTACCCGGTATTTCAAGAAAACCGCAGGTCATTCCCGCCAAACCTCTACCGAATTTCTGCGCCGATGTATGTGCCGTTGTTGTATGCGCGTAAGCATTGGGAAGTGCTAAAACCGTAAAAGCTGCCAATATATAAATACGTAACTTTTTCATGATCGACTCTCCTTTATTTTTCTTAAATGAAATCATATCTTAACCGATGACAAAAATATTAATAATTGATTTTTTGCTGTTCGGTTTTAATGCTGTTAACTGGTAACTATTCGACGCTGAATAACAAAATCAAGAAGCCAATCTATCTCATCGAATGCGTAAGGGTGTGTTCCCGCAGCTTTAGCCGTCGATTAACAAAGTACAGGGAAGCCGAAAACGGAACGGATTTCACAATGCTATACAACAAGCCGGAATGAATTGGCATGGGTTAAATAAAAAGGGCTGTAAGGTTGATTGTTTGCAGGGAGTCCATATATGGTTTCTCGTAGCAAACCGCCTTGCATGCACAACGCCGGTTACAGCTTCTATTGTCGGGCAACGAAACGCAGTTGCTCGACCTACTGGACTATTCACTCCCCTGCGAAAATAGAAATTGAGGTTGGGATAACTGTTCGTTTCAGCTCAGGAATTGGAGTGAGTAACATAATTATTTCTGTAATGCCGGATGCGCTAAGCGCTTACCAATTAATCAGAAGCGGTTCCATTGTTTGCATATTTTGGTAATCCGAGGCCGATCATGGCCTTCCGTAGTCCATTGGTAAGAATTGCATTTTGTTAAAAGGTAAGCCATTCAAAACTTGGTAGGTAGGTAATCCTCCGAATAATACTGGGTATGGGTTAGGTAATCCTTGTGCAGTATAGGAAGCCGAGTTCTGTGCGCGGATAGATAAGGCCCCCGCCCTATCCCAAACAACAAACCCGTAAATTTGGGCAGCTTTTGCAATCACTTTACCTGCCGCTGACATACTTAGCGCATTTACATTAATAGTTGGGTCAAGTCTAAAGCGCAAACCTTCCGGTATACGGTTAGCCACATTAGTCGGGTTCTGGCCATCTGAACGATTGGCAGGCCAAGAAAATACATCAAAATTAGCAACGTCAACCAAAGCAATGCCAATGGCATGCTTAATTTCTCCACGTTGTAGTTCCTCGGCAGTTATTTGTCCACCAATAAAAGGCAAGCTGGTCGCTGTTGTCCCGTAGTAGCTATTAAAAACACCTGTATTGAATGAGGCAGCAGTTATTCTGCCGCCCCAACATGCCTGCCATGCGCCATTAACCTTTCGTGCTTGCCAGAATTCATAATAAGTATCTGTAGCTACATCATAGACCGCCATCTCGCCATCCGTACCTGCGGATTGCACAGCATAATCTGGAATAGGCACAGTGGCCCACTGGGTTTTTAATCCAGCATCCAGGTAGCCCTTTTTTTGACAATCCCATTGTGTTACTTTTTGTACTGTTTCCGTTCCTGTCGTGTAATAAACAGGGGCAGAATAGGAACTGGTATTAATGTTGACCGTCCCATAGTAGGTGGCTTTCTGTCTGAGGAGTTCTGTGACTAAATTGACGGAATTGGGGTGTAGTGGTGCAGAAGTCGGTATGGGGGTATACCAAAAACTGGAGGGATCAAAAACATCATCCGTTAGTAATGGCCCCGAAAACACAGGACTACAAAATACTGTGGTTAGTAAAAATAATATTTTTTTCATAAAAAAAGCTCCGACTATAACTGAAAAGGTTATTTACATATTATCGATTTCGCATAATGGTTCTTACGGTCAACTTCAATCAACGTTGGATTTTGACATTCAATCAAAGATTCCATTATTAATGAAGATGGTTTCATTTATAAGTTATTTATTCATTGGATAATGTGCGATATTCGTGTTTTTAGAGGAATAGTCAGCGGTGGAAACAGCGCAATTATATGTAACGCTTTTAGCACTGAGCGAAAACAAAGTACATAGAATTATTTTAAAATAATCAACCCGTTATTAATCAAGCACATCCCAGACATAACTGCTTTGCGTCGCTTAGGATGTTTTTTAGCGGTCTGGTTAGCGGTGAGTAGTGAATCATAGGCGTGATGGCGTGAATCAGTATGACAAACACAAATAGTGCTATTTTGGATCAGCAGAATGACCGATACCGACCCAGACTGATAACATGGACTCCTCCCCACCCCCAAGCGTCATAATGTGTACATCAGTGTGCAAAAGTTACCACTTTCAGCATCAGCTTTTACCAGATTTCCCAATGATAAACATTAAAAAACAATGCAATAGTAATTTACATAGTCAATTATGACGCTGTTTACTGGTAAATGCTGGACGCTGATTGACATCACCCTTCCTCATCCGTGCGGTTTTTATAAAAAAATCGCAGTGAAATAAATTTTGACACAAGAAGTATTGATGAGACAGCGGAATTACTACGTGTCTAGCGAGTAACAAATGAAAATGGGAATTTTGAGCTGATTTGGTGATTAAGCAGTCTATCAACAGACACCTTACAGTCACCGACCAAGTAATAATTTGAATAATCTTTATGAATAAAAGATCTAAATGGCGGAGAGTGAGGGATTCGAACCCTCGATGGGCGATAAAACCCATACTCCCTTAGCAGGGGAGCGCCTTCAGCCTCTCGGCCAACTCTCCAAATAGATGGTATATCTCTTTAAGCTACAGTCCTGTGCCCAGAGATCATTTTAAGAGGGAACCTCTCAAAAAACTAACATAATTCCTTTTAGCTAACGATGTTAAGGTGCAATCGCTAAACTACTTCACAAAAAATATTTTGCGAAATATTCACACCTCACTTAATTCTAAGCTCACATCCATTAGCTGCTGAGTGCCTACGGCACTCATAAATTCCTGCTACGATTTTACTCTTCAGATCCAGTCAAGCCAGCGGGCCCATTCTGTTCTTTTTTGATCCTTTCGTAGATCTCTTCCCTGTGTACAGAAACTTCTTTTGGTGCGTTAACACCTATGCGAACCTGATTTCCTTTAACTCCAAGAACAGTGACTGTAACTTCATCACCGATCATCAAAGTCTCCCCTACCCGACGAGTCAAGATAAGCATGGCTACTCCCTATATATGTTAAAAACGTACTGTTCTTAAACAGCATCCAACCAAGACGGGCAATTATAGCAGGTTTTTCTTATAAATAAAGCCTAAGATTCTATTTCTTGATCTAATTTAAACGCAGCATGCAGCGCCCTGACTGCAAGCTCTAGATATTTTTCATCGACCACAACCGATATTTTAATCTCGGATGTTGAAATCATTCGAATATTAATGCCTTCATCAGCCAATGCCTTAAACATGGTGCTGGCAATGCCTGCGTGGGAACGCATACCTACGCCGACTATCGACACTTTGACGATGCTGTCGTCGCCGGTAACATTTCTGGCCCCCAGTTCGGCGCAGGTTTTATCCAGCAAGGTTTTCGCCCGCTGATAATCATTGCGGTGCACCGTAAAGGTAAAATCAGTGGTCTTGTCATCGGCGATATTTTGGATGATCATGTCAATTTCGATATTGGCATCGGCAATCGGCCCCAAAATTTTAAACGCAACTCCCGGCAAATCAGGCACGCCGGTGATGGTTAATTTAGCTTCATCCCGATTAAATGCGATTCCTGAAATTAAAGCACTTTCCACTTGTGATTCCTCGTAGGTAATGAGCGTACCCTTACCTTCTTTAAATGATGATAATACGCGTAACGCAACGTTATATTTTCCGGCAAATTCTACCGATCTGATCTGCAATACTTTCGAGCCCAGGCTGGCCATTTCCAGCATTTCTTCAAAAGTGATTTTATCAAGCCTGCGGGCTTTCGGCTCCACTCTAGGGTCGGTGGTGTAAACGCCATCGACATCGGTATAAATATGACATTCGTCGGCCTTTAAGGCTGCCGCCAGCGCCACTGCGGTGGTATCAGACCCGCCGCGCCCCAGCGTAGTGATATTGCCGTGTTCATCCGCGCCCTGAAAACCGGCGACAACGACCACCTTGCCTTCGTTAAGATGGGCTCGGATGCGTGAGTCGTCTATCTTGCGGATTCGCGCTTTGGTGTGGCTGCTGTCGGTCAGGATTTTGACCTGACTGCCGGTATAAGAACAGGCATCGCAGCCCAGTTCATGCAAAGCCATGCTTAACAGCGAAACGGTGACCTGCTCTCCGGTTGACAGCAACACGTCCATTTCCCGATCGTTGGGGTGTCGCTGTATTTCTTTTGCCAATGCAACCAGGCGATTGGTTTCGCCGCTCATCGCGGAAACCACGACGATAATTTGATCGCCCAGATCGTGGGCTTGTTTAACTTTTTCGGCGACCGCCTTAATGCGCTCGACAGTGCCTACCGAGGTGCCACCGAATTTGTATACATATAATGCCATTTAATAAAACCTTCTATGCGCCAAGTTGCGTTTGGATCCAGGCAGGAACCTGAGCCAATGCGTCAGCCAAGCCGGACGGATCATTGCCCCCGGCCTGAGCCATATCGGGCCTGCCGCCGCCTTTTCCGCCGACTTTGGTGGCGACGAAATTCACCAGATCACCGGCTTTTATCCGCCCCATCTGGTCTTTAGTGACACCGGCAATCAGACTGACCTTGTCTCCCTCGACGACCGCCAACACAATTGCGGCGCTGCCTAATTTATTTTTTAACTGATCGACCATGTCTTTCAGGGATTTGGGATCAACGCCATCGAGCTTGACCGCCAATACTTTAATGCCTCCGACATCGACAGCCTGAGCGCCCAGTTCGTTACCCGCAGAACTGGCGAGTTTTGCATTCAAGCGTTCCAGCTGCTTTTCCAACAGCCGGTTTTTCTCTATTAACTGCTCGACTTTTTCAGGCGTTTTCTCCGGCGCGCTTTTGACTAATCCGGCAATACTGGCAAGCGCATAGTCCCGACCGGCTATCCATTCGATACAGCCGCCGCCGGTTACCGCCTCGATACGTCTAACGCCAGCCGCGACACCGGTTTCGTTAATGATTTTAAAGCAACCTATATCCCCTGCCCGCTCGACATGCGTACCGCCGCAAAGCTCGGTTGAAAATTCGCCGATTTTCAAAACCCTGACTTCATCGCCGTATTTTTCGCCGAACAACGCCATCGCACCGGCTTTAACCGCATCGTCTTTTGCCATGACCTGTGCGCTAACAGGATTGTTTGCCCGAATCTGCTCATTAACGATCCGTTCAACGGTGCTGATTTCAGAAGCCGTAACCGGCTCAAAATGAGAAAAGTCAAAACGCAACCGTTCAGGATTAACCAGCGAACCTTTCTGCGCGACATGATCACCCAGAACCTGCCTCAATGCAGCATGCAGCAAATGAGTCGCCGAATGATTAAGCTCGGTGGCCGTTCTGTCTGCAGCGCTGACCCGGGCATCACACAACTGGCCATTGGTCAAGGTGCCGGTAAGTAATTTACCTTTATGCAAGAACAGGTTGCCGCCCTGTTTTTGGGTATCGGTGACTTCAAACACCGCGCCATCCGCTTCGATTTTTCCGCAATCGCCGACCTGGCCGCCGGACTCGGCATAGAACGGCGTTTTATCTAAAATAACAACGCCCTCTTCACCGTCTTCCAAGCTGTCTACCGGCTGGCCTTTTTTGTAAAGACCGATGATATGTACTTGATCATCAAGATGATCATAACCGGTAAATTCGGTTTGCGCATCGAGCTTTATATCCTGATCGTAATCGGCACCAAAGCTGCTGGCGGACCTCGCCCTTTCCCGCTGAGCCGACATCGCGGTTTCAAATCCGGCATGATCGACAGTCAGGTTATTTTCGCGGGCAAAATCAGCGGTCAAGTCAACCGGAAAACCATAGGTATCATAAAGCTGGAATACGGTATCGCCGGGAATTACCGAACCTTCCATCTTGGCGACACAGGCTTCCAGAATCTTCATGCCTTGCTCTAATGTTTCAGCAAATCGCTCTTCTTCTTTTTTCAGCACCCGCTCAACTTGTTCTTGTGCGGCTTTAAGCTCGGGAAAAGCTTCGCCCATTTCTTCAGCCAGCGGCGCGACCAGTTTGTAAAAGAACACGTCACGGATACCCAAGCGATAACCGTGCCGAATCGCGCGACGAATAATGCGGCGCACCACATAACCGCGTCCTTCGTTGGACGGCATCACACCATCGGCAATCAAAAATGCACAAGAGCGGATATGATCGGCAATCACCCGCAATGAACTTTGCGTCAAATCATGGGTACCGGCCAGCTCGGCCGCCGCTTTCAACAGTTTTTGGAACAAATCGATTTCGTAATTGCTATGTACGCCCTGCAACACCGCCGCGATGCGTTCCAGACCCATGCCGGTATCCACCGAAGGTTTCGGCAGCGGCGTCAACGAGCCGTCAGCGGAACGGTCGTATTGCATGAACACCAGATTCCAGATTTCGATATAGCGGTCGCCGTCTTCATCCGGCGATCCCGGAGGCCCACCGGCAATGTCCGCACCGTGATCGTAGAATATTTCGGTACATGGCCCGCAAGGTCCGACATCGCCCATCGACCAGAAGTTATCCTTGGCGCCGATTCTTGAGAACCGAACCGGCGAAACGCCGACGTCATCCAGCCAGATTTTTTCCGCTTCCGAATCTTCGTCAAAAACGGTAATCCATAATTTTTCCGCCGGGATTTCCAGCTCCTTGGTCAAAAAATCCCAAGCGAAATGGATTGCTTCTTTTTTAAAATAATCGCCGAAGCTGAAATTACCCAGCATTTCAAAAAAAGTATGATGCCTTGCGGTATAACCGACGTTTTCAAGGTCGTTATGCTTGCCGCCCGCCCGGACACAGCGCTGGCTGGTCGCGGCCTTGTTATAGTCGCGATGATCCCGACCTAAAAACACATCCTTGAACTGCACCATACCGGCATTGGTGAACAATAAGGTCGGATCATTGCCTGGAATCAGCGAACTTGAAGGCTGTATAGCATGCCCTCGCTCGCGAAAAAATTCCAGAAAGGCGGTGCGCAACTGGGCGCTAGTCATCTTTTTCATAATAAATAAATGCTTTTAAAAAAATCGGGTTGCGCGAGGCTTACCCAAAACCTAGAGAAATCTAATATTCAACTCATCAAATAACGCACTGATCATTGCGCCGGAAAACCCGCGATGCAATAAAAAACGGCTGCGTTTTGCCCGCTCATTGCGTTCCAACACTGTGTCATGGCTGTATTTTTTACTGTAAACCTGCTCCAGCAGAGCCATCCAGCTACCGGCCTCTTCTTGCACGATGCCTTCAAGGTCAAACGCCGCTATGCCGTTTTGTTTAAGCTCATAGCTCACTCGAATCGGCCCGTAGCCCTTCTGGATTCGGAACCGGGCGTAGCTTTCAGCGTACCTTGAATCATCCTGCCAGCCGTGCTCGGCCAGTTCATCAATGACCGGCAGCGCGTCATCCCTGTCAAAACCTCTTAAAGCCAATTTAGCCAGCAATTCCTGCCGGCTGTGTTCTCTGCGCGCCAAAAGGCGCAAACAAACGCCCTCGATTTCCTTGGCGACCTGAGCCTCTTCAATCAAAACGAACTACTCGTCCTCATCAACCACAGGCGCTTCAATCAAAGGAGCAACTTTCTTACCGAAAGCCTCGGCTCTTATTTTGGCTTCAATTTCTTTTGCTTTTTCAGGGTGCTCTCTTAAGAAGGCCTTTACATTATCCTTGCCCTGCCCGATCTTTTCATCGCCATAGCTGTACCAGGAACCCGCTTTTTGAATAAAACCGTAACTTACGCCCAAGTCAACCAGCTCGCCCAGAAAGGAAATACCCTCACCGTATAAAATCTCAAACTCGGCCTGTCTAAAAGGCGGCGCGACTTTGTTTTTGACGACTTTTACCCGGGTTTCATTGCCGATAACTTCTTCGCCCTTTTTAATCGAACCGATACGCCGAATATCCAGGCGCACCGAAGCGTAAAACTTAAGCGCATTACCGCCGGTGGTGGTTTCAGGACTGCCGAACATGACGCCGATTTTCATCCTGATCTGGTTAATAAAAATAACCAGCGTATTGGATCGCTTGATATTGCCGGTCAATTTACGCAAGGCCTGAGACATCAAACGCGCCTGCAAGCCCATATGGGAATCGCCCATATCGCCTTCAATCTCGGCTTTAGGCGTTAACGCCGCAACCGAATCGATCACGACCACATCAACCGCACCGGAACGCACCAGCATGTCGGTAATTTCCAGTGCCTGCTCGCCGGTATCCGGCTGGGAAACCAGCAAGTCATCGACATTAACACCGATTTTTTCGGCATAACTGGGATCTAAAGCATGCTCGGCATCGACAAATGCCGCCGTGCCGCCGAGCTTTTGCATTTCGGCGATCACTTGCAGCGTCAATGTGGTTTTACCGGATGATTCAGGGCCATAGATTTCAATAACACGACCGCGGGGCAAACCGCCGCAGCCCAGCGCAATATCCAAGCCTAAAGAACCCGTAGAAACGACGTCGATGTCACGCGAAGCCGCCACATCGCCCATGCGCATCACCGAGCCCTTGCCGAATTGCTTTTCTATCTGCATCAGCGCCGCGCCTAGCGCTTTCTTTTTGTTCTCATCCATTATGTAGTGCCCTTTATGCCCTGCGGCTATGTTGGTTAGAAAGAAATATCGCCGAAAATCAAATCATTTATTATCACATACAGACAGGGCTTCGGATAGTGTTGATTTGCCGGAAAAGATTCAAATACCGCAACCCTTGCGTCGCCGGATATGCAGCCCGGAAAAATTTAGTTCTATTTTTAAGGTTGTGACACTGACTAATTCTGATAAAACAGGGACAAGATATATCCGGGCAGCTCTGGAATGGATTGATCATAACGCCCTCTTTATGAAAGCATCGGCAAGCTGAACTATTTCAATAATCAATAGTTCACTGTATTCTATACAGTAACTGATCATCGTTCCCATACCCTGCTCCGGCAGCGCTGAATGGGACATCACAACGCCATTCCTGCGGTTTCCATGGGAACCGCACCCTAAACTAAAAGTTGGAATCTATTAAATAATGACTAGCCAATCTCCTAGGCCCTCCTGGAAAAGTTATCTTGAGTTATGCAAACCCAAAGTGGTCGCCTTGATCGTTTTTACAGCTATTGCGGGAATGTTATTAGCCGTGCCGGGAATGCCGCCTATCGGCCTGTTTATCTACAGCAGCCTGGGGATTGCATTGGCCGCCGCCTCGGCCGCCGCGATTAACCATTATATCGACCGTGAAGCCGATGCGCTGATGGATCGCAACAAAAACCGCCCCTTGCCCAAAGGCGAATTAAGCTCTACCAATGTCATCACTTTTGCGTTGGCGCTGGGCGTTATCTCGATGGCATTACTGCTCGTCATGGTCAACGCCTTGACCGCATTGCTGACTTTCTTGTCGGCGCTGGGTTACGCGATTATCTATACGGTTTACCTCAAACGAGCAACACCGCAAAATATCGTTATTGCCGGCGCTTTCGGAGCCACGCCGCCGATGCTGGGCTGGTGCGCGATGACCGGTGAACTGCATCCTTACTCGTTGTTGTTGTTCTTGATTATTTTCGCCTGGACGCCGCCGCATTTCTGGCCGCTGTCTATTGCCAAACGTAAAGAATTCGCCAAAGTCGGCATACCCATGTTGCCGGTCACGCACGGCGTAGAATATACCCGGCTGCATATTCTGCTGTATTCCCTGCTGCTGTTCATTGTTACCTTGCTGCCCTACCTGACCGGGATGAGCGGCCTGATTTATCTGTCTGCGGTGGTGCCGTTAGGTCTTGGCTTTATTTATTTCGCCATTTTGATGATGCGCCGGAAAGACGACAAAACCGCAATGCGAACTTTCTTCTATTCGCTGATGTACCTGACCGTCCTGTTTATCGCCTTGTTAATCGACCATTATTTTAAATTTACCTTATGACATTCACTCATCACGAACAAACGCCGTACCCCGAACACCCGTTCGCAGAATTCATCCGCATCCTGGGCAAGGGCAAAAAAGGCTCAAGACCACTAACCCAGGATGAAGCCTATCGGGCCATGAACATGATCATGACCGATCAAGTGCTACCCATTCAGCTGGGCGCATTCCTGGTGTTGATGCGCGTCAAGGAAGAAACCCCGGAGGAATTGGCAGGTTTCGCACAGGCGGCGCGGGAATCATTTAATGTTGCAGACAATACCGTAAAAGTCGACCTGGACTGGTCATCTTATGCAGGGAAACGTCGGCATTTGCCCTGGTTTTTGCTGTCGGCTTTGCTGCTGGCCGAAAACGGTATCACCGTTTTCATGCATGGCGCCAGCGGCCATACCGCAGGCAGACTGTACACTGAAAACATGCTGGGTTATTTGGGCCTTAAATGCGCAAGCTCTATTAGCGGCGCCAAACAGCAACTTGAACAACAGCATTTCAGTTATTTATCGCTGGAGCATTTTTGCCCCAAGCTGCATGAAATTATCGAACTGCGTCCGGTGCTGGGCTTGCGCTCACCGGTACACACACTGGTACGCTTGTTAAACCCGTTTGATGCTGAATACAGCATTCAGGGCATCTTCCATCCCGGCTACCGTCCCGTGCATCAACAAGCCGCAGCCCTTTTAAACCAGCCACACATGGCGGTATTAAAAGGCGAAGGCGGCGAGACCGAACGCAATCCCGATATGGAATGCCTCGTGCAAAGTGTACATAACGGCGAATTGTCCGATGAAAACTGGCCCGCTTTATTTACCCACCGCCACGTTAAACCCGAGCTGCTTGAGCCGGAGCAACTGGCGTTAATCTGGCAGGGAAAAGTTGAGGACGATTTTGCCGAAGCATCGATCATCGGTACGGCCGCGATTGCTCTTAAGTTGTTGGGTAAAGTTGAGACGCAGGAGCAGGCCCAGCAGTTGGCGAGTGATTATTGGTTGGGACGGGATAAGCAAAAATATACGGGCAATTAGCCATGACTCAATTAAGTATTACTATTCCCGATTCAATTTATAACGGTGTGCGGACATTAGCCGCTCAAGAGAATATATCGATTGACCTTTAGCATTAGGCGAGAAGATGTCGGCCTTAATGACTGAAAATTATTTATTAGAACGTACTAAACGCGAGCGGCGTGACAAATTTTTAGCCGTATTAGATGCGGACCCTGATGTTGATCCTATTGAAGAAGATCGGGTTGATCAGTAGGGTACGCTATGCGTACCATTGAAATACCGAAGATACGCACAGCGTACCCTACACAGCTGAAATTCATCCGATTGAATACAAAGAGACAAGAAAACACATTATTAATAAGTTTCCCATACAACATCATCTATTTTGTTAAGGAAGAACAGATAATAATCCTTGCGGCGCTTCACGGTAAGAGGAACTTTGATCTACTGAAAAACAGGGTACACAGCGTTTAACAAACCAGGTAGGGAGCGCAGTGCCCTACCGGGTATCAACCATGCTAGAAATCTTGATGTATGAAATGGATTGCCCGTTGGAAGTTTTTAAAATCGCTCGGTCATTCCGGTATTCGTAAATGGTGCATGGTGCGCCCCCTACTAACTTTGATAACAAGGAATTACTATGTCTACTCTATACACAATTAACGTAATCAATAAAATGTCTACTGCGCAGGATTTCTTTTTTTTCCAGGCACCCGCTGTTTATTCCGGTGACGCCACTGTTTATTCAAATAGTATTTATTCCAGCTTACTTGCCCCTTCTACCCAAGGCGCACAGCTGACATTTGAATTTAATCAGCAGTACTATGCGGGCGTTCAGACTGCTGATGTAAGCTCTGTCCCGACGATAGGGCAAGCATCCGGATCCACGATTGCGGTTCAACCGATAGACCTAGTGCCCGCAACCTGCGACACAGCAACAAACGACTTGGTAACCATGAATGTGTCTCCATTAGGTTTGACGCCACCCAGTTCAAACTCTGGTGTGGTAACGTGCAATTGTATGATCACTACTCCAACATTTGATGCTAACCTAGCCCAATATAACGCAGGATTAGCTATTAAAAGCAATGGTGGGTATGTTCTGTCCAATTACATCAATGCATTACCGAACCAAAATATCCAGTGTCAGCCTGTTGTCAATTTTCACGTTACGACTGGAAGTTATGCAGCGGGCTCTGTAATTGATTTCGCTACAGCTTCGACAAATTCCGCCTTATGCGACTTTAGTGCAGGCCACCTTGCATTTGACGTTGTTTACACTGCATCAGGCGCTTGGATAGTAACTCCATCCGCATAATCTAAGGGACAAAGAATAACACTGTAAGACGGATTATTTGTAGGGCGATTCGCCGCTTGGCAGCTCTGTAGGCCGGAATAAGCCGGTTCGAGCGACAGCGAGAACAGGCGTTTCCGGCGACACACCGCCCGACAATCCGAAATAACGCCGCCTCGCGCTACGCTTTGGGTGGTCTTATTCCGGCCTACGCTGAGCAGGACAAACAAAAAATGCCGACATTTAAACCTATGCTTTCAATACTGCTGACCTATTTCCTGCTCCTGCTGCTCGTTTTTCTATTCCAACGAAAAATGATCTATTTCCCCGATACCTATTCGATTGAAGACCAACAACAGCTAGCCGATCAATCCAACCTGAAGCTCTGGCCGTCAACGGCTGATTACCGGGGGCTGATCGCCAAAACATCCCGAACTACCGGCAAGGGCACAGTCATCGTTTTTCACGGCAATGCAGGTTCGGCAACCGACCGGACTTATTACCTGGATGCATTGGAAAAACTGGGTTACCGGATCATCCTGGCCGAATATCCCGGCTATGCTGCCAGAAAGGGTGCGCCATCGGAGCAGGCGTTGATTTCAGACGGCATCCAAACCGCAAAGCAGGCCTTGAACGATTTTGGCGGCCCTGTTTTCCTGTGGGGCGAATCACTCGGCGGCGGCGTGGCCTCTGGCATCGTGCAGAGCGGACAGGTTCCGGTTAAAGGCATCGTCCTGGTCACGCCGTTTAGCAGCATGGCCGCTGTTGCCCAACACCATTACTGGTTTTTGCTGGCCAAATGGCTGATCCGCGATAAATTCGACAACATTAAAAACCTGCAAGATTACTCGGGAAACACGGCAATTTTGCTGGCAGAACAAGATGAAATCATCCCCAATAAACTCAGCCTAAAGCTGTTCGATTCATTGCACCACGCTAAGAAACTCTGGTCATTTAAGGGAGCAAACCACAACACCCTGCCACTAGCGGATGAGCTTCCCTACTGGCAGGAGGTCATGCAGTTTGTTAGCGGACAAAACGGGGTATCCTCTTAATCTCCGCTTTTTTCATAGACATATCTTGCAGGTCAAGCAATGTAGCTACATCGGCGGTGTATTCACCCCATATCAGTTTTGAGCAGAGTTTACTAATCGGCAGAATAATGGCCTGTCAAATGGTCGAAATCTGCCGCGCTGTCAATATCGAGTTCCGCTTCCGGCAAGGGAATTTTCAACAAACTGTCTTCGAATTTCATCAAAACAGGCTTGGCGCCCCGATCGCCTTTGAGCGTCAACAAGTGCTCAAAAAATTCGGACGGAAACAGCGCAGGGACACCGACGGAATGATGGTATTGACTGGCGACAATGCGAGTCGGCGCGTTTTGCCAGTTATTCAACAGGTTTTGCATATGTGCTGCGTTAATAAGCGGTTGATCGCACAGCAGGATCAGCGCTGCACTAGCCGATTCCGGCAATGCTTGAACGCCGGCACGAATGGAAGAAGCCATGCCCTCCTGCCAATCCGAATTAACAATCGAGCTAACGCCGCCAAGATCAATAGTTGTCTGTATCGATTCGGCATGAGCTCCCAATACAACGATGACCCGTTCGTTCAAAACTGCGCGCGCATTTGCAACCGCATGCTCCAGTAACGGACGGTCGCGCCATTCGAGCAATTGTTTGGGGCTGCCCATGCGACTGGATGCACCGGCGGCTAAAATAATGACGTAAACGTTATCGATGGCTGCATTCATGACAATCGGCTGTGGATTTGGTACTCAATTGTCGCCCGCTACGTCCGCTCAGCTCGGCATGAATCCCGGCCATAATCGACAACGCAATTTCTTCCGACGTTTCCGCGCCGATATCCAAACCGACCGGCCCAAACACCCGGCCGGTTATTTGCTCGGCTTCACTACCCAGGTTTTGCAATAGCCTGTCTTTACGATGCGCAGGCCCCAATAGCCCGATAAACGGGATAGGACTGTTCACGATTGCCTTGAGGTAGCGCCCGTCGTATTCGACATTATGCGTCATCAATACCAGCGCGCTGAACTGGTCCAATTCCAGGTTATCGCCGATGTCTTCCGGCATGATTTGCAGCAGCTGGTCGGCCTGCGGGAAACGCTCTTTTTTGATGTGAGCGGGTCGGTGATCTACGATGGTGACGCGCCAGCCCAGCGCTTTGGCGCATTGCACGAGCGGCATCGCATCGGTACCCGCGCCCAAAACCAGCAAGCGCAACGGCGGCTGTAGCGGATCGTAAAATGCCATGACTTCCTGGTCGCCGATCACATGCGTTTCGAGGCGCGGCTTTTGTTGCAATACGGTTTGTAGCGCCGCTGTCGTAAAAGGATAAGGCGCGGCGGATAACAACTCATCAGAGGATGCAGGCAGGAACAGGCTGTGACCGGACGGAAAGTCGGCATGCCCGGATTCATAGACGGTGACCAGAACCCCGGACACATTGGCTTCGGCTGCATCGGCGATGATATTCAATGGACTGAAATGATCTTCCGCTTTCAATAATTGCAGCAAAACCCTGACCGCGCCGTTGCAGCCCAGGCCTAATCCCCAAATGACGTCATCCGGGGAGCGCATATCGTAAAAAGCCGTCTTGGCGGTTCCGGTCTCGAACACCGACCTTGCCTGTTCGACCAAATCCCGCTCGAAACAGCCACCGCCCAGCAAACCGGTCAGTTCGCCTTGTTGGGTTATCAACATGCGCGCACCGGCTTTTTGATAAGTCGAACCGAAGGTTTCGATAATGGTCGCCAGCACGCTGTTTTCGGTTTGCTGATTCAGTTGCCGGTAGGCATTGATCAGATGATTGATTTTATTTGCCATATATTATTCGGTAAGTGATTTGCCCTAAAAGCCGCAGTTAGTCCACGAAAAGCACGAAAGACACGAAAAAAAATGTTTTCGTGCTTTTCGTGGACCAAATGATTTTTCCAGGTTTATGGGTAGCACTGAGAATGGGAGTGCAAGCTTCGCTTGTGCTTGCAGGCGAAGCCTGCACTCCAGAAATATCAGCTCCAGCTCAGATCAGTCCTCAGCAACGGCAATTGCCGCACACGTTTGCCGGTGGCGGCGAAGATCGCATTGCACACAGCAGGCGCCAACGGCGGCAGGGCCGGTTCACCCAGGCCGGTCACCGGATTATCGGTCTTCAGAAAATGTACATCCACCCGCGTCGGGGCATCCGCTATACGAAGCATCGGATAATCGCCGAAATTGCTCTGCACGATGCGCCCCTTCTCGATATCCAATTCCTGGAATGTCAGCGCACCGAGACCGTCGACCACCGAGCCCTGCACTTGATTTTCGGCGCCGCTGAGATTAACGATTTGCGCGCCGATGTCGGTCGAAACCACGACGCGATCAACCTTGAGCTTGCCTTCCTTGGACACGGTGACCTCAGCGACCTGCGCAATGTAACCGCGATGACTGAAATGGAATGCGATACCCTGACCTTGACCGCGCGGAAAGGTTTTCTTGCCCCACTCGGCTTTTTCCGCCACATGCTGTAGCACATGCTTCATACGATTGACGTCATAAGGTATGCCTTGCTCGCCGGTGCCGGGGATAAAGCCTTTATCGCCGAGGATTTCCAGACGGAATTCCAACGGATCGCGGCCTGCGGCATGAGCCAGTTCATCGATAAAACTATGAAACACCCAGGCCAACACGTTGCTGCGCGGCGCACGCCAAGGTCCCATTGGAATATTGCATTCCAGCGGCGTTTGCTCCAGCAGACAGTTTTCAACCCAACGACCGGGAAACTCGTCGCCGGACAGGTTGGCGCCGCTACCGAGTTCCAGTTTTGGCTTACCGTCTTTAACGACCTTGTTGGCAAAGGTCACAAAATGGTTGTGCCAGGCGACCAGCTTGCCTTTGTCATCGAGTCCGCCGCGCAGGAAGTGGAAACCGCCTGCCCGATACTGGTCATGGCGCAAGTCGTCTTCGCGCGTCCAGGTCAGCTTGACCGGCACCGTCAGATGCTGGGCAATGGCCGCCGCTTCGATAATATAATCCGGGATCAAACGTCGGCCGAACCCGCCGCCGCTACGGGTAATGTGCAAGGTAACTTTGTCTTTGGGGATGCCGAGTGTTGCGGTCACAACTTTCTGACCGGCTTCGGGATTTTGCGTGGGCGCCCAGATTTCAATCGCCCCATCCTTGTACCAGGCCGTGCAATTTTGCGGTTCTATACTGGCGTGCGAGATAAAGGGATAACTGTAAGCCGCTTCCACGGTTTTCGCTGCCGCTGCAAGCGCAGTCTTGGCATCGCCGTCATTGCGCAGAATATCCGTTCCCGGCTGCATCGATAATTCATTGGCTTTGGCGGCAAAACCGGCCCAGCTTTGACTAGCCCCCTGCCCTTCATCCCAGACGACTTCCAGCTGTTTACGCGCGCTGAATGCCGCCCAAGTCGAGTCGGCTACGATAGCGATGCCCGGCAATAAGCCCTTAAGATCGGAACCGCCCTGGATAATAAAGGCATTACGCACGCCGGGTAGCGACTTGATCTTGTCCAGATTGGCGCTAACGACCTTACCCCCGAAAACCGGGGATTTCTCGTAAACGGCGTACAGCATCCCCGGCAGTTTCACGTCGATACCGAACAAGGGTTTGCCGGTCACAATACCGGGGTTATCGACGCCACCGATGCGCGTACCCAAGAGTTTGTAATCTTTTGAGTCCTTCAACCGGACCGATTCGGGAGCGGGAACCGGTAAGGCGGATGCCTTTGCGACCAGTTGACCATAGTCGAGTTTACGCCCGCTGAGCGAATGATGAACGGCGCTGTCATGGGCAATAAGTTCGGATACCGGAACCTTCCAAGTCTCTGCGGCCGCCTGGATGAGCATGGTGCGTGCGGTTGCGCCGAGTTTATGAAACTCCTCGTAATTAGTCGGCGTCGAACGCGAACCTCCGGCGCTTTGACTGCCGTAAATCGGATCGAGATCGCCCTGAACGATCACGACGTCCTTCCAGTTCACCTCCAGTTCCTCGGCGATGACCATCGGCAGAGAGGTTTTGATGCCCTGGCCGATTTCGGGCTGCTTGCTGATCAGCGTCACGGTGCCGTTCGGTGCAATGTGAATAAAGGCATTGGGTTTAAACTCCCCCGTTTCCGAAACAGTGGACGGCTTTGCGACCCGTTTCGTCGCACTGTCGGCCACATTGAGATAAAAACCGAGAACCAACCCGCCGCCGCCCACCGCAGACTTGCGCAAAAAATCGCGGCGTCCGGAGTTTTCCAAATGATCTGCGTTCATACTGACTCCTTAGCGACGATTTCTGCCGCACGATGAATGCCCGCACGGATACGAAGATAGGTGCCGCAACGGCACAGGTTACCGGCCAGGGCGGTATCGATATCCGCATCCGTGGGACGCGGATTTTTTTTCAGCAGCGCGGCGGCAGTCATGATTTGACCGGCCTGACAATAACCGCATTGCGGTACATCGAGTTCCTGCCAGACCTTTTGTAAAGGATGCTCGCCATTGGGATTCAGCCCTTCTATGGTGGTTATCTGACTTTTACCCACACTGGAGATCGGCGTCAGACAGGCCCTTGTCGGTTGCCCGTCAATATGCACCGTGCATGCACCGCACTGGCCGATGCCACAGCCGAATTTGGTCCCGACCAGATTTAAATGATCCCGCAACACCCACAACAAAGGGGTCTCGGCGGCAACATCTACGGTTTTCGGCGTACCGTTTATGTTGAGTTTGTATTTGCTCATAAGTGGATTCTCGTGTGTTATAAATTATTTTGGTCAGACTACGCTCCGGTAACGTTGTAGAGGTCGGCGATGAAGTGAGTCGCAGTTTGCCTTATTGCCTCGACGCGATAATCAGGCCCAGACCTGATGCTTTCATCGACTCATCCCGTCCTTATGCCGAAGACGATGAACGGAGCCATCTATTAGATAAAGCAAAATTTATACCGAATAATGCCTGACTTGGCATCCATGTTCGGATGCACTGTAGCCAACTGAGTTTAAAGACAATTAGCCAAAACGGCTGCCGGAATAAAACCGGACGAATGGATTGCGATTGGATTCGACTGCTGATATGCGAGCAGGCCATGCTGATTAACCAGCAGCGTCTGTCAGTATAGAAACACCGGGTCAGCTTTGGACCTTCGGTATTTGTCACTGCTACTCAATCATTTTTTAGTGTCCGGCATTAACCGACATAGCAATGTTGAATGAGTTCACTGGGAGAAATGGGGGCTTGCCGGTCAAGCTCAAACCGAAGCTTGGGTTCTTTTCGGCTAACAAGCAATGCAGATTCAGCTGGAAGCCTTTTTTACAGCAAACCGGTAAGAACTGGAATATCACTATCTACGCTGGATACGCGGCGTATCGCAATTACCGAAAAAAGCAATGTCGCCTTTAGCATCTATTGATGGATGTCATCTTACCGGCTTTCCTGGCGGCAAGAGGTTATGCCGCTTGTTAGCGGGCAAAACGGGGTATCCCCTTAATCACTGTTTTTTCCATATGCACATATTGCAAGCCAAGCAATATTCCACCATCGGCAGTGCGCTCAGCCCATATCACTTTTATCTCACCTTCCAACGCCAACCGCTCAATTTCAAACATGGTTATCTCACCCGCATCCACAGCGATGGATTCAGCGAGGTTAATCATTAACCCGTCCACTGAAGCATTGACGGTATGAAACTCATGATATTCACCATTTAGCAGGATTCTGCCTGGAACCGTCATGTTTTTTCTATACACTTTTCTCTTATACAGTTGATTATCAACGTCATAAGTAATATTTCTAAATTCCAGCGCCAGCAATATATGATTATTCAGCATATCAACCCTGACCACCTCAGCCTCACCGGCCAAGCGCATTTCCGGAAGATACAAATCTATCGTCGTCGATGCGGACAACATATTAAAAATATCCTTGGCGTCTTTGGGACTCGCCTGGTCGCACTTTAACTCTGCAAGCACACCGGTTAACGAAATATCTTTAATGATGATTTCCTGTTCTTCTCCTCCCATATAAATCAGACCATGCGACGTTAAGTTTTTTCGATAAGGCCGGTTTAAATCTAAATTCATCTGACTTTCCTCTCTAATTATCCATTTGCCTCATTGTTCAAATACCGTGCAAGGCCATCTCGTGCAATTATAGTGTCTGTGTTATATTTTTCTTTCTATTTTATCGCCTACAATATCCGAATCCCACACAGACTCGCCGCATCATGAAAAAGCTATTCATCCCACTTTTGTTACTGTCCCTGACGGCCTGCACGGCCCTCACGCCTAAAAACGGTGACAATATATGCTCTACTTTCAGGGAGAAAGACGGCTGGTATGATGACGCTAAAAGCTCATTTGAGAAATGGGGCGTGCCTATTCCCGTTCAAATGGCGATCATGCATCAGGAGTCGCACTTTGTCGCCGATGCACAACCGCCGCGCCCCTGGCTGCTGGGGTTTATTCCCCTGCCCCGAGCCAGCAGCGCCTATGGCTATGCCCAAGTCAAAGATGAAACCTGGGACAGCTATCAGGACAAGGCAGGCAGCTGGGGAGCCGATCGGGAAGACTTTGCCGATGCCGCCGATTTTATCGGCTGGTATTGCAGCATCAGCCACACCCGGCTGGGCATATCGAAACTGGACACCAAGAATTTATATCTCGCCTACCATGAAGGACATGGCGGTTATCAGCGCAAAAGCTATTTGCAAAAAGCGGGACTGGTACAGATTGCCAACAAAGTAGCCAAGCGGGCAAAACTTTTCCAAAGCCAATTAGGCGAATGCCAAAACGATTTAGAAAACAAAGGCTGGTTTTTTTGATAAACTATCGATTCTACGTTAACAATAAAGGATAAGTCGTGAGAAAAATTCAAACTAAAGTTCTTTCAATCGTCACCGTTCTTCTTATAGGATTTACTATGTTTTCACTGGCCAATGCCACCACCCCCGCAGAAAATAAAGCCGCAGGAACAGCCTTTCTTGCAGAAAACGCTAAAAAAGCCAATATCGTAACGACTGCAACCGGCTTGCAATACGAAGTATTAACCCCCGGAACCGGCACCGCTTCACCTTCAGCCACCGATAACGTTACCGTACATTACAAAGGCACAACCATTGACGGCGAAGAGTTCGACAGCTCTTACAGCCGCGGCGAGCCGGCCACATTCCCGCTAAACAGAGTCATCGCCGGATGGACTGAAGGCGTGCAACTCATGAAAGAAGGCGCAAAATACCGCTTTTATATTCCATCAGAACTCGCATACGGCGAACAAGGCGCAGGCCGCGCCATCGGCCCGAATGCCGCATTGATCTTCGATGTTGAGCTGATCAAGATTCAGTAACAAAGCAGGCTAAAGGCGCAAGGCGAAGGGCAAAAAACCGTTGCTTTGCATCTGCTGCTCAGCCTTAAACAGCACCCGATCATCCGTTCCGACTATTCGAAGCCGGCTTGAACTCCAGCGTTAAAGGAGTCCAAAGCTGGCTTTGGACATTTTGCCCTTAGCCTTTCGCCTTTTGCCTAAGCTCTTATGCCCACTTACCAACTATTTGCTACAACACCCAAGGCGATGGAAACCATCCTTACCGATGAGCTCCAAGCGCTCGGCGTCAACAATATCAAAGCCACCCTAGCCGGCGTCGCTTTTCAGGGAGACTTGGAAACCGCTTACCGGGCCTGCCTGTGGTCAAGAACTGCAAATCGGATTTTACTGGTGCTAAGCTCTTTCGAGGTAAAAACCCAGGAAGACCTTTATAACGGCGTACAAAAAATCGACTGGTTTGAGCATATTAATCCTGAAGACAGCTTTGCCGTCTCGTTCAGTGCGAAAAACTCAGCGGCGATTAACAATACCCACTTTGGCGCATTAAAAGTCAAAGACGCCATCGTCGACCAGATGCGGGCAAGGTTTCAAACCCGACCCAGCATCAATACCGAACAACCCAATATCCGCATCAATGTGTATTTGAATGGCGAAAATGCTCAGCTGAGCCTCGACCTATCCGGCGAAAGCCTGCATCGTCGCGGTTATCGGGATGTCAGCATCAAAGCCCCGATGAAGGAAAACCTCGCCGCCGCCATGTTGCTGCGTAGCGGCTGGCCCCAAATCGCCAAGCAACAGGGTTCATTAATCGACCCGATGTGCGGTTCCGGAACACTGCTGTTGGAAGGCGCGATGATCGCCGCCGATTACGCCCCCGGTTTGTTGCGCGATTATTTCGGCTTTACCGGCTGGAAAAAACACGATGCGCAATGCTGGAAAAAATTACGCGCGGAAGCCGAACAACGCAAAAAGATCGGCCTGGAAAAACTGCCGGTTATCGTGGGTTTCGACCAAAATCGCCATACCGTCAACACCGCTCTGGCGCATATCGCCAATGCCGGTCTGCAAAATAAAATCCATGTCGAACGCCGCGATATTGAAGACGCGGAACCCGCCGAAAGCTGGAAACCCGGCCTGTTGATCTGTAACCCGCCGTATGGCGAACGCTTGGGCGACGAGCAGGAAACGGCCGAGTTATATAAAAAATTCGGCGAGTCGCTGAAAGCGCATTTTATCGGCTGGAAAGCCGCGATGATTATCAGCAACCCGGAACTGGGCTTTCGCTTAGGGCTACGCTCGCAAAAGCCGATCACCCTGTTCAACGGCGCACTTGAATGCAAACTGTTACGGCTGGATATTGAAGAAAGCAATTTCTTCATCCCCAAAGCCAGGACGCAGGAAGAGCGCATTGCTCAGGCGATTGAAACCGGAAAGATTCAGGAACAGCGGATTGCTCAAGCCACTCAGACTAAAGCCACGCCGCAACCCGAAACTACCAGCGCCGACACGCTTGCCGAGCAGGATGTAAGTGAACTGGGCGCGGAAATGTTCGCCAACCGGCTCAAAAAGAACCTGAAAAAACTGTCCAATTGGGCCAAGCAAAATCACATCACCTGCTATCGGGTCTACGATGCCGATTTGCCGGAATACGCGGTTGCCGTCGATATTTATCAGGGAGATCAAACCTGGATCAATGTACAGGAATACGAACCGCCCAAAAGCATCGATCAACACAAAGCCGATCAGCGATTGGCGGGACTGCTGGCCGAAATCCCCCGCGTCCTCGGCGTCAATCGCGAGCAGGTTTTCCTGAAAATACGCCGCAAGCAAAAAAGCACCGATCAGTACGAAAAACACGATGACCAGGGGCGTTTCCACATCATCGAAGAAGGCGGCTGCAAATTACTGGTGAATTTCGAAGATTATCTGGATACCGGTCTATTCCTGGATCACCGGCCGATTCGGATGCTGATTCAAAAACAAGCCAAAGATAAAAGCTTTTTAAACCTGTTTGCCTATACCGGCAGCGCGACGGTCCATGCGGCCATGGGCGGCGCAAAATCAACGACGACCGTCGACATGTCCAATACCTATATCAACTGGGCAAAAAAGAACATGGCGCTGAACGCCAACGAAGGCGCGCATGAGTTTATACAAGCTGATTGCCTGGAATGGCTAGCCGCCGAAGCCCAACTGGCTAACAGGCACTACGATTTAATTTTCCTTGATCCCCCGACGTTTTCCAATTCGAAACGGATGGATGCCGTGTTCGATATACAAAACGACCATGTGCAACTGATCAATAACGCAATTTCTTTGCTGTCGCCGGGAGGTGTCCTATACTTCTCCACTAATTTCAGGCGTTTTAAAATCGACAAACAGGCATTGTCCGATTTAATTGTAGAAGACATTAGCGCGGCAACTATTCCGGAAGATTTTGCCCGTAACCCAAAAATTCATTATTGCTGGAGAATTCAAGAGTGATGCGTAAAGTTAAGATCCTGATTTCCGGTCGAGTTCAAGGCGTTTATTTTCGCCTCTTTACCCAGAACAAGGCCAAACACTTCGCCATAAAAGGCAGCGTCAAAAACCTCCCTGATGGCCGGGTTGAAATCGTCGCCGAAGCAGGAAGCATGGCTATTGAAAAGTTTATCAAATGGTGCCACAAAGGGCCTATAACCGCCCGAGTCGATCATGTTGAAATCACTGAACTTCAACCGGGTGAATTGTTAACGTCTTTTGAAATACACTAACAATTTTAAGAAACGAAAACTTTAGCCCTCTTCCTGCAATAAACGGCAACACGTATGCCCAGTACAGCACCTATCACCACGGCATAAATCAACGGCTCGGTATAATCTGCTTTTACCAGCCAAAAATAATGAACGACAGCCGTTAACCCTGCCACATAGACTAGCTGGTGCAGTTTTATCCAGCTTCGTCCCAATCTTTTCTGCATTTTTTTTGTTGAAGTGACGGCTAAAGGAAACAGCAACAAATAAGTCAGCAAGCCCATCAGTATATAAGGACTTTTCGGCACCTCGTCTTTGAATGCCTCCCAGGAAAGCGACAAATCAAGCACGATAAAAACCAGCAAATGCAGACTGGCGTAAAAAAAAGCAAACAAGCCCATCATGCGCCTAAAGCGCATCGGCCAATTCTGTCCCGTTACTGTTTTACCGGGCGACAGCGCCAAGCCTATGCACAAAAACCGTAAAGCCCAATCGCCAAAGCCGAAATGCAGGGTTTCTATTGGATTCGCGCCAAGTTGATCGTTGATCGCATCCTTCAACAGCAAGCCGAAAGGTGCCAAACTCAGTAAAAAAACAATGATTTTTATGGCCGCCCAGCCTTTTTTGCCGGGTAACATCAAAAATACTGCTTTAGATCCATATCGGAATAAAGCGCCGCGACCTCCGCACCATAGCCGTTAAATTTTTCGGTATCACGCTTCGGGGTAAAAAGACTGCTGCCCAGCACCCGCTCGCGGCTTTGACTCCATCGGGGATGGGATACGTCAGGATTTACATTGGCGTAAAAGCCATACTCATTAGGCGCGCTTTTATGCCACGCGGTTTCCGGCATATTTTCGATAAAGCGTATTTTGACAATCGCCTTGATACTTTTGAATCCGTACTTCCACGGCACAATCAAGCGCAACGGCGCGCCATTCTGATTGGGTAGCTCATCGCCATACATGCCGGTAACTATCATCGTTAACGGATGCATGGCTTCATCGATGCGCAACCCTTCCACATAAGGCCAGTCTAAGCCGCCGGAGCGCTGACCGATCATGACTTCCGGATTATAAATCGTGGTAAATTCGACAAACTTTGCTTTTGAAGTAGGCTTAAACCGCTTCAGCATTTCGCCCAATGGAAAGCCTATCCACGGCACCACCATAGACCAGGCTTCCACGCACCGGAACCGGTAAATACGTTCCTGCACAGGATTGTCTTTTAGAATATCTTCCAGATTGTAAACGCCCGGCTTTTCGACCTCGCCTGCAACTTCCACACTCCACGGCTTGGTTTTTAAGGCCCTGGCTAAAACAGTCGAATCTTTTTTATTCGAGGAGAACTCATAGTAATTGGTATAGCTGGTAACATCCTCACGACCGGTGACCGGTAACTTTGCGGAATAAGGCCCGACCGGCACATCGGCGTATTTTCCCGTTTCTGCATGTCCCAAGCCCGGCAACATAATCCCCGCTGAAAATATGGTTGCCGCTTTAATAAACTCCCGTCGGGATTCAAAAACCGCCCGGTCGGTGATTTCGCTGCTTAAGATGTTTGATTTGGTTTTAATTAACATGCTCAACTCCTTTGTTCCGGACGTTTACCCTATGGAGCTTAAATAATACATCAAACCGTTTTAATATCGTTAATATTGACCGCAGGGAAATCGATTTCAGTCAATGCGGTTTCGTTAGCCCAGTAGATCGGGCAACCGGTGGAACCGCGTATGCTGAGATTGACGGTGGCTAACGTTTAAGTTTATTGCTCTTATTTGTTGTAAGTGTTTATACTTAGGCTATGTGTGATTTTATATGACGCTACCTGAATTCATTTCAGGACGCACTAAATATACACAACAGCGTGAAATAACAGTGATTTTTTATTTTTAAAAATTATTGGACATCAAAATGACACAATGTTTTGCGTCTATTAGGATGTTTAATATTAGTTCGCTTTACTATGAAAAATACTAAACCAGAAACTCGCGTTGAATATTGGAAATATCATTCGGCAGCTCTCTCGTTTGAGCAGGCACGTAATGTGGCAGAACAATTAATGGTAATGAAAAACATAGAAGCAATGTTTTATCCTTTGATGGTTTCATTACATGTTTTCTACGCTAGGCCGTTCAAGCATCCTAAAAAATCCTGGCAGATCCACGAGGATTTAATACCGAACAATCTTCTAAGTGCTCACAGTATGCTCATCAACCTGAGAGATAGGATTTTTGCACATAATGATAAAAAATCTAATGTCAAAGATTCAGAAACTGACGTAGATTTATTTCAGCTGGTCTTATATGCAGCTAATGGTGAAATGAAACCAGGTGCGCAATTAATATTTCACTCAGAAAATCACCTTAAGAAAATTTATTCATTATGTGACGTGTTGTATGTTACCTGCATGGAGAAGGCTAATGAAGTTCTTATGAAATGTATTGATGATATACCAGAGGAAGGCATTTACAGAATAACAACAGATTTTGAGTCGAAAATACCTTTGCTTATAAAATCTGAGACAAGCAGTGAGCAATCTCCTTGGCATCTTAAGGAGACGATGAGGCGTGAGCAAGACCAAAATTAAAATAATAATTTAGCGAACTCAACGCTGGACATCTACATGTTGTGCTGCGCATGTAGTGGCAATCGCCAATTCATGCAGCCTTTATTGATGGAGAATGCAAATGATACGAGTAAATATTGGCCTGGCGATCGTCGCTCTATCAGCATCTGCTTTTGCGGCGGATCGTTATGAAATCGAGACTGACCCATATGGCAGTTCGATTGGAGGAAGCACCGACATCGAAATGCGGCAAAAGAACGACTATGATCCGTCAAACAAGTACCGTGGCGAAATTGACAATGACGGCTCGGTTCGTATGAGAAACAACAGCGGCGATAGGCTACGCGGCGATATCAACAGTGATGGTTACGGAAAGTTGCGTGATCAAGATGGGAGCACCTATCGGGTCAAACCGAGATAGATTGTCGTCAACGCCCAACCCGTCGCTCAACCGGAGCGCGGTCATTTGGCGCTTTATGTATTTTCATGCTTTCGTGGGCCGCGCTCGGTTAGCTTTACGTTAGGAGAATTCTATTATGACCTCACGATTGCTTCTGGTTTGCTTCTGGCTGCTGACTTGCTCAGCCGATGGCCTCGCCGAAACAAGCCAAACAGATCGTACAATTTACGGTAAGGGTGTAGTGATTAGCTCAGAATCCGGTCTGATTTACGTGAATGGGCACGAACAAAGGATTGTCAATGTTCGAACCGAAACTGGATCTGTTCGAGTTTTCGCCCCAAGCATGGGTACAGCCGCAGTATCTGGCGGTGAAAAAATTTCTTTTGCTGGTCACATAGACAAAATTGACGGTATAGATGTCATTAACACAATGACAGGTTACATCTATCGTCAAACAGCAAAGTCTGTCCAAGAACAAATGATGGAGCAGATGCAACGGCAGCAGCAGATAGAGAAAAACCCAGACATAACTCCTAATGCTGTACCAATTCACACAATAGTCGCGATAATTGGAATTGCTTTTAGCAGTTTATTTGCGGCAATTGGCCTCCTGCTCAATTTCGTTGCAATACGAAGGAGCAATCGAATAGCAGTGGCTACGAAATTAGCAGAACTTTCGAAGCTACTCAGCGATGAGCTTGTGGCAAGAGTAGAGATGTATGGAATGCTAAAGAGGGAACTACGAGAAGCGCAAGAATATCCCGATCCCAAGATCGCCGCTCCCAAAATTGAGGGACTCAAGAAATCGATGGAAGTAAATCTCAAGCGGCAGGCAGAGCTAGATGAAGAGATCAAATATCTTGAGGAAGCATTCCTGCACCTGGACAAAGTCGATATCGGAGGAGTTGACGCTCAGATTGCTCGTTCGTACAGGTTCCATAAGATTGCCGAGTCAGGGCTTGGACTCGCAGAAAAGTTGAAGTACGCGAATGGCACCTAACATTTCGGTCAAGAGGGCGAGAAGCCGCCCGCCCCTTACCTCAACGTTAGGCTTCTCAAAATAATGGTGCGGCTTGTCGTTACGCTTTTGTTTAGTGACCGGCAATTTTTGGCCAAATCCGTTCGATCAACATAGAGCTTAGACTGAAATCAAAATGAACCCTGTAATCGTCAATCAGGCGGCAACGCTGTAAGGCGGTTCATTTGTAGGGCGGATTCGCCACAGGCAATCCGCCGCAACTTCGTCAGGCTGTCATCGGCGTTGTGCATGTGTGGCGGTTTGCTGCGCGAAACCGCCCTACAGCACTGAAAACATAATATTCAGCTGCCTTTTCTTGAAAGACACAGCCCTTCAACCTGCTTTCTCGCCCAGTGCCGTAGGCTGGGTAGAGCAACGCGAAACCCAGATTTAATGCGAACAATGCTGGGTTTCATTGCATTCAACCCAGCCTACTGCGCTGAGGCCGGACATAAAAATTCATTAAATGGACACGGCAAGGTGCAATCAGTAGCTCATACTCATTGCGTTAACTGCATTCCCATTTACCAGGCCTATTTTGTGCTTCATGGAAAACGCGAAGTATTTGAATTTCGTTGTTAACGATTCGATAGGGTAAGGTATAGGGAAGACCCGGTATGTGCCATTCTAGAACTTCTTCATCATCAGTAACATGCCCGATAAGCGGCTGTTCAGTTAGCATCAATAAAGCTTGTTTTATTCTTTCGGAAACCACTTTTGAAGCGGTAGGATTTTCCTTGGAAATATATTGTCTGATTTCCTTTAAATCTTCTTTTGCGGATGGCAGTAAAACAAACCTCATGTTTACTTGTTAGGGAATATATCGGGTTCCGGTGCCGGTAGTTCGTTTTCATTCCCCCATGAATCCAACCAATCCAGAGTAGCTTCTTGAGAGACAAAAATACCATTGTCCGCTTCTTTCTTGGCTTCTTGTATGGACTTAAGCTTCCATTCGGTTTTTTTCACATATTCGGCTATTGCTTTAGTTGCAATTTGCGCTTGCGAACGATGAGAAATTTTACTGATGGTTTCAAGGCTTTTCTTTAGATCATCCGAAAGCCTGATTGAAAATTGCGTAGTAGTCATAGTGTTTATACCGAATGTGGTTAAATTGTAAGACACTCACCTACACTGTTCGTTTTTTTTATCGTAGTCAACTGTATTTTTCTAAATGAGTGTTTTCAGGCAAAGCTCAGGAAATCGAAGATTCATATAAACGCTTTAAGCGAACATTGGTAACGTCTGATCGAGACCACAAGCCGACTTTGAACGACCAAAGCAAGCTTTGGATTCCAATATCGGAGTTCAAAGCTTGCTTTACAACACCAAAAATCACCCAGCTTTTTTTGTCAGATACAGCTCTTCAACCTGCTTTCTAGCCCACTCGGTCTTTCTCAAAAACTTCAAACTCGATTTGATGCTGGGGTCGTTATTAAAACATCGAACGTCGATCAACCTGCCCAATTCGGCCCAACCATAATCCGCTACCAGCTCTTCGAGTATCCTTTCCAAAGTAACGCCATGCAATGGATTTCCCGGTTGTTTGTGACTCATAGCCTAATCTTCATGCTCATAACGTCGTTGTATCGCTTCATCTCGCGCATCATTGATTTCCCGCATGATACTGCGAACATCGGCTATTTTATTACTCGCCTTAAATCGACCGGTCAATTCGACTTGCGGAGTCAAATCACCTGTCTCATAGAGCTTCCAGATCTCTTTGCCGTATTCGGTTTTGAGCAGCTCAGGCGCAAAACGGCCAAAATAATCGGCCAGATTGTCGACATCGCGCTCCAGCATTCTGGCGGCATTATTGTTCGCTGCCGCATCAACCGCCTGGGGCAGATCGATGATGACCGGGCCGTTGGCGTCAACCAGTATGTTGTATTCGGAAAGATCGCCGTGTACAAGTCCGGCGCAAAGCATCCTGACCACTTCCTTAATCAGCAAGCCATGATATTCAAGGGCTTGCTCCCGGCTCAATTCAAGATCGTTCAGTCTGGGCGCGGCGCTGCCGTGTTCATCCGTAACCAATTCCATCAACAACACACCTTCGACGAAATTGTAGGGCTGCGGAACGCGCACACCGGCGGCGGCGAGACGGTATAACGCATCCACTTCGGCGTTTTGCCACACCTCTTCCTGCTGCTGCCGCCCAAACCGGCTGTTTTTCTCCATCGCGCGCGCCTGACGGCTGTTTCTCACCTTGCGCCCTTCCTGGTACTGGGCCTGCTTGTGGAAACCGCGTTGATTAACATCTTTATAGACTTTAGCGCAACGTATCTCGCCTTCGGAGAGTACCACGTAGACAGCCGCCTCTTTACCGCTCTTTAACGGACGAAGTACCTCATCAACGAGGCCGTCCCGCACCAGCGGTTCAATACTTTTTGGAGTTTTCATAGCCGCCCTTGTACGCTACCCTGGTAAAAGTTAAAAACATTTGCGACCTTTTTCTTCGACATAGACTTTGATCCGGTAATTCTTTTGTTAGTATTTTAGTTTATTTTATGATGCTGACAGCGATTTGCCTTCGCTCTGCAACCAAGCCAATACGCCCTCCCCTGCAACACGCCCGCTGGCAAAACAGGCAGTTAACAAATAGCCGCCGGTCGGCGCTTCCCAGTCCAGCATTTCACCGGCGCAGAATACGCCCGGCACGGAACGTATCATTAAATACTCGTCGAGCGCCTCAAAGGTAACGCCGCCCGCGCTACTGATCGCCTCATCAATCGGCCTTGCGGCAAGCAATTTAACCGGCAGCGCCTTGATAGTTTCGCAAAGACGAACCGGATCATCGAAATCCTCCTTCGATAAAGCTTCCCTCAGCAAGCCGGCCTTTAAGCTATCGATACCGATTCGCTTACGAAGATAGTTTGCCATGCTGTGCTTGCCGCGCGGCTGCGAAATCCTGTCGATAAGAAACTGTTTATCCTTATCGGGAGCGAGATCAAGATAAATCAACGCCGTTCCCGATGCCGCAATCTGTTCACGCAGCAGTGCAGACATCTTGTAAATCAAGCTACCCTCAACGCCGTCCGCAGTAACCACCAACTCGCCCAGCTGACAAAATTCAGCTCCGGTCGAATTGGAAAAAGACGCTTGCACTGACTTCAAAGGCTGTCCGGCAAAACGACTGCGAAAAAACTCGCTCCAAGCTACGTTAAACCCACAGTTTGAAGGCTGTAGCGGCTCAACCGAAATTCCTCGACGAGCCAGCAGCGGCACCCACGCACCTGTAGAACCCAGTCGCGCCCAGCTACCTCCGCCCAAAGCCAGAACCACGGCATCGGAGTTGACTTTCTTCTCACCCTCCGGCGTTAAAAAACGCAGCATCCCATCATCCCAGCCTAACCATTGATGGCGCATATAAAAATTGACGCCGTTTACACGCAATCGATGCAGCCATGCACGTAACAAAGGCGCGGCCTTCATATCGACAGGAAACACCTTTCCTGACGAACCGATGAAAGTCGCAATGCCCAAACCCTGTACCCATGCTCTTAAAGCCTCGGGTCCGAACGTATCAAGCATCGGTTTAATATAGGATTGACGGGAGCCGTAGCGGGACAAAAACTTATCGAACGGCTCGGAGTGAGTAATGTTCATTCCGCCCTTCCCTGCCATCAAAAATTTCCGTCCCACCGAAGGCATGGCATCGTAAAGATCAACCTTCACACCCGCTTGGCTTAAAACTTCCGCTACCATCAATCCGGCCGGGCCGCCGCCGATAATCGCAACGGTCCCGTAGTTACCCTGGTTCCCTACCGTTAGGCTTATCAATGTGTTACTGATTGCCTTGCTCTCTACAATTAAATTGATTCATAGCTCGAAGTTTCCATTACTTACAGAGTATCTAAAACAACTATTATACAATACCATTTTGTCATTGAATTCATAAAATAAACCCCACT